>SMTZ1_10000886_pt1 | contig 42846 bp, 39 predicted proteins | sample DeeMarSWOR136_30_FD_25667 | JGI IMG/M metagenome (IMG submission 25667) | reverse complement strand
TTTCGGCTAGTTCGGGTATGGTCACGGTCTTTCCTCACTACTCAATTATGGCAACCACCCTCGCCCAGCCAGCGCTCCCGCCGGTTATTTTTATCGGGAAGCAGGCCACTTTGAAGCCGAAGGGCTTGGGCAGCTTATCCAGGTTAGCCAGCTTCTCAATGTGGCAGTACTCTTTCTCAATGCCAGCGTAGTGGGCACCCCAGATTATACGGCCGTCCTTGTTTTCTTGAAATTCCTCCCTGATTGCCCAGAAGGGGCGGTCCCAGCCCCAGGCATCCGTCCCCATGACGTGGACACCCTGCTCAATCAGCCACAGGGTGGACTCCCGGGTCATGCCGCAGCCGGCGTCAAAATATTCCGGCTTGCCCCAGTACTGGTCGGCCCCGGTCTGGACGAGGACTATATCCCCCGGTTTCAGCGTATAGTTAATCCTTTTCAGGACTTCTTTAAAATCGTCGATAGTGACGGCGCTGCCCATAGGCTTGTGTCGCATGTCGAGGACGACGCCGTCGCCGTAGAACCACTCCAAGGGCATCTCGTCAATCGTCCGCGCCTTCTTACCCTCGGATGTGGGAGCGTAGTGCCACGGGGCATCGACGTGGGTTCCGGCATGGGTACCCAGGGTCAGTGTGTCCGTTGCCCATCCCAGCCCCTGCGGTAAATCTTCATCGGTGCAGCCGAAGACGTTCTTCATGCCAGCACTGCCTTCTTCGTGTGTGTGGTGAACGAGTTCCACTGCCTGTGCTCCTGGAGTAGGTTCCATCGGCACGCTCAGGTCGATTATCCTCATGGTCATTATCTGCCTCCACATATTGTCGGGGAATCAGGCCGTATTCTATCATCCCCATTGCGTCGATGGCAAAGCATGGGTGTGAGCGGCCAAAGTCCGAGTTCATTGACAGATGTCCAGCCCCCTACTATAGTGAGGTGTATCTGGGCAGAGTGTAAGGAGGTGTTATGAAAGAGGCAGGCATTGAGCGAGTGGCCGTTATTGGTGCCGGGCTGATGGGCTGTGGTGTAGCCGTGGAGTTTGCCCGGTTCGGTTACGAAGTCAGTATCTACAATACCCGTGAGGAGACCAGTCGGCAGGCGATGGAGCAGGCGCGGGAAGCGCTCGACCTGATGGCGGAGACGGAGCTTATTACAGGTGAGGAGGCGGACGGCGCCTACGGTCGTTTGCGCCCTACCACTGATATCGCCGAGGCAGCCACCGGTGCCGATTTCGTCCATGAATCGGTGCTGGAGGTACTCGACATCAAGAAAGAAGTGTTTGCCCGGCTCGACGAAATTTGTCCCCCACCGGTTATCCTGGCGACCAATACCTCCGGTCTGCGGGTTACCGATATTGCCTCAGCCACCAGACACCCGGAGCGCGTCCTGGCAACACACTACTTCCAGCCGCCGCATTTCGTTCCCCTGGTAGAGGTGGTGGGTGGTGAGAAGACCGACCGGACACTGGTGGAAAAGGCGGCCCGAATGCTGCGGGGGATGCGTAAACGGGTGGTTGTTATCGATATTGAGCTACCAGGATTTGTTGGGAACCGTCTCCAGGGGGCCATTGCGCGGGAGATACGTTCGCTGGTAGAGCAGGGAATACCCTACCCGGAGTTGATTGATGACGTGATATCTTTCGGATTTGGTCGGCGGATGGCCTACACTGGCTACTTCAAGCGTATGGACCTGATAGGGCTGGATTTTGGTTACCGGACGGCTCAGGGTCGTGGCATACCTGCCTGGGGTCCGGTCGCCGAGCACGTCGAGCGGGGTGAGCTGGGGATGAAGAGTGGCAAGGGCTTCTATGACTGGCCGGGTGATAGTGCCAAACAGCTCCACCGCCGCCTCAACACCGAACTGATACGTCTGATGAAGCAGGACATGGAGGCAGGGCTTATCTAGCATACAGCTCAGCGTATCGTGCCAGACCATTAAATAGTCTCTACAGGCGTGGCGTGCTATAGTATTTGTATCCAATACGAAGCGGAGTTACCGTGTTTTGTTGTTTCAAAGGAGCGGAGAGACATGCCCAGTGATATTGTCAAGCAGCTAGACCCTATTTTCAAAGCGAAATCGATGGCTATTATCGGTGCTTCACGGGAGCCATTTAAGTGGGGAGGGCGTACTCTCCTGACGGCGATGATGAACGGCTACCGCGGGGCGATATACCCGGTTAATCCACGGGAGAAGGAAATCCACGGGCTTACCTGCTATCCGAGCGTTCGTGATATCCCTTACGATGTTGATATGGCGGTTATTGTTATCCCCGCGGCGGCGTCACCCCAGGCGATGGCTGATTGTGCTGCCAAGGGTATAAAGGGCGTGGTCATGATAACCGCCGGTTTCGCCGAGGCCAGCGAGGAGGGCCGGGTCTTACAGGATGAACTGGTGCGGATTGCCCGCGAGGGCGGTGTCAGGTTCGTCGGGCCTAATGGTATGGGGATATATAGCTCTGCGGTCAATCTAAACCTGTGCCTGCATGATGACGTTAAGCCGGGGAAGATTGCCTTTGTGTCCCAGAGCGGCACCTTCGGCGGTTTACTGGCTGAGTTCGCCGAGCGGAAGGGCTACGGACTGAGCAAGTTTATCAGCATCGGTAATCAGGCGGACCTCAATGCTGCCGACTACGTGGAGTACCTGGGTGAGGATGATGATACCGGAGCGATAGTCCTCTATATGGAGGGGTTCAAGGACGGCGACAGGTTCTTCAAGGTTGCCCGCGAGGCAATCAAGAGGAAGCCGATACTTATGTACAAGGCCGGTCGCACTGAGGCGGCTGCAAGGGCAACCATGTCCCACACCAGCTCTTTAGCTGGCTCCGACGAGATAGTCGATGCCATGTGCCGGCAGGTGGGTATCATCCGGACTTCGGAGGTAACGCACCCGTTTGACATGGCGGAGGCGCTAATCGGCCTGCCCCTACCCCGGAGTAATCGTGTCGCCATTATCGGCAGTGGTGGGCAGGGGGTGGTCACCTCCGATACCTGCGAGTCTCTCGGGCTGCGGGTTCCCGCCTTGGACCATGAGACAAGAATGAAAATCAAGGAGACATTACCTCCCCATGCTCCCGTTCCATCGAACCCGGTGGATTTTGCCGGGGGAATGCGTGGGCCGCTCGATGAGGTGCAGGTGGCTGATGCACTCGCCCAGGTTGACTATATCGACGGCATTATCTGCAATACTCCTCATTTCCACGGGGATGACAATAGTGACGAGGTCAAAATGGCTGTCCGGGGGGCGGAGATATTAGCCGCCATCCCGAAGAAATACGGTAAACCGGTGGTCACACTGTCGTGGCACAGCCACATTGGTGGTGGTGCTATCGGAGATATTATGAAGGCGGCCGGTATCCCCTCCTACGAGACCCCAGAGCAGTGCGCCCGAGCGATGATGGCCCTGGCACAGTATGCCGATGTCCGGCAGAAACTGGCTAAGGACCAGGATATCTCCAGATTTTGTTAAGTGACAAAGAGGCGATTAGAAGATGACTTGCCATCGGTAGTCAGGTTCACACCCAGTCTTTTTAGTCCAACGTCATCTCCGGGAGTTGGAATATGCGTCATATGCATTTCGCAGCCTTTTAAGTCTACTAGCTTTTTCATAGCTAGTTCTGCTGTTGGATTAGTGGTAGCACTTATTGAAAGGGTAATCATCGTCTCTTCAAGATCCAGACTTGTGGATTCTGAATCTAGAACCATTTCTTTATATTTGGATATTTGATTAATGATATGTGGAGAGAGCAGTAGAATCTCATCCGGGATATTCGCCAGAACTTTGGTAGCATTCAATATCAGACTAGAGGAAGCATGAAGGAGTTGTGAATTTTTTCCTGTGACGATTCTGCCGTCATGTAGTTGAATCGCTGCGCCACAATATATACCCTCATTTCCTTTAGCCTGTGCTTCTGCCTCGGCTGCAGCTTTTCTGGCTGTCTCAACCACCATCCTGTCTGTGATCTTAACACTTAACTCTTCCATCAGGCGCATAACCCTGTCTACCGTCTCTATTTTTTCTATTCCCAGCATATATTCTTCGTTGTATCTAAAATAGCGCCGGATTAATTCCTGCTTTGCAGCCTCCTTTACTATCTCATCACTGGTAATACCGAAGCTTGCCCGATTCACCCCCATATCTGTGGGTGAATTATAGAGTGGTTGTTTTGCCCATCTAAGCAAGTCATTGGCAGAGTCGTCATCTTTGCCTGTTGCTGTCTCGGCAGAAAAGATCTTGTTGAAAATGAGCTTTAATAGCGGAAAGCTCTCTACATCACGATTATAATTAACAGTGGTCTCATCATAGGCATTCAAATGAAAGGGGTCGACCATATTGAAATCCCCTATATCAGCAGTGGCTGCTTCATAGGCTATGTTAACAGGGTGCTTAAGCGGTAGATCCCAGATGGGAAAAGTCTCAAATTTAGCATAACCGGCTTGTATGTTACCTTTATTTTCAAAATATAACTGTGAAAGGCAGACAGACAATTTTCCACTACCCGGCCCCGGACCGGTCACTACCACAATCGGATTCCGCGTTTCTACATACTCATTTTTACCAAAGCCCTCTTCGCTAACTACATTATCTACATTGGCAGGGTATCCCTGTATCGGATAATGTAAATAGACTTTGATACCATTGTGCTCTAGCTTATTCTTAAAGATAGCAGCAGATGGCTGATTGGCAAAGCGCGTTATCACCACCGCTATGACATCTAGGTCCCACTTCCTCAAATCATCGACTAATTTTAAAGTGGCATCATCATAGGTAATCCCGAAGTCACCCCTTACCCTTCTTTTTTCGATATCACCAGCATGAACGCACATGATAATATCTATCTTGTCTTTCAATATCTGTAACAGACGCATTTTGACATTAGGATCATAGCCGGGAAGGACACGTGCAGCGTGATAATCGAAACAAAGCTTCCCGCCGAACTCCAAGTAGAGTTTATTACCAAACTTTGCGACCCGGTCTAAAATAGCCGCTGTCTGCTCTTTAAGATATCTCTCATTATTAAAACCAATTATCTGTGTCATATTAATGGCTTTCTATAAATAACGACATTCTATTGGTAACAGCTTGAAGCATGTGTCCGTCCAATGTAGTGATTCTTCCGATGGTTTTCAAGAGTCTCATAATTATATCCTCTATGCCACCAGTTTCTCAATATTTGCGGCCGCACATCGAGTCGGTATATTCACTACTTGTCTCGGGTTCCCAAACCCTCGCCTGTTGTCGGGGGAAACGCAAATCAAAGGGAACACCCCATGAAATTTCCCAAAGAGAGCCGCTTGAAGAGGGAGTTTAAGAGGGGCGGAGCCCCTCTTTTTCCTTGAGGGTGGCGGGTGGGAAAAGATAGATTGGGGAGTGGGGCCGCCACCCACTGAACAAGAAGCTATGAACAAGTACGTACTCTTGTTAAATGAAATCTCGTGTTTTATAATGTCCCCCAGTTGGTCAGCATAGTTCCCGTCAGGGACGTCAGGGGGCAGGATGATGCCTGTAGATTATCTGGTAGCACAGGACCTTCACAAGAGCTTTAACGAGCACAAGGCGGTCAACGGTGTTTCTTTCACAATCCATAAGCGTGAGATTTTCGGATTGCTGGGGCCGAACGGTGCTGGTAAGACGACGACGATACGGATGCTGTCGACTGTCCTGGAACCGGACCAGGGTGATGTTATCATCGGGGGTCATTTGATAAGGCGCGAGGCTGAGGAAGTGCGGAACCTGATTGGTGTCTGCCCTCAGGAGCTGGCCCTCTATGTGGAGCTTGGTGCTCTTGATAACCTCATCTTCTTCGGTCGGATGGCGGGAATGAGCAGCCAGGAGGCCCGTGAGCAGGCCATGGCCCACCTGAAGCTGGTGGGGCTGGAGGAAAGGGCCAAAGGTAAGATAGACAAGTTCTCCGGTGGCATGAAACGGCGTGTTAACCTGGCGGTGGCCCTGATGGGACACCCCGAGCTCCTCTTCCTTGATGAGCCGACCGTCGGTATTGACCCGCAGTCACGTAACAACATCTACGAGACCATCGAGGGACTGCGTGATAAGGGGATGACGATACTTCATACCACCCACTACATGGAGGAGGCCGACCGTTTATGTGACCGGGTGGCTATTATGGATGGTGGGCAGGTAATTGCCCTGGACACCCCGCATGCGCTCAAGGCACAGATTGGCTCACCGGACCAGGTGACTCTGGAAGATGTCTTCCTGAAAATGACCGGTCGGAGCCTCAGGGACTAGATTAAAAACGATATGACTAAAGCGTTACAGATTGCTTGGCTGCAGGTCCGCATATACCTACAGGACAAGAGTGACCTTGCCTTCAGCCTACTCCTGCCGGTGGTGACCTTCGCTCTGATGTACTTTGTCTTCGGCGGGCTAACACAGTTCCACGCTACCGCTCACATTGTTAACGAGGACCCCGGGGGTGTCTACTCGGAGGCCTTCATCGAGCAACTGGAAGCCTTTGATGAGCTTAACATCGACCTGCTCTCCCTTGATAAGGCTGACGGAAAGCTGGAGCGGGCCGACCTGCTGATGTTTATCGTAATACCGGAGGGGTTTTCGGAGAAGCTGGCTTCGGGAGAGCCGGTAGAACTGCTCTTCAAGCAGCGGGGTAATGGGGGGCAAGAGCAACAGATAGTGGCTGCTCTGGTAAGGAGCGTCGCCAATGACATCTCGCTGGAGCTCCAGGCGCAGGGACAGGTCATCGCGGCATTGGTGGATACTGATACCACGATTAGCCGGATTGAGACCACCGTGGAGCGGTTATTCGCTGAAGAACGAGAAAATCCTACCGTGGCCGTCACCGAGGACACAATCGGCAGTAGCCCGGACCCGGTTGAGCAATTCCTGCCCGGCATTATCACCATGTACGTCCTATTTGCCATAATCCTGAGTGCCCGTACACTCGTGGAGGAGCGCCATCTGGGGACGCTGGAGCGCCTGCTGACGACCCGACTCAGTGTCGGGGAGCTTTTTGCGGGCAAGTTCATCGCCGGTATCAGCCGTGGTTTTATCCAGACAGTAATTCTGATGGTGCTCTCTTACGCAGTTTTCCAGATTTTCACCCCCCTCTCCTTTGTCAGTTCGTTGCTGGTTGCTCTTATTTTCACCTGTGCCGCCAGCGCGCTGGGTCTCGTTATTGCTTCGGCGGTGCGCACTCCGGACCAGGCCTCGTGGGTGGGAGTCTTTTTTACGATGGCGATGGTCATGATAGGTGGTACCTTCTTTCCCATTGAGGAAGGCTCCGTAATGGAGATAATCAGCCGGTTTTCCGTCAATACCTATGCCAACGATGCCCTGGGGACTCTGATAAACGAGGGGGGCTCGCTGGGTGATATTGGTCTTGAGATTGGCGTACTGGCGGGCGTGATTGTCGTCGGTCTGCTGCTGAGTCGGTACCTATTTAAAGTCATGCCGGGAGGGAGATAGAAACGGTGGTACAGCCGAGGCTGGTCTGGTTTATTGCCCTCAAGGACCTGAAGCTCTTTAGCCGGGACCGCGCGGCCCTGTTCTTCTTTATCTTGTTCCCTTTCCTCTTTGTCGTCCTGTTCAACTTCATCCTGTCCGACATCGGCGGTGAGGACGACCGTCTCGTGTTCCACCTTGTCACCCTTGAGGAGGAAACAGAAACGGCCTTGAGTCACCAGATAATCGCTGCCATGGTGACTCCGGATGAGTCCAGCCTCCGGCCTGGAGAACCACTGATTATCGAGGTAGACGACTATGATGAGCTGCGCCGTCAGGTTGAGGAAAAGGAATTAGGCGGATTTCTTGCTTTCCCCGAGGATTTTACCGAAAGTCTTTTCACGTATAGAGAGGCTGAGATTGAGGTGGTGGCCGACCCTGAAGCGGTCAGTTACCGGGCGGCCCTGTACGGCCTGGCCGATGGGATTAGTTCCTGGATTGGCGCTGAGTATGTGGTCAGGGGCACCATCACCGAGCTGGCCGGGGAGCAGGCCCAGGATATCCTGGAATCGCTGGAAGGTCAGGTCATCACCGGGGAGCCATTGATAGGGTATACCAGCGATAATACGGCCGGGGAGGTCGAGGCGGAGCAGCCGTCCAACTATACAATCTCAGGATATCTGGTGATGTTCGTTTTCTTTGCCGCTGCCCTGTCGGCGCAGGCGATTGTCCGTGAGCGCCAGAACCATACCCTGGAGCGGTTGCTGGCCAGTTCGGTGCGGCGGTCTACGCTTATCGGGGGTATTTTCACGGGTACGGCGGCCAAGGGACTGATACAGATAATCATCTTCTGGACGGTGGGAATTCTGGTATTCAACGTTGACCTCGGGTTGGCCCCGGCGGCTGTTATCATCCTCTCTTTCCTGATGGTAATTGTTTCGGCTGCCTTCGGCGTGATGCTGGCTACCCTGGTAAAGACCGACCGGGGGGCCGACTCGCTGGCGACGTTGGCTGCCCTGATAATGGCACCGCTCGGTGGTTGCTGGTGGCCGCTCTTCATCGCGCCTCAGTGGATGCAGTCGCTGGCTAAAGTGACCCCTCACGGCTGGGCAAATGAAGGCTTCAACAAGCTGATGCTCTTTGGGGCCGATTTCGCCGACGTTGCTCCAGCGATGCTCGCCCTGGTGGTCTTCACCATCATCTTCGGCAGCATCGCCATCTGGCGCTTCCGCACCGCCGCGGCATGAGGACGAGAGCGAGTAAAGAGATTCTAGTTGCTGGTTCCCTTCCACCCCTCCGCCCTCTCCATCAGCTCGCGGGCATTCTTTAGAGAGGTATCCGTAATCTGCAAGCCGGCCAGCATGGCTGCCATTTCCTCGGTGCGGGCGTCGCCCTTCAGCACCTCGAGTCGGCTGACGGTTCGGTCACCGGAGACCTCCTTGTTTACCCGGTAGTGGGCGTCGGCGAAGGCGGTTATCTGGGGGAGGTGGGTGACGCATATCGTCTGGTGGTGGCGGGCCAGCGTCCAGAGCTTCTTACCGATTACCTCGGCACTTCGCCCACCCACCCCGATATCAATCTCGTCGAAGACCAGCACGGGAATATTGTCCGCCTCGGAAAGCACGCCTTTCAGGGCCAGCATGAAGCGCGAGGTCTCGCCGGTGGAGGCTATCCTGGCCAGGGGCTTGATAGGCTCGCCGGGATTGGTCGAGGCAAGGAACTCGACATTATCGGCACCTTCGCTGCTGAAGGCATAGCTCTGGCCGTCCGGGTAAGGGATGCCGTCGGGGTCGGGGGTCTGGGATATGGATACCTCGAACTCCACCTGCAGCATGTTCAGTTCCTGAAGCTCCTGTTCCACTCCCTTTTTCAGTTGGGTGGTCGCCCTGGTACGTGCCTCCGTGAGTTGGGCGGCAAGCTGTCCCATCTCCTGCTTGAGGCGGGTGCGGGTCTCTTCCAGCTCCTCTCGCCGTTCCGAGGAGTGGGAGATACCTTCCAGTTCGGTGACGGCCTCTTTCTCGTAATTCAGGATTTCGGCGATGCTCTGCCCGTATTTCCGCTTGAGGTCCCTGATAAGCTCCAGTCTCGATGCCACCTCTTCCAGCCTTGCCGGGTCGTGCTCGAGGCGGTCGCTGTAAGCACGGATATCTTTAGTGGTCTCCTCGAGGCTGTACAGGTTCTCTTCCAGCGATTCGAGATGCGGTTTCAGGTCGGGGTCGAGTTCCACCATCTTTTTAATCATCGCCACTGCTTCGTGTAGCCGGTCCAGCACCGAGGCGGGGTTGCCGGAGCTATCATCGTCATAGAGCTGCCGGTAGACCTCGTAGGAAGATAGCTTGAGGTTCTCGGCGGAGGCCAGCACTTTTTGCTCCCTTTCTAACTCTTCGTCCTCTCCTTCCTGCAGTTCCGCCCGGCCGATTTCATCGACCTGATAGCGCAGGTATTCCTCGCGGCGGGCCAGTTCCTGCTCGTCTTTCGTGAGCGATTTCAGTTCCTGCTCTGCCTGGTTAAGCTCCGCCGCCATTGTGGAAAACGCCTGCCTCTGTTCGATAGTGTGGGTATAGGCATCGAGGAAGTCGAGGTGGTTTTTACGGTCGAGCAGGGAGAGGTGCTCACTCTGGCCGTGGACATCAATCAGCAGGCGCCCGATTTGCTGGAGTAGCCGCCGGGGTACTGCCTGACCGTTGAGCCGGATGGTGCCGCGACCCTGCCGTCGCATCTCGCAATGGACCACCAGGGTGTCTTCATCGGCAGCCAGTCCTTTTTCCGCCAGTATTTCTCTCAGCGTGGCCAGTTTCTCGTCGGGGGGCAGGGTAAATACACCCTCGATGCGGGCCTCGTCGGCCCCGTGCCGTATCATCTCGTCGTCCGGTTTGCTCCCCAGCAGGGCCTCGACGGCGTCAATCACCAGAGACTTCCCCGCCCCGGTCTCGCCGGTAATAACGTTGAGTCCCGGGCCCAGGCCCCAGTTGATATCCTCAATGATGCCGATGTCCCTGACCCTTAGCTCGACCAGCAAGGTACCCCCCTTCAAATTGCCTCTATTTTACCACGTTCTGTTAAAATCGGTTGCATGGTGTCTGGTCAGTCCTTAATCCATGAAAAAGGGAATCAAGGGGGATACTCCTTTCTCCCAAATAAACAAGTTAAGCGTATTTTTCAAGGGGGACACCCCCTTGTACCCCCGTTCCAAAGGGGTTTCACCCCTCTGGACTCCCCAAAACGGTGAGAAGGCTAATTTTTATGCAAGCATACTCGCACCTTATAGGCGTGCCTTCTTTCAGGTGAGATATTCTTTGTTCTGGCCGTAGAGTAATAAGGCGAACTGAGGGACAGTGAAGCCTCTGCAGAAAACAGGCATTCCAAACACCTTAAAGGGGAGTCTTAACGGGCGTAACCTCCCAAATGCTGTTGTGAGGACGTTAAGGAGAGGTATCAACCACTTACCGATATTAAAGGGGAGTCTAAGAGGGGCGCTAGCCCCTCTTTTCTATAATATTCCCCTTCCCCTCTGGGGAAGGGGATTAAGGGGATGGGGCCTCCACTATCCAACACTGTGGGTGAGATAGGTAATAAGATATCAACATGTCCACCAATCGCATGAACGAGCACAATTCCTTGACAGCCAGTCTCGGGTATCCATACAATGTGAATACAGGCGTGGCACACGGGAGTCCCGGATTGACTATGAGCCCTATAAGGGCGTCTACGAAGAGGTGAAATACCAATGATGGCACAGGAAGACATCAGAGAACGCTTTCACGCCGACCCAACGCAATTTATCCGTTCGGCTATTAAAGAGCACGTTAGCTCCAGTCCGTTGAACCGGCTGCCATCCTTCGCTAACTCTCCGATATTCGAAGAGCCGCTGGTGGGTTTTGCCAGTGGCGATGACCCCATCTTCGAACAGTTCAAGTCGGTCGTCGCCGAATCTCATCAGATGCCTCGTGATGTTCTCCCAATTACACAGGGTCCGGTAAGCGTGGTTTCTATCGTATTGCCTATCAGCCGGGAGACCAAGCTGAGCAATCGCCTTGAGACCGGAGGCCCCTCTCTGCGCTGGAACCATACGCGTTGGCAGGGACAGGACTATATAACCGACCTGTCCCGCTATCTCGTATCGCTTCTCAAAGAAATGGGACACCAGGCAGTTGCACCCGAGCTGGCTGAGTCCTTCCAGATACACGCTCTACCGGAGTTGGCCTCGAACTGGTCTCAGCGACATGTCGCATATGCGGCCGGTCTTGGCACCTTTAGCTTGAGCGACGGTCTCATCACTCCCAAGGGTATCGCCATGCGCTGCCTGAGTATCGTCACGGACATTGAGCTTCTGGCTACGCCCCGGCCTTACGCAGACTATCAGACCAATTGTCTTTTTTATAGGGACGGCTCCTGTAAAAAGTGTACCGAACGGTGCCCCGGCGGTGCCATTACCGAACGGGGTCACGACAAAGAGCGATGCCGTCAGGTGCTGTTTGAATTTCAACGCTCGTTCATGGAGGGTGCCCGCGGCGAGGGCTACATCGGTCGCTACGCTGGTTGTGGGCTCTGCCAAACAGATGTACCATGTGAGAGCCGAATCCCGTTTGCAGGTCAGGAATCCGCAGACGGATAGGCCAAGCATTTCTTCCTTCGAAATTTGACTTGCCCTGCCACTTGTTTAAGATTAGAATATGTTTGTGAGACAGCGTGATGGGGTGGGCCGTGGGTATAATTCTCCACAGTGAACCTGAGCTGGAGCAGCCGGACATGATTGTCGGCTGGCCCGGTATCGGCAATATCGGCGTACTCACTGTCGACACCCTCCGGCAGCAGATTGAGGCCGAAGAACTCGGCGAAATCGAGCCCTGGGACTACTTCTATCCCAATAAAGTCATTATCAGGGGCAGTGTCCTGCATGACCTTGAGTTTCCCACGAGCAAGTTTTACTACAAGAGGCTTGCCAATAGGGATCTGCTGCTTTTCATCGGGGAAGAACAACCGTCTGGTCACGGCAGGATGTACGCCGAGGGTGGTAAGGCTTATGAAATGGCCAATCGGGTTCTGGATGTGGCGGAGAAGTTCGGTTGCCGCCGAATCTATACCTCGGGCGCTGCTGTTGCCCTCACCCACCATAGTTTGAGATCGCGGGTGTGGGCGGTGGCTACCGAAAAAAGACTGCTCGCTGAGATGAAGGGCTATGCCAATACGCTCCTGATGAGTGAGGTTGAGGGACGGGGAGACGTGGGGAATATTACCGGTCTCAACGGTCTGCTGATTGGCGTCGCCAAGAAACGCGGTTTCGAGGGTGTCTGCCTGATGGGTGAAATACCGGACTACCTCTCGCGAGTTCCCTTTCCCTACCCCAAGGCTTCTCAGTCTGTTCTTGAGATGCTTGCCGCTATATTGGGAGTTGAGGTTGATATGTCTGCTCTTAGCGATATGACGGCTCAAATGGAGGGTGTTATTAACAATGTCTTCCGGCAGTTTCCCAGTGAGGTCAGGGACAGGATTGACCAGCGGAGGCGGGAGGCCCAGCCGGGAATGATTACCGAAGAAGACGAGAAGTGGATAAAAGAGCACATTGATGATTTCTTCCACCGGGAAGATGGAGACAAGGGACAATGAATGAAAAGGTCCACTTCTTGACACGGCCAGAGTTGCATACCCCTACTATGGTTGTTGGCTGGACGATGGATGCTGGCAGATTGGGGCGGAGGGTAACCGATTATCTGGTCAGGAAGCTCGGTGGGCAGGCCTTCTGCGAGATTGAACCGGCCGATTTCTTCCCCCTCAATGGAGTTGCCATTGTCAATGATATTGTCTTCTTTCCTGAGAGTCGCTTCTACGCCTGCCCTGAGAAGGACCTGGTGGTCTTTCTGAGTACACCACCCAGCTATGAATGGTATCAGTTCCTCAGCCTGATATTGGATGTTGCCCAGGACTACTGCCATGTCAGGGAGATTTATACTGTTGGCAGTATGATTGCCATGGGTGCCCACACGGCTCGCCGTCAGTTTTTCAGTACGATGGGCTCGCCAGAGTTGAAGATGGAGTTAAGCCGATATGACCTGACCAGGGAAACGGACTTTGAAACACCTCCGGGAGGAAGACCTACTCTCAACTCCTTCTTCCTGTGGGTTGCTAAGCGGAGAGGTATCCCTTCGGCCAATCTCTGGATACCAATCCCGTTTTACCTCGTCTCGGCTGATGACCCTGAGGCATACCGTGGGGTGCTTGATTTCCTCAGCGACCGACTCAACCTTGGGTTTGACCTTGCTGACCTCGATGAGCAGGCGGGGTTGCAGAATGAAAGGATTATGAAAGGATTGACCACATACGGGCAGCACAGCCGGAAATTGATAGTATCATCGGTAAGTTGGAGCGTGGCCTGAGACTCTCCGAAGGTGAGGGTGAGAAACTGGCCAAAGAGGTCGGTGATTTTCTCAGAGAAGCCGGGGATTAGACTCGGTCTGAGTACGAGTGTTCTTAATTTCCCTCTTGTATCTTCTCCTGTTTATCTGGTTCTTCTTGTTTATCTGGTTCTGCTGACTCTTTCGGTTCCTCAGGCTGTGGGCGTTCCCGCAACCAGCGGTGAATGGCATCCAGCGCCGGTGGCGCTACCATAAACACCTCGATGTCCTGGGGGAACTGCACCTGGTGCTCTTCTCTGATGAAGAGTATGGCTACTTCATTATCTTCCAGCGTCTCGTCTATCCGTTTGGCAATATGCTCATATCGCTTCCGGGCAGATTCTCGGTACAGTTCGCTGACTTTTCCGGCTGCACTACGACTCAGAAACCCGAACAGCAGGAACCGCTCCCAGTCCATGCACTCGTTAGACAGTTCCGCTTCTTCGGTTGCCTCGAGCAAGGCACCAGCCTCGGCCCGTTCACGTGTTATCCTGTAGCCGGGGGGATTCAATTCCTCTAAGATTTTAAGCCCTTCCTCACCTCCGACGGCAATCAATTCGTGATAGACCCGTTTGGCCTTCCCTATTTTCGATTCCTGGTTAGCTATCTGCTCTTCCACCTGCTGCCAGTAAGACTCGAACCTCTCCAGGTATTCCTGGGGAGCGTCCTTTCCGGCGTATAGCAGTGGTATGAGGTAAAGCTTTCGCTCTCCCCGAAACCGCTCTGCGCTGGGTTTTTCTATCCTGCCTAGCTCTTCAGACATCTCTGGGCATCCTCCCGTCAAGCCTGTCAGGCCAAAAGGCTGGCCAGACGGGCCCTTCTTCTCCAGATTTTACCCTCTATCGTGACACGCCGCAACTGCGATACCCGTATAGAATAGTTGCCAAACCGGATAAAGTAGGATACACTAGAGATGAATTCTATCTCAGTATTGACATTTGTTATTGCTCTCTGGTCTACCTTCGAGTATAATATCTATCTAACCTGAATTCCTAAATAGTCCGACCGGCCTTACATCAGACATACGAGACGGGCGGGAGGAGGTAAAGTGGCTGGGAAATATGATGCACTTCGGTCTCATCTTGAGAGTGAAGAGAAGCGTTTAACTGATGACCTGGAGCAACTGCGGGCTGTCGCTTATCCTTCTGAGGAGAGGCGTGAGGGGAGTCCTTTTGGCAAACGGGAGGAGGAGGCTACGGAGAGCCTTGAGTTGGAGCGGAGGCTAGCTCTGGAGAAGCAGATGCGGGAGCAGTTGGCCGACGTTAGGGCTGCCCTGGCGAAGTTCGAAGAGGGTACCTACGGTAAGTGCGAGGAGTGTGGTAAGCCAATAGCCCGGGAACGATTGGAGGCGTTACCGTACGCGAAACTGTGCCTGGACTGTAAAACGCTTCAGACGAAGAATGCGAAAGGTAGATTCCCCCCTAGCTAGGTGGTGGGGAGGGGTTCTCGCTCTCTCCTTTCTGCTGGTAGTAACCGCTGACCAACTCACCAAAAATTTACTGGTAAGGTCGTACGACGAGGGCGAGGTTATCTGGCAGCTGGGATTCTTTCGGCTGGTTCATGTCCATAACACCGGGGCTGCCTTTGGTATTTTTCAGGGTCACTCCTCTGTCCTGAAAATTGCTGCGATTGTCGGCATTGTCGTTCTCTTGGTAATGGGCTTTGTCATTTATCGCCGTATTCCAGCCTTAGTAAGTCGGCTCAACATCATAGCCTTCGGCATGATACTGGGCGGCATGGTAGGTAACCTCATTGACCGGTGTAGATGGGGCTACGTCATTGATTTCATTGATTTTAGGGTCTGGCCGGCCTTCAATATTGCTGATTCGGTCGTTACAATTGGTGTTGTCATTATTGTCTACTCCCTCCTCCGTCTGACTATTACCGAAATGCGCACTCCCCCTGAGAAGGCCGACTAGGTTAAGAGTGATGTCAATCGCTGGTTCCAGAGAGCATAGTTTTGTTGTGGGTAGCCAGGGCGTCCGTCTTGACCATTATGTTGCCGGGAGCTGTCCGGAACTGACACGGACTCAGGCTCAGAAGCTGATCAATGATGGTCTGGTCAGGGTCAACGGCATGGTTGCCAGGGCGAGCCTGAAATTGAGTCACGGTGACCGGGTCACTGTTATCATCCCCCCATCTACCCCCAGCCGTCCGGAGCCGGAAGCTATTCCTTTCGGTATCCTCTATGAAGATGATGATGTGCTGGTGATTGACAAGCCGGCTGGGCTGCCAGTACACCCGGCGCCGGGACACCCGGGCCATACGCTGGTCAATGCCATTCTTGCCTATCTGTCTTTTACTCCCGATACCGGCGACCCGCTGCGACCAGGCATCGTTCACCGACTTGACATGAATACTTCCGGGGTGATGCTGGTAGCCAAGGACCGAGCAGCCCGGGCCGACCTCGTAAGGCAGTTCAAGTCCCACAACGTGACCAAGGTATATTTTGCACTGGTCAAGGGGCATCTCGCTCCTGAGCACGGTGTTATTGAAGCCCCAATCGGGCGTGACACGCGCAATCGCAAGCGCATGGCAGTCGCTGCCGAAGACCAGGGCCGGGCGGCCCGCACCCGATACCGTGTCGTTAGGTATATCGACGACTATACTCTACTTGAGGCTGTACCTGAGACCGGCCGCACGCACCAGATTCGGGTACATCTGGCAGCAATCGGCCATCCGGTGGTCGGTGATGCTACCTATGGGGTGAAATCGGCCCATCTCTCGCGGCAGTTCCTCCACTCACATCGCCTCGGTTTCCGTCTCCCCTCCACCGGGGAGTACGTCGAATTTGAATCTGCTCTGCCATCTGACCTTAAGAAAGCACTCAAGGAGTTCGGCTGAACCAGTTCAAATAGATGGGCGGTACTAATGCCGTGACTTCTCCTTATGGGGGAGTAGTAAGCAATAGCTACTGCGGGACTGATACTTGACCTTCTTGTGTAAAACTATAAGTGGTACCAGATTTAACAGTACCGTCGGCATTCAGACCTGTCATGTAGTCACTTAGCGGGACACCATTGAGGGTGATATCATCCATATCACTTGTGGTTATGGGATATGCGCCAGCATCCAGTAAGTTAATATTCTGGTCGGCCATTAGTGCCGTTACCGCTGTCTTGATATTGTGCAATTCCGTTTCCGTAGCTTCAGTTTCACCATGCCCTATGAATTTCCCGAAATGCGGAATAGCCACACCCGCCAGTGCTCCAAGAATGGTAACCGCCACCAGCAGCTCAATCAGGGTAAAACCTCTTTCCCCGCAGCCGAGCCTCTCGAAGATTACTTTAGTCATCTACTATTATCTTCTTCGTTTGTGATTCTCCCTGGCTACCTTAAGGTTATCATGGCGTTTATTCCTATTGAGGTCTAAACCGAACCATTAATAGGACCCCCAGAGGTCAAATATTGTTCTATTTGAGTCTAAGGTATCAACAACACCTATCTAAATGGCTGTATCTCCCGTGCGTCATTAAAACCTGTCAATACCCGACCTCATTCACACAGGGAGATTATGGGGGTGAGGTTGGATAAGAATGTGTCGAAGTGTTACTCGTCATATGAGTGGCTAGGTTGGCTAGAATATTATCAGGTGAGATGGTAGAATTAGGCGTAATAGTTCAGGGTCTGCCCAGAGATAAGGGAGTATAGATATGCAGCTAATGGCTACCCGGGTGCGTAAGGAAAGTTATACCGTTGACTATGCCGGTTTCTGGATAAGGTTTTGGGCCTTTCTTATTGATACCCTGATTATTGTCGGTATTAGCTTGCTGTACAACGGTATCTGGGGGCTGGCCAGTGGGGCTGGGTTCTGGGGTGAGGAGGCCACTGATCCCCTCCTGCCGGATGCAGTAGCGAGCTCGGGTTCGTCTCTCTGGGCGGTGAGCAGCGGTATCCTGTTTCTGATAGTTGTTGCTTACTTTATCTGTTTCTGGAGGTGGCGTGGCCAGACCCCGGGGAAGATGATTATGAGGTTGAAAATAGTCCACTTCAACGGTGCCGGGATGGGCTGGGGTGGTGCTGTTATGCGGTTCCTTGGCTATATCATATCGATTTTGCTGGTCCTTTCTGGCTTTTTCTGGATCCCTGTGGACATAAGAAGGCAGGGATTCCACGATAAGATTGCCGATACTTTTGTAATTGCTGTTCCTCGCAAGCGGTCAGCTGCTGACGGGGCCTCCAGATATAAAAGTGAGAAGGCTTATGAGGCCAGTCGTTAGAACGCGTTTTGCCCCCAGTCCCACCGGTGACCCCCATGTTGGTAATATCCGGACTGCCCTGTTTGCTTGGCTTTTTGCCCGTCATAATTCTGGTAGCTTCATTCTCCGTATTGAGGACACCGATGTTGCCCGACGTGTGGAAGGCGCGGTTGAAGCGCTAATGGGTAGCCTCAGGTGGCTGGGACTTGACTGGGATGAAGGACCGGATATCGGGGGAGACTACGGACCGTATGTCCAGTCGGAACGCCTGGGGCTTTATGAGGAAGCAGCCCGGCGCCTGGTGGAGCAGGGGGATGCCTATTACTGCTACTGCTCTCCAGAGCGTCTTGAGGAGATACGGGCTGAACAGCTCAGGCGCAAGCAGCCACCCGGTTACGACCGCCAGTGCCGTGAGCTGAGTGAGGAAGAGAGGAAGAAGAAAGAAAACGAGGGTATAACCCCGGTGGTTCGTTTCAAAGTCCCGCTTGAAGGCCAGACAAGATTCAGTGACGTCGTCTGGGGTGAGGTAAAATTTGAAAATAATACCCTTGACGACCTGGTGTTACTTAAGTCTGACGGTTACCCCACCTATAACCTGGCCAACATCGTCGACGACCATAAAATGGAGATAAGCCATGTTATCCGGGGCGAGGAGTTTATCTCTACCACCCCGCATCATGTGCTCTTATACAAAGCTCTCGGATATGAGCCGCCGCAGTTTGCCCACTTGCCGAGGCTCACGGGAACCGACCGTTCAAAGCTGAGCAAACGTCACGGGGCCGTATCAATAGGGGAGTTTCGGAAGCAAGGCTATTTACCAGAAGCGATGGTGAATTTCCTGGCCCTGCTTGGCTGGTCGCTGGATGACAAGACAGAGCTGATGACAAGGCAGGAGCTTATTGCCAGCTTTACCCTCGAACGTGTCAAAAAGACGGCGGCTAGCTTTAACCCGGAGAAGCTGGACTGGATGAACGGGGTTTATATTCGCAGTCTGGCCCCAGAAGATTTTCTGCAGAGGTCTCTGCAATTCTTGGAACGAGACCTGCCATCTGAGGTGATGCCCCCGTTGTCGGTTGACTACATCAAGCAGATTATGCCGCTCGTTCAGGAGCGAGTGAAAACGCTGGCCGACGTGCCTGAGCTGACCCGGTTCTTCTTTGTAGACCGCCTCGAATATGATACCGAGCTTTTGATTACCAAGGGAATGACGGTGGAGTCAACCCGTCATGCTTTGGGGGTAGCCCGACAGCGGCTGGCAGAATTACCTGCCTTTGATGCCGAGTCCCTGGAGGAGATGCTGAGACCTCTGGCGGCGGAGATGGAACTGAAGACGGGACAGCTTTTCGGGACGCTGAGAACAGCCGTTACCGGACAGACAGCCGCCCCACCCCTGTTCCAGACAATGGCGGTACTTGGTCGGGAGACCTGCCTGGAACGGATTGACCGGGCGTTGGACAGATTGTAGCGTTGACAGGGCTTGCGTGTATGTAGACGGAGGAGGCGGTTGTTGGAGCCGGGATACATTACCCTTTATCGTTCTGGTGAGTTGAAGTGCCGTGCCGATGCCTTGGAGAGCCGGTTGGCCTCGTGTGATATCTGCCCGCGGGAGTGCCGTATTGACCGGCTTGAAGGTGAGTGGGGGTTCTGCCGCACCAGCTATCGGCCCGTGGTGGCGGCGGTCTGTAGTCACCACGGTGAGGAGCCAGCTATTTCAGGGAATCGTGGCTCAGGGACAGTGTTCTTTGGTAACTGCAACCTGCGGTGCGTATACTGCCAGAACCACCAGATAAGCCAGCCACGAGCAAGGCGACCGTTCCCTGAAATGGATTTCCGTACCCTGGCAGAACGTATCTTGTATCTTCAGGATGAACTTGATTGCCACAATATCAACTTTGTATCCCCATCACACTTTGTTCCTCAGCTCGTGCGGACGGTGTTGGAGGCAGTACCACTGGGGCTTCATCTGCCTCTGGTCTACAATACCAGCAGCTATGATTCCCTCAGTTCGCTGAGAGAGCTCGATGGGATAGTAGATATCTACCTGGCGGACATTAGATATGGTTCGGACAGGTGGGCGAAGAAATATTCCCGGGCACCAGATTATGTGAGGCATGCCCGTGCTGCTATTCAAGAGATGTACCGGCAGGTCGGTGAGCTAGTCCTGGACGACGCTGGAGTGGCCCGGAGGGGGCTGATTGTGCGCCATCTGGTGCTCCCCAACGGCCTGGCTGGCAGTGAGGCATCACTCACCTGGCTGGTCAATGAGGTCTCCCCAACGGTTACGGTGAGTATTATGTCTCAGTACTACCCCACTCATCGGGCCTTGCGGATTCCTGCCCTCTCCCGAAGGCTGACCGCGGATGAATACTCGGAGGTTGTCGGACTGGTGGAACGTCTCGGGCTGGAGAATGGTTGGGTTCAGAAGATGGGGTCGTCGGACAGCTACCTGCCTGATTTTGAGCATGCTGGCCATCCTTTTCCCCAACGGTCGGTCTGACCTGTGACTGAATATCGAGTGGTCAGCCCATTAGCGGAGGTCTACCTTCCTATACTTGTGGTTGGTGAGTGCTCTATTGGTCTGTTGCTGGTGGACTGCCAGTATTGTTAACATAGAATATAGGGTCAATATCCGAGGTAACTGAGTGCTTGAGCGACAAGGAGGGCAAGGGAAATGAAGGGAAGGATAATCGCTGCTTTAAGATGGGTAGGCAGAAAGCTCAGAGCGCATTTCTTGGCAGGTATTCTCGTTACTGTGCCGTTGGGACTTACCGTATGGATATTTATCTGGATTTTCAATGGCATCGATAATCTCCTCCAACCAGTAATTGAGAGGATTTTCGGGCATGATATCCCCGGTGTCGGATTTGGGATAACCGTATTAATAATTTACATTGTCGGCGTAATTGTCAGTAATATGCTGGGGAGGAGACTGCTCCGCTATGGTGAGAACCTGCTAAACAGGGTGCCAATGGTTCGCTATGTCTATAATGGCATCCGGCAAATTATGCAGGCTTTCGCCGCACCGGACAAGACTGGTTTCATGGATGTAGTGCTGGTCGAGTTTCCCAGAAAAGGTACGAGAACGCTCGGCTTTATCACCAATGAAACGTCTGATGAGTCCGGCAGGAAACTGCTCAATATCTTTATACCGACCTCCCCCAATCCGACCTCGGGTTTCTTGCAGATACTCAGTGAAGACCAGGTAATCCGGACCAACCTGACGGTTGATGACGCCCTGAAAATGGTCGTTTCTGGTGGCCGAGTGTCACCCCGGGAGGTCAGCGACAAACTATTTGTGGGGGGTGGTATGCATGAGTCTGGGGGGTACTAATAATAGCGGTTCTATCTTCTCTTACGCTTGACGAAAGCAAAGCGTATCTTTAGACCGTTACGCTTGTCCTTCTTGTTGACGTTCTTGACAAATGTTTCCAGGTCTGGGGCTTTCTTAGCAGTCATTGGTGTAAATCGTTCCCTTGCACGTTCAATCTGGCTCAATTGTATCACATGGTCGATTATAAGGCCAGCCGGTGTTTGTGTTATGATTGATGGAGAGTGCCCGAGCACATTAGTCCCCTCTCCTGTATTGCCAGACTGTGGAGGAGCCAGAGGCTATTTAGTTAAGTGCCTGCTTTGGAGTGTGTCTTGAGAAAGGGTTACTGGCGTCATGCGTGAGGATATTGAGGCAGGCTACGAAACAACTTCAAGGGGAGTGGCTGGGGGAACACCGGGGCGCCCGGGTAAGGGAAGGGACTGGCTTGCCGCCTTTGTTTCGCTGAAGAACCGGAATTTCCGCCTCTTTGCCATCGGGTCACTGATCGCTACTACGGCGCTGCAGATGCAGCAATTCACCCAGAACTATCTGGTCTATGAGTTGACTGACCAGGCAACGGCGATAGGCTATGTTAGTGTCGCGCTTGGTGTTTCCATGCTATTCTGCTCTCTGGCCGGGGGCGTTGCCGCCGACCGCCTGCCGAAACGGAACCTGTTGATGGCCGGTCGACTCGGGATTGGTCTTTTCGCACTATTTATCGGCGTGATGATTTCCACCGGGCTTATCGCAGTCTGGCATATTGTTGTTAGCTCCCTGGCTATTGGAATCATTTCCGGTTTTACCATGCCGTCACAGCAGTCGTATGTTCCTGACCTTGTCGGTGATGAGAACCTGATAAATGCCCTGGCGTTGAATTCGGGGATAATGAGTATGACCCGTATCATTGGCCCGTCGGTGGCTGGTGTGGTCATTGGTGCTTTCGGGACGGGGCCGGCGTATTACATAAAGTTCTTTGCTTATATTATTTTTGTCTTGTTCCTCTTCATGATTCCAATCAGGGGTAAGGCTGTGGCATCGGTCTCAACCTCTGTGGCCCGGGACGCATTGGATGGACTACGCTACCTGCGCCGCGATCGTACTGTCCTTCAGATGCTGATTATAAGTATGATTCCGGTTATCTTGGCAATGCCCTATGTCAATTTTCTGCCGGTGTTTCAGAGGGACGTATTTCATGTTGGACCTACCGGGCTGGGCCTGATGGGTACCGCACAAGGTGCGGGTGCGGTCGTTGGTGCTCTGACGGTTGCTTCGTTGGGTAATTACCGGTACAAGGGTCGTGTCCTCGTCGGTTCGGCGGTGGCTTTTGGGGCGATGCTGGCACTCTTTGGTGCCGTTGCTGGCCCCGATACCTTCATTCCGTCGCTGGTGGTCCTGGCATTCACCGGATTATTCGGGACTGCTTTTATGGCGTTTAGCCAGGCTCTCATACTGGTAATTACGCCACCCGAGATGCGCGGTCGGGTCACCGGCCTGTTCATGACCACCTTCGGTCTTATGCCACTGGGTGCAATGCCGATTGGGATGCTTATCGATGCTTATAGTGCCCCGTTGATAATTGGCAGCTTCGGTGTGGCCACTCTGGTGTTCTTCGTCTTCGTAGCGATATTCATGCCGCGTATCAGAAATCTGTGATATCAGACCTTCTGTGGAAGGTTCAGGTTCTGAAGCAGGCGTAAGTCTGGACACTATTTGAGCGGCTGACACCTAGAGCAGTAGTAGGTACCACGGTTACGCACCACCACCCGCTCGATTGGGCCGCCGCAGGTCGTGCAGGTCTTGCCCCCCAGGCCGTGGGCCACCTTGAACTGGTAGTGGGCCGAGCCCTCAGAGCCATCGGGGCGGAAGTAGGTGTCCACGCTGGCGCCCTTGTTCTCAATCGCTGCCCACAGTATCCGCCGGAGTTCGCGGTGGAGGCGCTTTATCTCTGATGGGGTAAGGCTGCCGCCCGGTCGCCACGGGTTGATTCCAGCAGCGTGCAGGGCTTCGTCGGCATACATGTTACCAATTCCGGCAACAGCCTTCTGGTCCAATAGTACGGCCTTTATCGGTGCGGTGCGTTTTGCCAGTCGCTCCGCCAGCAATTTTGTAGTGAAGCCCTCTTCCAGCGGCTCCGGGCCGAGCTTGGCCCTGATAGTTTCTGTATCCTTAACGAGCCGCATTACACCGAACTTGCGCGGGTCGCGGAAATAGATGCTGGTAGCGTTGTCGAGGTGAATGATAGCACGGATGAACTTTAATGGCTCCGGCGGTTTCTGGCTGACAATTAGCGAACCGGTCATTTTCAAGTGGATGACCAGGAAGTCCTGATTACCCAGGTGGAAGAAGAGGTACTTACCTCGCCTGGTTATAGCGGTTATCTTTTGCCCAATGATGCGGGAACAGAACTCCTCAACTGGAGGCTCTTTGACTATCCCCTCCCATGCTAGGGTCACGCCGGTTATGCGCTGACCAGCCACGAAGGGGAGCAGTTCGTTCCTTACAGTCTCGACTTCAGGAAGCTCGGGCACTTCTCACCTCTGACTTAATTCGGTCGCCTTCGATATAATTTTTATATATGAAAATGCCGGGAGCAAGTACCAGCCCACCGAGAATAAGGCCACCAAGGACGTCGCTGGGCCAGTGTGCTTCGAGGAAGATTCGTGAAATCCCCATAAGGGCGATGAACAGCACACTCAGAGTCTGTGTTATCCAGACAGCTACCGGCCACTTCAGCATCCGTGGTGCCAGGAAGAAAATGCAGCCGCAAATTACTGTGGCATAGGTGGTGTGCCCGCTGGGGAAGCCGTTCACGCCAATGGCGAGGGTGCCGACGGGGCGGGGGCGGTCGACTAGTGCCTTTGTCAGTTCGTTGACCAATCCGGCGATAGCTGGCAGGACAACGATAAAGAAGGCCTCGCGTATGCGGCGAAAGAACAGGAGGCCAGCGGCCAGCAGGGTAATGGTAATGCTGACGGGAACGGCACGTCCGAGGTATGAGACCGCTTCCATTAGTAGGCTGAAAAAAGGGAAATCGATTCCCTGTATCCGGTGGCTGATGGTAACATCACCATGAAAGGTGGCGAACTCGTGTGCCAGATAACACAGCACTCCGAATAGAATGAAGAAAAAAAGGTAGATACCGAGGTACAGTCTTCTCATCAACATTCCGCGGTTATTCCATTTCTCCCCAGTTACTGCCGGTCTTGGTATCTACCTTCAGGGGAACGCTGAGCTCTAGGGCAGTGGACATCAGGTGGGGGACGAGTTCTCCCATCTCGGCAAGCTCCTCCTGTGGTACCTCAAAAACAAGCTCGTCATGTACCTGGAGCAGCATCTTGCTCTTCAGGTTACGCTGGCTCATCTCCCGGTACAGGTTGACCATAGCCACTTTGATTATGTCTGCGGACGTGCCCTGTACCGGCATATTGATGGCCATGCGTTCCGCCGCCTCTCTCACCTGGCGGTTGGAGGAGTTTATCTCGGCAATAGTACGTTTCCTGCCGAGCAGTGTCTGCACGTAGCCTTTTTCTCGCGCCTGTTGCTTGGTGGACTCCAGGTACTGCGTTACCCCAGGATATTTCTCAAAATAGGCTTCGATGAACTTGGCGGCCTCCTCGCGAGATAGCTCAGTTGCCTGCTCCAGCCCGTACTCACTCATACCGTAGATGACGCCGAAGTTGACTGTCTTCGCCAGGCGGCGCATGTCGGGGGTGACATCAGCAGCGCTGACACCGAAGAGCTGGGCTGCCGTGGCTGCATGGATATCTTCATCGTGCTGGAAGGCAGCCAGCAGGTTCTTGTCCTGTGACAGGTGAGCAAGAGCACGGAGGTCAATCTGTGAGTAATCGGCACCAAAGAGACAGGAACCGACAGGGGCAATGAAGGCCTCTCTTATCTGCTTCCCCTGCTCGCCCCGGATGGGGATGTTTTGCAGGTTCGGGTCACTTGATGAAAGGCGACCGGTGGCTGTTCTTGTCTGGTTGAAACTGGTATGGACTCGCCCCGTTCTTGAATTGACCAGTTCGGGCAGGGCATCGATATACGTTGATTTCAACTTGGAGAGCTGGCGGTAATCGAGGATGAAGCCCGCTACTGGATGGACTTCACGGAGTTCTTCCAGTACCGATGCCGCCGTGGAGTAGCTACCCTTTTTCTTTGTCCCGGGCAGCTGCAACTCCTCGAAGAGGACGGAGCCCAGCTGTTTGGGCGAGTTGATGTTGAACTGGTGCCCGACACTATTATATATCTCCTTCTCCAGCCCAAGCAGCTGCTCCCCCAGCCGCAGAGACATCTCGGTTAATAGCTTTGTGTCGAGAGCGATGCCGCTCCTTTCCATGTGGATCAGTACCGGCACCAGTGGCATCTCGACATCAGAGAAAAGCTGCCACAGCCCTTCCTGCTGTAGCTCCGGTTGCAGGACTTCGTTCAGTCGCCCGGTAATATCGGCATCGGCGCAGGCGTATTCCGCTGCCTGCTCAATCGGTACCTGGGACATTGAGATTTGCCTGGCGCCCATGCCGATGAGGTCGGTTATCGGCGTCATCTCAACACCGAGGCGCTGGAAGGCGAGGGCCTTGAGGCCCAGCGACTTCTCGCTGAGCAGATGAGCGCCAATCATCGTGTCGGATACCAGGTTATTGACGGTAACACCGCTCTCGGCCAGTATCATCATGTCGAATTTGCCGTTGTGGGCAGTCTTGGGAAGGGATGTATCTTCGAAGAGTGGCCTGAACCGGTCGAGGACCTGCTCTACCGGGAGCTGCTCCACCTGCCCCCAGCCGACATGACCGACGGGTATGTAATAGGCCTCGCCGGGTGCCGGTGACACTGATATACCGACAGGCCGGTCTCTCATCACATCCAATCCAGTTGTCTCAAGGTCAAAGGCAAAGCCCTTGGCAGCTGAAAGCCGCTTCAGCAGCGTATCAAGACCCTCGGAGGTGGTGACGGTGTGGTAGTCCCGCTTTGGAGGTGTCCCTGAACCAACCTGTACGGCTGGCTCGGTGGTGGCCTCACCTCCCTCGGGCAGTTTACCAATCAGGCTGGTGAACTCAAGCTCACGGAAGAGGTCGGTCACGCGGCGGCGGTTGTAGTTGCTCGTACGGCACTCGTCCAGATTGATGGTTACCGGCGTTTCAGTAACGATGGTGGCCAGTTTCCGGCTCTGGCGGGCGGTAGACTCGTTCTCCCGGAGGATTTCCTGCGTCTTTGGTGGGGTAACTTCGTCGATGTGCTTGTAGATATCGTCGATGCCGCCGAACTCCCGGATGAGCTTGGCCGCCGTCTTCTTACCAATACCCGGGACACCCGGAATATTGTCCGAAGGGTCACCGAGCAGGGCCTTGTAGTCTGGGATATGTTCCGGCCTGACGCCATATTTCTCGCTCACGGCAGCTTCATCAAAGAGGTCAACGTCACTGAAAGTTCCTCTCGGTCGTGGGTAGAGCACCTTGACCAGCTCCGTGACGAGTTGCATCGTATCGGCATCGCCGGTGACAATGATGGTCTCAACTCCCTGCTCCTCTGCCTGGCGACTGAGGCTGCCGAGAACATCATCAGCTTCATAGCCGTCAAGCTCATAGGCGGGCATGTTAAAGGCATCGACCAGTTGCCGGACCCGGTCCATCTGCTGTATTAGCTCATCAGGGGTGGGGGGGCGATGTGCTTTATACTCGGTAAACATCTCATGCCGGAAGGTCGGCGCTGGGGTATCAAAGGCGATGGCGTAGTGGGTGGGCTTCAGGTCATCCAGTATCTTGAGGAGCATCAGGGTAAAAACATAGACGCCGCTGACTACCTCGCCGCTCTTGGTGGTTAGTGGCTTGGTATCCTTCATGGCGTGGTAGGCACGGTGCACCAGGGCATTACCATCGAAAAGTACCAGCCGTTGATTCATGCCCCAATTATAGCAGAGTAGGCGAATGGTATAAATTTCAACCCGCACGTGGTAGTATTATCGTGTTTAGACAAAGACTTTTAAGCGGGTCAGTCATATAGATTGCGGAATGCATGTCTGAAAAGTAGTTATGCCGGATGCTAGCATAATAACAACGTTTGTCATACTTGCTATCACCGTGGCCCTCTTTATCCACGGCAGGTTGCGAATCGAGCTGATAGCTATATGTGCCCTTTTGGCGCTGCTGGTAACCGGCGTATTGACCCCGCAGCAGGCGCTTACTGGTTTTGCCAATCAGGCTACCGCTACCATAGCCGCCATGTTCGTTGTTAGCGCTGGCTTGGTAAAAACCGGGCTTGTCCAGTGGCTTGCCCGGCACCTCGATCGGCTGATGGACAGGACAGAAACGCGGCTGATACTGGTCATATGTCTGGTCGTAGCTGTCCTGTCGGCATTTATGATTAATACGGCTGTAGTGGCTATTTTCATCCCTATTGTCGTTGTTCTGGCGCATAGTCGTCGGATTCCTGCCTCCAGGGTGCTGATACCACTTTCTTATGCCAGCCAGTTCGGTGGTGTCTGTACTCTGGTTGGTACCTCGACGAATATGCTGGTAAACGGCATCGCCATCGGCCAGGATTTGAGACCGTTTGGTTTCTTTGAGTTTGCCCCCTTGGGACTGGTGATGGTGGTCGCCGGCACTCTCTATCTGCTGGCCACCAGTCGGTGGTTGTTGCCCAGACGCAAAGGAGAGCCGGAGCAGGTAGACAAGTACCGGCTGGATGATTACCTGGCTGAGCTCCAGGTGCTGGGTAATTCTCCGCTGGCTGGCAAAACGTGGGAGCAGGGTAGGGTGTCTCGTGACACCGGCATCGAGCTCTCCAACCTGATTCGCGAGGGGAAAGCTGTCTCCAGACCTGTTCGGACCAGAATCAGGCCCGGCGATTTACTCCTGCTTCACGGTCATATCGAGCGGATTGTTGCCATGGAACAAAAATATGGACTTGAGTTGCTTAAAAATGTCAGGGTGCGTGACCAGCAACTCCGCTCCGATGAAACGCAGCTTGTTGAAGTCCTGATTCCGCCAGGCTCTAATCTAATCGGTCGTACCCTGGCCACATCCGACTTCTTCCGCCGTTATCGAGCCTCGATTCTGGCGATGCAGCGGAGAGGGCATGTTCTGAGAGACCGACTGGCCGATATTGAACTGAGTAGCGGTGATACCCTCCTGCTTCAGGGGCATAAAGACGATGTCGTGCGGCTGATGAATTCGGCTCATGCCGTCGTTACCAATGAGCTTACAGAGCTCTATTTCCGGAAGGACAGGGCAATTGCTGCCGTATTACTGACGGTGGCCCTGGTGGTGCTGGCCGCATTCAATATTGTCCCAATTATGGTTGCCGCCGGCATCGGGGCTTTAGGTATGGTGCTGACACGCTGCCTGACCATCGAAGAGGTGTACAACGCTATCGACTGGAAGATAATCTTCCTTCTCGGTGGTATCATTCCACTGGGAGTGGCCATGGAAAGTAGCGGGGCGGTCCTCTTGCTGGCAGATACAGTATTGCAACCGCTCTTAGAATGGGGCCCGCTACCTCTGCTGGCAGCAACGTATATCGTCACGGCCATACTGACGGAGCTGATGTCCAATAACGCCACGGCCGCCATACTTGCACCGATTGTTATCATGCTGGCTGGTGCCATTAATGCTGACCCTCGGCCTTTCTTGGTTGCTATCACCTTTGCTGCCTCAACCAGCTTCGCCACCCCCGTGGGTTACCAGACCAATACCATGGTCTATTCACCAGGTGGTTACCGTTTTACTGATTTCACGCGCATCGGCTTGCCGCTGAATATCATTTTCTGGGTTCTGGCGGTAATACTGATACCATTGTTGTGGCCTTTCTAGTGGATGCTTTGACTGCTCCCGGATAAAAGTGATAGCCTGAAATAGCCTGGAGCAAAAAATGTTTGACATAAGTAATGCCTCTGATGGAAAATGGGTTACCATGTTCGCCGGTAAGGGTGGAGTCGGCAAGACAACCTGTGCCGGAGCCACCGCCCTCCATCGCGCCTCTAACAGCGGAGCGACCCTGGTGATTTCGACCGATCCCACCCCCTCTCTTGCCCATATTTTCGAGGTTGCTCGTGGGGCAGAACCAGTCAGGGTGAGTGAAGGACTGTCCCTGGCCGAGCTTGGCCTGAAAGAGATAAAGCAGATGTGGGACAAGAAGTTCGGCCCGGAGGTCTACGAGGTCTTTTCCTCGTTTGTGGCGGTTGACTACGACGAGTTTGCCGAGTTCGTTACCTCGATACTGCCTGGCCTGCACGACGAGTTCATGGTCGACTACATCAAGGAGCTGAGCCAAACCCAGACCTACGAACATATTGTCTGGGATACTGCCCCGATGGGGCAGACGCTTGGCTTGCTGGAGACCCCGGCGATGCTACGCGAGCACCTGAGGCCGGCCCCACGTATCTATTCCCGGCTAAAGCTCGGCAGCCGGACCCGGAGGTCGGTGCTCGATATCATCAAGGGATGGGAAAAGCTGTCCGGCGAAGATATGGAGTTTCTCCGGCAGGGTGTCAGCTTCGTTATTGTCACCATACCGGAGGCACTGGCTGTGGAGCAGCTCGATGGCATTCTCGAGGAAATGGGCAGGTACGGCTTTTCTGCCGACCAGCTTGTGATTAACAACGTTATTAAGGAGATTGGTGGCTCTAGCTTCCTCCAGGCCAAGGCTGACCAGCAGCGGGGCTACATCGAGCGGCTCTATCAGCAGTATTCAGGGATGAAGATAGTCGAAGTCCCTCTCTTTCCCCACGAGATAAAGGGTCTGGAGCGGCTGCGGAAGGTGGGGGAGTACCTGTTTGCCAGCGATTAGTTCTTAGAAATCACTGGGTCGATCCTGCTTTAACGGCTTCAGGAAAGACGTATTGTTGTGCTCGGTGAGGACAAACTGCCCATCGGCGTATTCGAACGTCGTCAGACCGCAGGTATCGAGCCTGATACTCCAGAAGCGGGAGTTGTCCAGCCCCAGAAGGGCACATATCAGCACCTTATGCACCACCCGGTGCGATACTAACACAACCGCACCCTCGTATTTGTCCACTAGTTCGTTTACCAGTGCCACCGCCCGCTCTCGGACTTCGTCCAGGCTCTCTCCAGAGGGAAATCTGACCTGGTGTGGGGTAGTCACCCATGCCGAGTAGAGCTCGCCATATTTGATTCTTGCTTCATTGAGGGACAGCCCCTGCCACTCCCCGAAGTTGATATCGTTGAGCCCGGCGGTGATTTCTACAGAGAGACTGTGGTGGTGGGCAATCACCTCGGCCGTCTGTATCGCCCGCCTGAGTGGGCTCGAGTAGACGGCCTCTAGTTTAGTGTGGCCCAGGTATTCTGCCAGCAGTTCCGCTTGCCTCAGGCCGGTCGCATCCAGCTCGATGTCCATCTGCCCCCAGAACACCTCGGCGACGTTCCAGGCTGTCTGCCCGTGCCTTACCAGGATTATTTCCGCCATTTTAACCTCGGCTCCAGACCTATTGTCTCAAGTGCGGATATTACCGATGGCGTCATGTCGTCAGTGGCAAAGAAGAGATGGCTAGGGCAGCGGCAGTCACTGGCCCCGAAACCGGGTATTGATTCGAACTGTTGGGCCAGGGTTTGGGCGATGACACATTCGGTCTTTCCCTCAGTCTCGCAGGTAATGATGGCGTAAAGCGAAGTGTACTGCAGAAGGTAGTCAATATGCCAGAGGAGTTTCTTGTCGGTGCGGAGGTGGCGGCTCAGCCGTGACCTGAACCCACCGAGGGCAGAACCGACGTAGGCATAGTGGCCCTTGGGGAAAGGGGAGTGACTCAGGCTACCGGCGGCAAACGTTTGCTCTTCGGGAAGATGCATCAGCAGGACATAGCTTCCCCTGCCCGTACCGATGGCGTCAGTGGGAAATGTGTTACTCCTTGCCTGTGTCGGCGCTGTCACTGTCCGCCTTCTCGACCTCGATAGTGCACTCGGTCACCAGGGCGGCAAAGGCTCCAATGGCTGCCAGGAGTGGGGCTGCCATGATGGTTATCACTGCCGCCGGGGCGCCAAGCGTTAGCGGTATCTCGATAATGGTGCGGTCGTTGTGTAGCAGGCGTACCCTCCGGACGTTACCCTCGCGGATGAGCTGCTTGACCTTCTCCAGTACCTGGCTTCCGGATACGGTGAATTTCTCGGTGGCCATTATTCCCCTCCTTACTACCTGCATTATTTTAGATTATCCTGAGCGCCAAAGCCAGCCAGAGGGATGGGTGACGTAAAGGGAAACTTGTCAGGGAGGTGAGGCCTTTATGGATTCCTGCTTCCGTTTCTCTCTGCGAGTGGGGAAAAAATCCAAGGGGGACACCCCCTTGGAATCCCCCTTCAGAAGGGGTTTCACCCCTCTTGGACACCCCAAAACGGTGAGAGAGTAGTTCCCATGCAAGCCCCTTCGCACCTTATGGGCTTGCCTTTCTATCAGTTGGGATATTCTCTGCTCTAGTCGCAGAATAGCAAGGGTAGTTTGAGAGGAACGCCAGCCATCACGCACTATTGAAAGGGAGTCTAAGAGGGGCAGCGCCCCTCTTACTACATTTTCCCCTTCCCCTCTGGGGAAGGGGATTAAGGGGATGGGGTCGCCATCACCAAACAGGGAGCGAAATCCCACAACACATAAACAGTAAACTACTGTGTCCGCTAGATGACTTTCGTGGTATACTGTGGGGTACTTGAGAGTAAAAAGAGGTGTGATGATATGAAGGGAAAGGACTTCCTTTCGATATCTGACATGGCTGATGAGGATATTACCTCGTTCATGGCGGGGGCAGTGAAGCTGAAGGCACAGGGGCTGCCTGCCCTTTGTGATGGAAAAACGCTGGCCATTCTCTTTGAGAAGCCGTCACTCAGGACGCGGGTCAGTTTTGAGGTAGCCATGCGCCAACTGGGTGGGGAAGCCATTTATATCTCCCCGGCGGAGGTGGGTCTGGGAGAGCGAGAGTCGGTCCCGGATGTGGCGCGGGTGCTCAGCCGCTACGTTGACATTATCACTGCCCGCACCTTTTCCCACACGACAGTAGAGGTGCTGGCGGATTATGCCAGCGTGCCGGTGATTAATGCCCTGTCCGACCGGGAGCACCCCTGCCAGGCCTTGGCGGATTTCCTGACCATCTACGAGAAAAAAAGCAAATTGGCCGGGCTCACTCTGGCTTTTATCGGTGATGGCAACAATATCGCCTATAGCCTGCTACTGGCGGCGGCGCTCGCTGGGATGAATTTCCACATCGCTTCTCCGGCCGGTTATAACCTCAAGAAGGAGATGCTTGAGGTCGCCCGGGGCTACGCTGCCAGGAGCAGTTCCAAAATTCTTCTTACCGAGGAGCCGGGTCGTGCCGTCAGTGGGGCCGATATCGTCTACACGGATGTCTGGGCGAGCATGGGTCAGGAGGCCGAGTCTGAGGTTCGGGCTCGTGCTTTCGCTGGTTATCAGGTCGATAAAAAGCTGCTATCTCAGGCGAAGGCAGACGCCATCTTTATGCATGATCTGCCGGCCCATCGTGGCGAGGAGGTCACTGACGACGTTATCGATGGTCCTCAGTCGGTTGTCTTTGACCAGGCGGAGAACCGGATGCATGCACAGAAGGCCCTGCTGGCCAAGCTGCTGGGTGGTTAATACCCAACAATGAAGCACCCTTCGTTTCCCCCGTAGTTAGATATGGTATAGAGGTTCTTGTTTTATTTAACCATCTGTTTTGAGGAAATTGTAAAGATGGTGGCGAGAAGACCAATTGTAGCCATTGTTGGCCGACAGAATGTGGGTAAGTCCACCCTGCTCAATCGTCTGGCGGGCAGGCGTATCGCCATTGTTGAGGACATGCCAGGGACAACCCGTGACCGCGTCGTCGCTGACGTCTCTTGGGGAGAGAACGAGTTCACCCTGGTAGACACCGGTGGCCTTGAGATAGACCCGGACACCACGGTCGGTCAGGGAGTCAGGGAGCAGATAGAGGTAGCTGCCACCGAGGCCGATGTCATTATTTTCTTGGTGGACGTTCGGGATGGGGCGACACCCTCTGACTATGAGGTTGCCGGTATGGTACGACAGACGAGCAAGCCTGTTATCCTGGTGGCCAATAAGGCCGACAATGACCGTTTAGAGACACACGTCGTGGACTTTTATGGGTTGGGTCTGGGCGACCCGCTGGCAGTCAGTGCGCATCACGGTCGTGGTACCGCTGAGTTGTTGGACAGGATTGCCATGCTTCTGCCGGCTTCGGAGCCACCTGAAGAAGAACCAGAAATGATGAAGGTGGCCATTGTTGGCCGGCCCAATGTCGGCAAGTCAATGCTGCTGAATGCCCTGCTCGGTAGTGAACGAGCTATCGTTGATGATGTCCCGGGCACAACGCGTGATGCTGTCGATACCTTACTTGACTTTGCGGGTGAAAGTGTGTTACTTATTGATACCGCTGGCATGCGCCGACGGGGCCGATTGACCGCCGCGGTAGAGCGTTATAGCGTGCTGCGTGCCCTTCGGGCTATTGACCGGGCGGACGTGGCCTTGCTGGTTTTGGATGCTACCGAGTTGTCTGCAGCGCAGGACATGCACATCGCAGGTTATATTCTGCAGGCAGCGAAGGGGATTATCTTGGTAGTTAATAAGTGGGACTTGATTTCCAGTGGGGATCAGGTCGAGTGGGATAGATACATCAGAGACCGCTTCAGGTTCGTACCTTATGCACCCATCCTATATACATCGGCCTTGTTGGGTGAGGGTATAGGTGAGGTGATTCCACGGGCGAGGGAGGTCTATCAGGAGAGGCTGAAGCGGCTGCCGACCGCTCAGGTCAACAGTGTTGTGCAGCAGGCAGTGGCTGGCCACAGTCCGCCACGAAAAGGCCACAGACAATTAAAAATACTGCATGCGACCCAGGCAGAGGTCAACCCTCCGACCTTTGTCTTCTTTGTTAACGATGCCAGGTTAGTCCACTTTTCTTACCGCCGCTATCTTGAGAACAAATTGCGCCAGTCGTTCGGTTTCGTCGGCACCCCGCTTCGCCTTATCTTCAAGTCGAGATGGGAGAAATGACGCCTGAAGCCATAATAGTTATTAAGTATATCTCCTGTGTCATCCTTGGTTATCTACTGGGTTCTATCCCTTGTGGCGTAATCGTCGCCAAACGATTTGCTCATCTAAATGTCCTGGAATTAGGAAGCAGGAGCACCGGGACGACCAACGTGCTCCGCACGGCTGGTAGGAAGGCGGCTATCGTTGTTTTTGCTGCCGACCTGCTCAAAGGCGTATTAGCGGTGGTATTTGCCCGAATTATTATGGGTATTAGCTATCTAGAGGTGGGTATTTTTGGTTTCGGGCCCCCGTTCGGACTGGTTCTGGCAGGGTTGGCGGCCATGGTCGGTCACAACTGGTCTGTATTCCTCAAGTTTCGCGGCGGCAGGGGTGTCACCACCTACTTTGGTGGGATGATGGCCCTCTCACCAATCGCCGCCTTGCTCGGTGGTGAGCTTTTTCTTATCAGTGTCTTCACCACCAAGTTCGTTTCCCTAGGCTCTCTAGTCGCGGTGGTCGGTACCTATGCGGTGATGATCCTGCTTACGGTTAACGGCTGGCCGCTTGAGTATTTGCTCTATGCTCTGGTAGGTGCCGTTATCATCGTCGTTATGCATCGGGGCAATATCACCAGACTCCTGGCGGGCAGTGAGCGTCGTCTGGGTGATAAGGCTGAAGAACTGCGCGAACTCAATCCGGGGGAGGGTGAGGGGTAAGAGACACTCGCAGTCAGGCCAGCATCTCATGAACTAGCGTTTTCGTTTTTTGTTTTTACCGGTGCCCAGACTGTCAGCCAGTTCCTCGAAAAGTCGACGCTGTTCTTTGGTGAGCGATTCCGGAGTTGTTACGGATACTGTAACCAGTTCATCGCCGCGTCCACCCCGCGAAAGATGTGGGATGCCCTTGTTCTTGATACGGAAGGCCGTTCCCGTCTGGCAACCGGTGGGAATCTTCAGCTTGTGTTCACCGTCAAGTGTGGGCACACTCAATTCCGTCCCCAGGGCAGCCTCGGCGAAGTTGATTGGTAACTCGTAAAGGATGTCATCGCCTCTGCGTACAAAATACTCATGCTGCCTGACTGATACTTCGACGAACAGATCCCCCGAGGAGCCACCTCTAGTGCCAGCGTTACCTTCACCGCGCATGCGCAGTTGAGTATTACTATCCACCCCAGCCGGAACCTTGATAGTAACGTTGCGCTTCAGCTTTTCTCGTCCGGTACCCCGGCATTGTGGGCAGTGCTCTGTGATTATCCTGCCCTCCCCGTGGCACTGGGGACAGGTGGTGATGTTGGTAAAGCGGCCAAAGATGCTTGCTTGGACACGGCGTACCTGTCCGGCCCCATCGCAGTTCGGACAACGCACCGGCTGTGTTCCCGGTTTACTGCCTGTTCCCTGACATTCGGAGCAGTTTTCCGTGCGGGTGATGTCTATTTGCTTCTCACAGCCGACAGCCGCTTCTTCGAGGGTAATCTCAAGCCGGCATTCCAGAGGGGCACCACGCTGCGGGGCCTGTCGGGTGGCTGTCGCGGCTCCTCCGAAGAAAGCATCAAAGATGTCGCCGAAGCCGAAGTCAAATCCATCGAAGCCCCGCACGAAAAGGCCGTCACTGCCGCTGTGTCCGAAGCGGTCGTAGGCGGCGCGTTTATCGGGGTCGGAGAGCACTTCATAGGCCTCGTTGACCTCCTTGAACTGCTCCTCGGCCCCATCACCGCGGTTGTGGTCCGGGTGGTACTTAAAGGCAAGCTGCCGGAATGCCTTCCGTATCTCTTCGTCGGTGGCATTCCGGCTTACTCCCAGTACCTCGTAGTAGTCTCGTTTGGCTGGCAATTTGATTACCCTATGCGGTTATTGGTTGTGGGATATGCTCCGGTGGTCTCACCACCTTCATCTTCAAGGCTTCTGCCCCACAGCCGATGCCACAGGAGCCACAGCCAAAGCATTTCTCGGCGTCAATGGTCGCCTTGTACTTCTTGCTACCCTCGGGACGCTCCATCTCTATTGCGTCGAAGAGGCAGCGGTCAACACATATCTGACAACCGTCACAGTCGTCCTGGTTGACATAGGCCTGGTAGCGGCTCTTTTCCCATGCCTTACTGATGGGGAGGCCGGCTTGGTCTATCGGTACATAGGTCATGCAACAATCACGACAACACTGGCAGCTGGTCTTGGGCCCGGTCATGATAGCACTGTTTGGCCACAAGTGAAGTAGCCCCGAGTCTTCGATGATATCGTTGAGCTCCAGCACCTCTTCTTTACTCAGTTCACGTCCCGAGCCGCGTGCGATTACATAGTCGGCACCTCGCCCGAACTGGAGGCATGCCGCATGAGTTACCTCATCGTGGAGGTCACACGGCTCCCCCACTGAGGCGGTGCAGAGCCGGCAGGAGCACGGTGCTGTGGCAATTAATTCCTGCGCTTTTAATATCTCAGGCCAGTTCTCGTAGGGTAGTACACCCGGCAGGTCCTTAATTGATTTGTAAGCAGGCACTATCCGGGTACGAGGAGATTCCGCCTTTTCGTAACGTCTGGCGGTATTGGGGTACATTTCATTCATTGCGAAATCGTACCACAGCTCGAAGAATGGGCGGTCTTTCTCCACGTCCAGTTGTTCGGTGGCCATAGTGGCGTCGTGAAACTGGCCGATTGAGCGGGCGAAACGGTAGTACACGCGATTACGGAAATCTCCACGGGGGAAAATGACACCTTTGAAGTAGAGCTCATCGAGGTTGTCACGTACCCGGTGAACGTCTATCCCCGTCTTTTCTGCTACCTCCTCGGGTGTCCCAGGCAGGGCGGCCGCCATGTTTGCCTGGTCCGGCGTCATTAGCATCTCCAGTATCGGGCGGAGTCGGTTGGAACCTGGGAATCCCAAGCTTTCCATGAGCACGGCATAGCTATCATTGGTACTCACTGATAACATTCTCCTTCCTTAACTCAATACTCCTCCGTGAAGGGCTTTGCCTTCCATTACCCTAAACATACATTATCATTCTTCGCAGACCTTGATACAACTACACCTCGCGGAACTCGCCCTCAACGGTGCCTTCGTCATCGCCGTCACCCGAGGGTGGTGGCTCACCCGGTGGGGGCTGCTGCTGTTGTTGATAGACTTCTGTGCCTACCTTTTGCATGGTGTCGGAAAGCTCTTGGCTGGCCCTTTTGACCGCTTCCAGGTCTGTACCCTGAAGGGCGGAGCGTACCGCAGCCACCTTTTCCTCCACCTCTTTGTTCAGTTCGTCGGATATCTTGTCCTTATTATCCCGCAGCATCTTCTCCGTGGTATAGGCCATGGTGTCCGCAGTATTGCGTACTTCCACATCTTCCCGTCGCTTGGCATCTTCGGAGGCGTGGGCTTCAGCGTCGTGCTGCATCTGCTCCACCTCTTCCTTGGAAAGCCCGCTGGAAGCCGTGATGGTAATCTTCTGCTCTTTGCCGGTGCCCTTGTCATGGGCCTTGACGCTGAGGATACCGTTGGCGTCGATATCAAAGCTGACCTCAATCTGGGGCAAACCACGTGGGGCTGGCAGGATACCATCGAGCATGAAGCGTCCCAGTGTCCGGTTATCGGCTGCCATTGGTCTCTCCCCTTGCAGGACGTGAATCTCCACGCTGGGCTGGTTGTCCGTAGCAGTGGTGAAAATCTGGCTCTTGGAGGTAGGGATAGTAGTATTTCGCGGTATCAGGGGAGTGACCACCGCCCCCAGAGTCTCAATGCCCAGGGTGAGTGGGGTGACATCAAGCAGGAGGATGTCCTTGACGTCTCCTTTGAGTACCCCTGCCTGGATGGCAGCGCCGATAGCCACCACTTCATCCGGGTTGACGCCCTTATGAGGTTCTTTGTCGAAGAATTGCTTGACCTTCTCCTGGACAAGTGGCATTCGGGTCTGCCCACCGACCAGTACTATCTCATCAATTTGTGCGGCTGTTTTTTCGGCGTCTTCCAGTGCCTGGCGTACTGGCCCCAGGCTATTCTCCACCAGGTCCATCACCAGTTGCTCCAGCTTGGACCGGCTAAGTGTGATGTTTAGATGCTTAGGCCCGCTGGCATCGGCCGTAATGAAGGGCAGGTTAATCTCTGTCTGCTGGACGGTGGACAGCTCGGTCTTGGCTTTTTCCGCAGCTTCTTTGAGGCGCTGCAGGGCCATCTTGTCCTGCCGCAGGTCTATGCCCTGCTCCCGCTTGTACTCATCGCAGACCCAGTCCATTATCCTCTGGTCGAAGTCATCGCCTCCAAGGTGTGTATCCCCATTGGTTGACTTGACCTGGAAAGTGCCTTCACCCAGCTCCAGGATGGATATGTCAAAGGTACCGCCGCCAAGGTCGTAGACAGCGATGGTCTCGTCATTCTTCTTTTCCAGACCGTAGGCCAGTGAGGCCGCTGTCGGCTCGTTGACGATGCGCAGTACTTCCAGTCCGGCAATCTTGCCGGCGTCCTTGGTTGCCTGCCGCTGGCTGTCGTTGAAGTAGGCAGGTACGGTGATAACGGCTTCAGTAACTGTTTCGCCGAGATAGGCCTCGGCGTCCGTCTTCAGTTTCTGCAAAATCATGGCCGAGATTTCCGGGGGACTGTAGTCCCGGTCGCCCATTGTTACGTGGGCATCACCATTGGATGCCTTGACAATCTTGTAGGGCAGCAGTTTCCTGTCATATTCGACCGATGGTTCATCATATTTACGTCCCATCAGACGCTTGATGCTGAAAACAGTGTTGTCCGAATTGGTAATTGCCTGGCGCCGGGCTACCTGCCCCACCAGCCGTTCCCCGGTCTTACTCACTGCTACGACCGATGGAGTGGTGCGGCCGCCCTCAGCATTAGGAATGATGGTTGGCTCTCCGCCCTCCATGACGGCCACCGCCGAAAAGGTGGTGCCCAGATCAATTCCAATAACCTTTCCCATAATCAACTCCTCCTTTGCATATCGAGGAAATCTTCAATTAACCTAATAGTATTGATGGTGGCCGGGTTTGTCCTAGTCTTCTTCCAGCCCGACCTCGTCTTCCGATTCTGTCTCTCCGTTGCCCACGACAACCATCGATGGGCGAATCACTCTATCATGTAGTATGTATCCCTTCTGTAACTCCTGAACGACTATCCCTTCGGGGCCCCGACTGTGCATGGCAGCTTCGTGGAGGTTGGGGTCGAATTTTTCTCCGAGTGCCTTAATCTCTTGTATTCCCTGTAATTCCAGACCGGCTCTCAGTTTCCGTTCGATGAGGCGTATCCCCTCTACCCAGCTATCCTCAACCATCGGACTATCAATATGTTCTAGGGCTCTCTCGAGGTCGTCCAGAGCAGGCAGGATGGTGCGCACCAGTTCCGCGTTGGCCATCTTGATAGTCTCTTCCCGCTCCTGTTCGCTGCGTCGCTTGAAATTGACGAAATCCGCCTGAGACCTTTGCCAGCTGGCCAGGTATTCTTCTGCCCTCTTTTTTTCGTCTGCCAGGGCCTGCTTTATTGCTTCTGGCTCTTCTAGTTCAATATCTTCAACAGTTGGCTCAGTGTCCGGGTCCCTCGGTATCATCCTATGCCACCCTGCCTCCTTAGTTTTCTGAATGGTCTCTTTGGTCTGGCGCCTCTTTGCCATATAACCTGGCAATCAGCCGGCTGAGCAGCCAGGCCAGATAGTCTATTGCTGCAATGCTGCGGGCATAGTGCATTCGGGTAGGGCCGATAATAGCTATCGTACCGACAGCCTCATCAGGCAGGCCGTACCGACTGAGGACCACGCTGTAGTTACGGATGCTCTCGGCCTCGTTTTCTTTGCCGATAACTACCTGCACCCCGTAAGGGGGCAGTTGCCGGGGGAGGATGATTTTCAATCTGTTTCTCTGCTCGACCAATTCCACCAGAGGCAGCATCTGGCGGCCACCAGCAAACTCTGGCTGGTCCAGCGTGAAGTGCAGGCCATCTATGTAAGGTTCGTCACGGCCCTCCTCATCTTCGGTCTGCATAATGCCCAGCACACAATCGGTCAGATGCCTTTCAGTGTCAGTCAGCTCTGCCTCGCTGTCTGAAATCTGTTGCGCGGTAAGGCCGGCATAGGCTGCGTTGAGCTTGATGCTGATGGCCGTCAACTCCGGCTGCAAGATGGTCTGCTCAAAGGTTACCAGTTGCTGTCTTACCCTGGCGCCGTGCAGGACCAGGACCAAGAGCGCCGTGTTGTCCTGCAGGTTGACCACCTCAATGTGTTTGAACTGGCAGTTAGCTGGCCGGGGTATGAAGACCACCGCCGTGTTATTGGCCAGGTGTGCCAGCAGTGTGGCCGTCAGGCTGAGCCACTCCTCAAGTCTGGTCTCAACCTGATGGAACGTATGCTCTATCTGGTGCTGCTGGTTTAGCGGGAGCTCGATGTTTTCCAGAGCTTCCACGTAGTAGCGGTAGCCCCTGTCTGAGGGTACACTCCCCGCCGAGGTATGAGGGCGGATGATATACCCATCCTGCTCCAGGCGTGCCATCTCATTGCGGATGGTGGCTGAGCTGACCCCCAGACCGTAATCATGTATGATGCTCTGCGAAGGCACCGGCACCGCATTAATAATATACCGGCCCACGATTGATTTTAATATCGTTTCTGTTCTCAGAGGAAGCATTTCTACCTCCTTTAGCAGTCGAAGCGTTAGACTGCTAACAGTTTTAAATTACCACCTTCCACCCTCACTTGTCAAGAGGAATCAGGGCAATTGAACCGCAACCTCGTCTGTGATATATTAGGCTGCATGGATATTAACTGGTTGGGACACTCCTGCTTCCGTATCAAGGGTAGAAACGCTACTATTGTTACCGACCCTTATCCTCCTGATTTGGGGTATTCTCTGGGCAAGCCATCAGCCAGCATCGTTACGGTCAGTCATCAGCACCCGGGGCACTCTTATATTCGGGGTGTTACTGGTGACCCGAGGCCGGTCGTCGGCCCCGGCGAGTACGAAATCAGCGGCGTCCTTATTATCGGCGTGGGCACCTTCCATGATAACGAGAAGGGGGCCAAGAGGGGCAGGAATACCGTCTACCTGATGGATGTTGATGGGGTGTCGGTCTGTCACCTCGGTGACCTGGGGCATGTACTCGCCGCGGACCAGGTGGAGCAGATAGAGGAGGTCGACGTGCTGCTGCTGCCGGTGGGGGGTGTATCCACCATCAATGCGGCGGTGGCGGCTGAGGTAGTCCGCCAGCTTGAACCGAAGATAGTGGTACCGATGCACTATCGGACGGATGTCCTGAACCGGGGGTTGGCACCGATTGACGGCTTCCTCAAAGAAATGGGCCTGAAGGAAATCACCGCCCAGCCCAAGTTAACGTTGACCAGGACGGGCTTGCCCCTGAGTGTCCAGGTTGTCCAGCTTGAATACTGAGCTGCCGGCAGTGCCAGGCTACTTTACCGCAGTTTTGATGCTTTTCCGGTAGTCATGTCTAGAGCCGCCTTGTGCTAATAACGCGTACTAGGTTGGCAATCAATACCAGCGCCTCAGCCCCGGAGATTGCTTCGCTCCTGCCCGCTTGCCTTCGCTGGAGCTTTAGCGCAAGCAGGCCGTCCGTCCCTCCGGGACTATGTCAGGCGGGTCGCTCGCAATGACGAGGTCGTGGCTGGCTATTCCCCCTTATTGTCATTGCGAGGAGCGATAGCGACGAAGCAATCTCGAGGAAGATAAGGGGATTCCAATTGCTCTGGAAAAAGAACGAGCCCCCCGCTCAAGCGGGGGGCTCGTGGTATCCGGTTTCGCGTGCTATCCGTCACGCCCGGTCCAGGGGGGTTAGCTAGGCTACCCTTCTGGTCCTGACAATCAGGACAATCACGGCGATTACGAGTACCGCACCGACGCCAACTACCACCCAGAGCAGGTAGTCAGGAATTATAGGAGTCTGTTCCTGATAGATGGTGTCCGGCCAGTCAGGGATGTTAATGACAGGCGGCTCTGACTGGATTATCTCTACCGGTGGTGGTGCCTCTTCTGGTTCTGCTTCGGTGGTGAAGAAGCTGCTCACCCATGGTCCAAATTCATCCAGTACGCTGCCTGAGCCTCGGCCAGCCCTGACCCTCCAGGCGTAGGTCGTGGAGTAGTCAAGGGTATCGGGTATAACAATACCACTGACATTTACGATGTCTTGGCGTATCAGGAATGCGGGTATGAACGCGTCAGACCCGGGGAGATATGGAGCAAGCTCGAAGTTGTAGTAATCGGCTCCAGCGATAGCACCCCAGGCGAAGGACGGACTATCGACCGTGACACCTTCAGCGGCGAACGCCGGTACGAGCGAGGCCTGTGTCGGCGCAACCAGTACCGGTGCACCCGGCTCAGTGATCACGAACTCCAGCCCGCTTAAGTTGCCCAGGTTCGGAACAGTAACAGTACCGCTTCCTGTTCCCATTACCGTGACAATCACGGTGCCGTTGAACAGGTCTACCCTTTGATTGGAGCACAGCACATACATATCCTGGTTGTCACTGTACGCATAGACCTGAGCGTTGGGGTCTGTGACGCCGGAGAAGACGATTGTGGCGGTGTCACTCAGCATGCTCGCGGCCGGGCCCTGGATATAGACGTCGAAGGACCTGACC
>SMTZ1_10005036_pt1 | contig 42864 bp, 37 predicted proteins | sample DeeMarSWOR136_30_FD_25667 | JGI IMG/M metagenome (IMG submission 25667) | reverse complement strand
CAGACATCCCTGCGGATCTCGAGTCCGCACAACTGGAATCTTTGATCAAAACTGCGATCGCTTCCTTGCCCGAAGAGGAGCATCTTGTGGTTGTCATGAAAGAGTATCAAGGGATGCCGTATTCTGAGATAGCAGAGGTCTTGAACTGTCCGATTGGGACCTTGAAATCCCACAATCACAGAGCCCACCAGAAGCTTAAAAAAAGCCTATCCAAATATATAGGGGATTGAACCATGAAATGTGAAGATATTCAGAAAGAATTAAAAGCGTTTCTTGACAATGATATAGATGATCAGAGGAAAATCGAGATTCAGGATCATCTTGATCGATGCCCGAACTGCATGCGGGATTTAGAGAGAGAAAAAAAGCTGTCTGATGCCCTACGTGCCTGGAAGGGAATCGCGCCGTCATCCCATTCATATGAGAAATTGCAATCGAGGGTCGAACAAAGCGAATCTTTTTGGGGAAAGATTTTCACATACCATTCTATAAAGAAGTTAGCGTTTCGATTTGCAGAAGTTGTGACGATTGTGGCAATAACGCTGTTTATCAGCTATTTGCTGCAAAAACCGGCACCGGTCACCGGGAGTGATTCGGAAACGATCAATCTTTATTTGACAGAACACCAGGGGGCTGTCCTTAGAATTGTCTCCGAGGAATCTGCCTCAGAGATAGAGACCCTATTTGACAGAACACCAGGGGGCTGTCCTTAGAATTGTCTCCGAGGAATCTGCCTCAGAGATAGAGACCCGGATATCTGTACCTCGGGAAGCGTTCTATTACTATGAACACATAGACGGATTTCCTCGATATTCAAGGCCCGGTGTGATTCTGAAAGGGCCCTCCAAAGCCCAAAAAGAGATTCCTATGCCGGAAGTTCCCTCCATATCCAAGGGAGAAATCCTCGATCTTCCCCAGGCTCGGAAAGCTGTCGATTTTGAACCTGTGGCCCCTGTTAGACTTCATCCCGGATACATCCTGGACAGCATCAGAAAGATCGAAGATTACAACAGCCTGCATCTCGTATACACCAATGGGATAAACACCTTATCGTTGTTCGAACAATCCCTCGATGGCCAGGCGGGGCTTGCTGCGCAGGATTTCAGGGAATATGCCGTGTTCCGAAGTAACCAGACTACCCAGGACAAAAGGGCAGAATCGGATAAAGCCATCATTCTTGCCTGGAGAAACGGTTCTGTCTCCTTTATTTTGATCGGAAATGAAGACATAACTCAGCTCATGGAAATCGCACAGGCTGTCAGCACTGTGAGCAAAAATAATCACGGAATGCATGAATGATCTTTGATTAGTGATCATTTGTAAAATCCGTGAGAGAAAACTTTCGTAAAGGAGAGGAAAATTATGCGAAAAAAATGTTTAAGCCTGTCTATTCTGGGCATAGCCATGGCCCTTTTTTGGTTGGCACAATCAGCCACATCCATCTTTGGAGCCTTGAGTTTTGAGAATTATGTTCAGGCTCCTGATAAACTAGCGAACCAGCACTTTAAAAAAGCGATAGATCTTCTCAAGCAGACCCAGTACCAGGATGCCATTGCCGAATATGAAAAAGTGATCAGTCTGCTTCCGGACAGCGAAATCGCTCTGGACGCCCGGTATTGGATCGGACAGTCCTACTTCCAGATGGGAAAACACGATGAGGCACTCTCCATCTTTCAAAAACTTATCCAGGAATATCCAGCGAGCGCACTCGCACCTGTCACCCAGTTGATGATCTCACGCGTAGAAAAGGACAAAGAGCTGAGCAAGGCCAGAGCCAAAAGAGATGCATCTTCCGACCTAAAAGTCATCGTCGATCCTAAAACCGGTGTGGAATACCATAAAATCGGTTCACTCACAGGAAAAAAGGATGTGGTCGACCATGTTTCCGGCCTCCAACTCTCACCTAACGGTAAGTTTTTGCTTTATGAAAATCTTGTAATTCCTTTACATAAGGATGAGCCTTTCAATCTTGTGGACATGGATGCCTGGCGCGGCATCTGGTCCCCCGACGGAAAAAAAGCCGCTTTCTACACAAGGGAAGGACCCCTTTGGATAGTTCCTGTTTCTCCGAAAACAGGACGGGCTACAGGTCCACCTAAAAAGCTGGTCGATATCAAATTCGACTGGCAGGGACATGTTTCCTGGTCACCTGATTCTGAAAAAATCGTTTTCTTTGGGACCGATGGGAAATTCAGAGGCGATATTTGGACCATCTCAGTCGAGGATGGAACGTTGATACAGATCACGGATGACCCTGTTTTTGAGATGAGTCCCATATGGTCGCCAGACGGCAAAACTATAGCCTACAATAAGAGCCGTTCTGAAATATGGGCAATCTCTCCTGATGGGGAAAACCCACGGAAAATCATTGATGTCCGTCGTGGGAGTCCGGTTGCCTGGTCACCAGACAGCAACTGGCTATTATTTTTGGCCCCTGAAATGAACTACCGTCTCTACCGTTTCGGTGACGGGAAAGTGTTTGATATAAATCAACCCATTGGATTTAGGGCTTTTTTTTCCTGGTCCCCCGATGGAAAAAAGCTGCTGTTCTACAGATCTTCCTATGAATATTCTTGCGACCTCAGGGTCGTCTCAACATCTGGAGGTCCATCTTTCGAGCTGGGCAGAGAACTCGAGCTTTGGCCGTATGTCCACTATTGGTCTCCTGACAGCAAGATGATTATCACGGAAGGAGGTCATCCCATTGCCATAAAATATAGAAACGATCTTGACTTCTGGATGATCCCCATAGCAGGGGGTGAAACTAGGTCGATAGAACTGGATGTTTCAGGCGTGAGCAAACCTCAACCGCGTTCCCTTTCGCCTGACTGCCGGAGGCTTCTTTTTTTTGAAGATCAAGGTGAGGGTCAAGAGGATCTTTATGTGGTGCCGGTTTCACTCGATGATGCACGGACAACTGGTCCCGCGATTTTGGTTTTCAAAGGACGAGACCAAAAGCCAGTTGGATACGGCAGGAGGGATGAATGGACCTGGTCTCCGGATGGGAAAAAACTTGCAGTGGTCCATGCAGGAGATATCTGGGTCACATCTGCAGATAAAGGTGATCCGGTGAATATCACCCAATCTCCAGAACAAGAATCCTTTCCGGTGTGGTCTCCTGATGGAAAAATGATTGCCTATATGGAAGATCCTCCCGATGAAGAAGGAAAGGAAAAAAGCCTTCATATCATACCTGCATCCGGTGGAAAGGCGACCAAAATATTAGACATGTCCTTCAGTGTGCACGATAAGGAGGAATTTGATTGGTCTCCTGATGGAATAGAGCTGGCCGTCATCTCCGAAGGTAATCTTTCAGTTGTACCAATCTCCGGAGGCAACGCACAAGAGATTTTTGATCTTGCGGAGTTCGGCATTGAGCGATTCATTGCGTTGAGCTGGCTGCCGGATGGGAAAGGCTTTGCCTTTATAGGCGAGAAAGAAGACGAATGTCGGATGTTTTTGGTCTCTGAAAAAGGAGATGAAATCACAGAACTGGCCGCAGATGATAACAACTGGAAGGATTGGCTCTATCCCTCTCCGGATGGGAAATGGATTTCCTATGATTCTGAGGGTGAAGCTAAGGTGCGCTCAGAAGGAACTATCTGGGAAGTCGATTTTGAAGAACTCATTAAGGCAAAAGAGAAGCAGGAACATACAAAATAAACTTGTCTCACCAGACCTTTGCTGGCTCTAAGCAGGCTTATGCAGGCTTATGACATTTTCGTGACATTTTGACTTCTGCCTTTCATTAGAATATTCTTGTTATTAGGTTTAGCTAGCTAGGGAGAATCTTTTCAATATGAAAGGCCGGAGTCACCGCAAACAAATCTTTCTCTTCCTGGTCACAGTGCTTCTGCCCAGTTTGGTCCTTATTGGCTTGACGGTGCGTATGATCAGACAGGAGAAGGAATTGGCGCAAAAGCGGATGACAGAGGAACGCCGCCGCGTTGCACTTGAAATCGGTCAAAACTTCCTGGTAAGGTTGGAAAGCATCAAACTTCAAGAGGTTAGTGCTTTATCGGATCAGCAGCTTTTGCCCGCCGAGATGAATTACGTGAATCCGGAAGTGGTTCTCACCTGCCAGGTTGACGGGCGTCAACTCGTCCTGCCATGGGAGAGAAATCAACAGACCGAAAACGCCAGGCAATACTTGAGTGACCCTGCATTTTCCCAAAAGATCCGTCTAGCTGAAACAGAAGAATTCGCACAGAAAAACCATAAAGAGGCTGCTCGATCGTATAAGAATACCTTGAATTCTGCGAAATTCCCCATCCAGAGAGAATATGCAAGGCTTTTGTTCGCACGGGCGCTTTCGAAATCGTCCCAAAAAGCAGAGGCCTTGGCAAACTATAGGGAGATTTTAGCACTGCCATTCACTTTATCGGATGAGTATGGAATTCCTCTTTCTTTGTACGCAGCCGGACGCCTTCTCGAATATGGGGAGGATTATGAGGCTGTTTTGAACCATATCCAAGAAGAAATCCAAGAGGAACGCTGGCTGTCTCCTTCTGGCTCCTATCTTCTCCTGGACCTGCTGAAGGATTTTCTCCTTTCTGCTCCTGAGGCTGGGGTACGCGAGGCTGCAAACCACTGCAGGACACTGATTCAAAAACACATCCAAAAATTGGAACAGGCCATTGCTCTCCAGGATGATTTCCTCGCCCTGGGATTCATGTCGAATCTGGGAAATCCAAATGAACAAAAAACTTCCCTATGGGTTTTGTACGGAAACAACCCATGGCTGGTCAGTCTTTCAACTTCTGTGTCTGAGAGGCCACCTTTTCTGGTCGCCGTGTCTGCCCAAAAAATCATTGCTTCCCTTAAGTCAGATGGCGGCTTCAAGGAGGCTTTTCCAGTGGATTTCGACATCGTTCCCGAAAATGACCATGATGGATTGTCATTGGGGATGAACCTTCAAGGCTTATCCATCTCATTTTCAGGGAATCAAGAGCAGATGTTTTCGACTCCATGGAGCATCCAGCCTGCTTTTTATCTGCTTGCGCTGCTTCTCATCCTGGGGGTCACGTTGTTTGGAGCCTATCTCCTGTGGAGAGATGTGCGCCGTGAAGTGCAGATGGCCGAGATGAGGTCGCAATTCGTCTCCAGTGTTTCCCATGAATTGAAGACACCTCTGACCGCCATCCGGATGTTTGCCGAAACCCTCCGCTTGGGCCGCTCCAAGGATACCAAAACCCAGAACGAGTATTTGGATACCATCGTCAACGAAAGCCAACGTCTCACCCGGCTTCTCAATAATGTGCTCGATTTTTCAAAGATCGAACAGGGAAAACGATTGTACCGCCCTGACTCGGCTTCGTTATATGAAATTGTCAAATCAGCAGCCAGGGCCATGGAATATCCTCTCAGCCAACAAGGTTTCAGACTCGATGTACAGACCGAGGATGGCGTGCCAAATGTTCATGTGGACCGTGACGCCATAGAACAGGCTCTTTTAAATCTTCTCCACAATGCCATGAAGTAACAGGCTCTTTTAAATCTTCTCCACAATGCCATGAAGTATTCGGGGGAGTCGAGGGCGATCGGCCTGCATTTGAAAAAAAAGGACGGCCAAGCCTTGATCCAGGTGATCGACCAGGGGATCGGGATCGATCCCCAGGATCAGAAGCGCATTTTCGAAAAGTTCTACCGCATTCCTTCACCTGAAAACGAGCGGATCGTCGGCACAGGCTTAGGTTTAGCACTGGTCTCCCATATCGTGGATGCCCATGGAGGCAACCTGGAATTGGAGAGTGAACTTGGCAAAGGGAGCACCTTCTCTATTTATCTTCCTTTGGAGAAAGGATCATGAAGCGGATTCTGATCATCGAAGATGATATGGCGATTCTGCGGGGGCTCAAGGACAACCTCGAGTATGAATCTTACGAGGTGCTGACTGCCACGGATGGGGAACAGGGTTACTGCCTGATCCAGGAGAAAAAACCCGACCTGATCGTCCTGGATTTGATGCTCCCTAGAATGAGCGGATATGAACTCTGCCGGAAAGTGCGCAAGGAGGGAATCACGACACCTATTCTGATGCTGACGGCAAGAGGCGAGGAAGTGGACCGTGTGCTTGGCTTGGATCTGGGTGCCGACGACTATGTCACCAAGCCTTTTTCTGTGCCTGAATTGTTGGCCAGGATACGGGCAATCATCCGCCGGATTCATCAGGCAAAGACTGGGGACTTACCTAGCGATTTGCGGTTTGGCGATGTTTCGATAGATTTTAAGTGCTTTGAAGCCCGTAAGAACGACAAAGTTCTGGATTTATCCCGTAAGGAATTCGGGGTGATGCGGCTTCTGGCTGCGCGGCTAGGCGAAGTGGTCACCCGAGATGAGTTGCTGGATGAAGTGTGGGGCTATGACCAGTATCCCACAACCCGAACCGTGGACAACCACATCTCTTTGCTGCGCACAAAATTGGAGGACGATCCTTCCAATCCTCGTCACCTGATTACAGTTCATGGAGTCGGCTACAAGCTGGTTCTTGACCCATGACCTTTTCGTGACAAAAAGCAGTAATTTTCATGAAAAAATTCTTACATAAAAATGACATTTTGCTGATAGTCTGATGACACATTCCGAAGCTGAAAGCGCTAGATTATGGGTGAAAAGCAAAATGAAAGGAGAGATTCGATGAAAAGATTTTCAATTTTAATCGCTATTTTAACCGTGATGGTTTTCAGCTTCGGAAGTCTTGCCGTACAAAATGGCTACGATCTTTTTCAGAAAGCCTTAGCCAAAGAACGAGCAGAAGGAAACCTGGAAGAAGCCATCGCCCTCTACCAGAAGGTCATCGAAGAGTCCAAAGATGAATCCTTAGCCGCCAAAGCCCAACTCCGTATAGGCATCTGTTATGAGAAGCTGGGAAAACAGGAAGCAAAAAAAGCTTACCAGAAGGTCATAGACAATTATCCCCGACAAATTGAAACTGTCAAACTGGCTCAAAAGAAATTATCGATACTCATTCAAGCCCAATCAGTTTCTGAAAAAGGTGGCAAGGAATTGGCCATTCGCAAAGTCTGGTCAGGTGCTGCAATATGGATGGGAGGACCGACTCCTGATGGCAGGTTCCTGATTTTTACCAGCTTGAAGGAAAGTGCGGGAGGATTAGCGGTCCAAGATTTAATAACGGGTAAAAGTCACATCTTAACAAAAAATCCCAATTTTGGTTCTGGATCTTCATTTGGTTCCCAGTACGCCTCCAATCCCGTTGTTTCTCCTGAGGGAAAGCGGGTTGTATATTCATGTTATAACTTTAAGGATGAGTTTCTCGGATTGAAAATTATTGGGCTGGATGGGTCTCAAGAGCGGACGCTCTTTATCGATGACAAGACTTCCTCGATTATACCCACAGATTGGTCGGCCGACGGAAGGTTCATCCTGGCATGTCTTCGTAGGAACGGAGACCCAGTTGCCAGGATTGTTACCATATCCGCTGATAATGGATCTCTGAAGGTGATAAAAACCTTGGGAAAAGAGATTGGAGTACCTCGAGGTCTTAGCTTTTCTCCTGATTGCCGCTACATTGCTTATGATAATTCTCAGGATGAGAAATCAGACAACAACGACATTTATCTTCTCTCTGCTGATGGTAATTTCTTAACTCCTTTGATCGAACATCCTGCTAATGACCTATTTCTTGGCTGGGTGCCCGATGGAGCAAATGTTCTATTCGCGAGTGATCGAACAGGTAGCTGGGGGCTCTGGACAATTGGTATAGAAAAGGGAAAGCCCAAAGGTATTCCTCAGATAATCAAGAGAGATATGGGTCCATTGATTGGGTTGGGATTTTCCAAACAAGGATCTTTCTTTTTTGCTCAGGGAAGCGGGTCTAGAGACGTTTATACAGCAAATATCGATCTGGCTGATGCAAAACTACTTGATCTACCGACAATTGCCATAAATCAACGTCTCGGCTCGAATTTTTCGCCGGCCTGGTCTCCGGATGGTCAATCTTTAGCTTATATATCTCCTTTAATGCCACAAGTAAAAAATGTTATCCATATCCGTTCAATAAAGACAGGTGAAGAACATGTCCTTTCACCTCCATTGGATTGGATACGTGGGGGTGGTCTTCAGTGGTTTCCGGATGGAAAACACCTAACTGTCTGTGGAGGAGATTCCGACAAGGTTATCGGTCATTTTCAGATCGATGTTCAATCCGGGAATACAAAACTGATCTGTCCCGGAGAGAAGGGCGTTCAGTTCTATCATGCCTCTGTTTCTCCTGAGAGTAATGAGTTTTACTACATAAAAAACTATTGGTCCGAAAAATTATCCTTGGTTATTCGTCGGGACATCATGTCCGGAGAAGAGGAAGAAATCTGCAGGAAAGAAGGGGGGAAGATCCGTTTTATCGGTATCTCCGTATCTCCCAATGGAAAATGGATCGCTCTCGGTATTTCGCTTGGGGCCTCGCCTCCTGCTCCTTCGAGTCTTGCCATTATCCCTGCTGAAGGTGGTGAATTGGTCGAGCTTGCAAGGTTCGAGAATCCATTTTGGCTATCTGGAACTGCTTGGGTTCCAGACAGCCGGTCCCTGCTGTTTACAAAAATGACGAGAGTCCCCAATCCCAGCCTGAGAAAACAAGAGCTGTATTTGATCTCTGTTGGGGGAGGTGAACCTGAAAGCCTGGGCACAATTGGAACAGGAGTAGGGAGCCTGAGCGTCCATCCTGACGGGAAACAAATCATTTTCGAACGTAATGAGTACAAAATAGACGTCTGGACTATGGAAAATTTTCTTCCAGATGAAAAGAAGGAGAGGAAAGGAGGGCAGAGATGAGAAAAGCAGCAATTTTGGCGGCGGTGTTGCTTTTATTCGGCCTGAGCTTTACAACCCTCGCTTTTCAAAACGGCTATGATCTATTCCAGAAAGCCTTAGCCAAAGAACGGGCAGAAGGGAATTTGGAGGAGGCCATCGCACTCTACCAGAAAGTCATCAAGGAATCCAAGGATGAATCCCTCGCTGCCAAGGCTCAGTTCCGCATTGGCGTTTGTTATGAGAAGCTGGGTAGAGAAGAGGCACAAAAAGCGTTTCAAAAAGTCATAGAACAATAGCCGAGTCAGATCGAAACCGTTAAATTGGCAAGAGAAAAGTTAACTCTTCTCCTCAGAGCCAGTGAATTATTCGCCGGCAGGAAGGAGACACCCCAAATCCGGCGTGTTTGGGACGGGGCCGATTTCCAGGGTTATGAGAGCATATCCCCGGATGGCCGCTATCTCTCTTTTATCGACTGGAATAATGATCTGACTCTCTATGAATTCGCTACGGGTGACATTCGTCGTCTTACAAATAAAGAGACCAGGGATAATTCCGATGGTTTTGCCCTTACTTCAGTTTGGTCTCCAGACAGCTGACAGATTGCCTATGACTGGTATGTAGGGGAGAAGAACGTTGAAATCCGTATCATAGGACTCGATGGTTCGAAACCGCGAGTGCTTTACAGGGGCGCTTGGGCCGAAGTCTTGGATTGGTCACCGAATAAACAAGATCTACTGGCATGGATAGAGGGAAAAGACAAAATCTATCAGATAGCTACGATTTCACTCTCGGATGGATCCATCCATTCGCTCAAATCTAAAATAGACAAAAAATGGCCTCATGGCATGCAGTTTTCACCCGATGGTAAATACATCGCTTATGATTTTCCTCAGGATGAGAAGACCACTAAACACGATATCTTCTTACTTTCGCATAATGGCGACCGAGATTTCCCATTGATGGAACACCCGGCGGATGAGCGAATAATCGGCTGGACGCCGGATGGCAAGAATCTCGTCTTTGAATCTGACCGGAGCGGATCTTTTGATGCATGGATTGTCCCGGTTGCCGATGGTGCAATTCAGGAGAATCCGCAACTCGTCAAACCAGATATCGGTAGAATTCTTCCGCTGGGATTCACAGAAAAAGGCTCCCTCTTCTATGTCTCTCCCCGAAGGATCATGTTTGATATTTACATTGCTGAGATCGATCATCTTACGGGAGAGATTTCAATCCCCATGGAGAAATATATAAAAAGGTTTGAAGGAACCAATTATTTTCCGAGATACTCCCCTGACGGAAGATTCTTGGCTTATGTATCTGAGAACAGAATAAAGAGAAAATCTTCTCCTGTGATCTGTATTCGGTCGCTTGAAACGCAAGAAGTTCAGGAATTCCCGCTCAACCTGAGATAGGCCAATTGGCCGACGTGGTCTCCTGACAGCAGACATCTGCTCGTTTCCGAAGGGCGCAAACTTTACAGTATCGATACCCGAAATGGAGAAGTAAGTTTGCTGGTCAGTGATGAAACGCGGGGTCCTCTTGTTTTGACGCCTTGGACCAGAATGAAGGGGGAGTGGACATCTGAGGGCAGGGGAATCTTTTATGTGATCACAGACAGCCGAACGGATATATCCAGAGTTGTGTATAAAGATCTTGAGGATGGTTCTGAAAAGGATCTCTACAAGGCTGCTCCTGAGGAAAGAATCTGGATGTCTGTTTCGCCTGGTGGCCAGGAGATTGCTGTTATGGAGTTGGCCGCCGACAGAAAAATAAGAACGCTTAAAATCATTCCTGTAAACGAACAGAAATTCAGCGTGTTGTGTGCCTTCAAAGACGATAATAATGCATTTCCAGCTATGGGATGGACTCCGGACTCAAAATATATCTACTTCAGTCGAGTGATTGGAGATGATGAAGAGCCGAGCATTTGGCGGATTGAAGTCTCAGGAGGCGAGCCAAAGAGGCTTGGTTCACCCTCGCCAGGATTGATAAGTCTGAGTTTTCATCCTGATGGAAAGAGAGTAGCGCTTTGTGGTTTTACGCGCGGCAAATCTGATGAGCTGTGGGTGATGGATAATTTCCTGCCAGATGAAAAATCGGAAGCCACAAAAGGGCAGAAATGAGAGGAAAAAATAGAGCCGCTCCCTTTAAAGAGAACCTGAGAAAGTGCCGAGTTCTACTGCTGTTTCCGGGAAACTTCGAAGGATTTTAGTGTCACCGGTCACGACTTTCACACTGAGATGTCTGGCCAGAGCGACATACTCGCAGTCATAAGCGGAGCAGTCGCTGGCCGCTACTAAATCCAACACCATATCAGAAGGCGGGAGGATTTCCCTGCCCTCCATGGTATTCAAGGCCGATTTCATAACCAGTTTGGCATCTTCAAGCTTTAAAATGCGGCGGCGGATATATCCAGCCATTACATTTCGAAACTCACTCTGCCAAAGCGGAGGCGCCACCCAATAAGGATCTTTTTGAAGGGCTCGAAGAGCCAGGTCCGTCCTTTCGCTCTGAACGTGGACATGAATGATGATGTTCGAGTCCACCACGATCATTTTCGGCCTTCATTCTTCCACTGTTCGAGCTCTTCCTCTCGAAGACGATATTGGGCTGTCAGCTCGCGGATCTTTCGTGTCCGTTCCAGAGTGGAATCGACATCGATCGGAGGTGTTTCGAGTGCTCGTTCGATAACGGCGATAACTTCCTGATTGATGCTTCTGCGGTTGGCTTTGGCGCGGCGTTTCAGCCTCTCATAGACATCCATAGGAATGTTTTTAATTGTCAATGTCGCCATAATGAAACCTTTAAGGAATTAATGTGCCTCCATTATAAATCCAAAATGGAACCGTGTCAACAGAGAAATTCATTCTTTTTTTGGACTAATATGCTCTGTATGATCTGAATATGCGATTGTATTGACATGCAGCCATACTTTATGTACGGTTATATGCAAGAGAATAAAAGCGACAAAATGCCTGACGATGATCCAGTGAAGATCCTGATCGATGGGGTGTTGGATCTTCACGCATTCAATCCAAAAGAGGTTAAGGACCTTGTGCCGGAGTACCTCAGAGAGTGCCGCAACCGGGGCATCTATCACGTCCGAATCATCCACGGCAAAGGGATAGGAACGCTCCGGAAGATCGTTCACAGCATTCTTGAAAAACATCCTCATGTCATAGGCTTCAAAACTCCCCATTACGGAAGAGGCAGTTGGGGAGCCACAGAAGTCGAACTCCGTCTCAAATAAATGCCCTTGCCTTCTTCACACAATCTTCACACAATCGTTACAGAAGTGTCATTCATACAGTGATTTTTTCTGGTATTTTTCCTCCTGAGATGTAAAATGAAAGGAGGGAATCATGAAATCACGAATGTTTCTTTTGAGTGTGTTGGCACTTTCGATTTTGGGATTATTGTCAGGAAGCATCCAGCAGACGGCCGAACAGCTTTACCAATCCGGAATCTATAAAGAGGAGGTCGAAGGAGAGCTGGAAAAGGCTATCGAAATCTATGAGCAGATCTTGGAAGATTTTCCAGAAAATCAAGCCATCGCAGCCAAAGCTCTCTATCACATCGGGTTATGTTATGAAAAGCTAGGCAATCAGGAAGCCCAAAAAGCTTATCAGCGTCTCATCGAAGAATATCCAGGTCAGATACAGGAGGTCAACCTGGCCAGAGAAAGACTTGCCAGCTTAGCTAAATATGTTGAGGTTGTCCCTCACAAACCTACTTTCCGGAAAATCCAGATTCCGACACGTCTTTCTAGAAGCACGCAGCTATCCCCGGATGGTCAAAAGGTTTCTATCGTATCATCTGATGGAAGGCTCTGGATAATGCCATTGTCGGGAAGACTTGGACCTGATTTTCCAGGAACTCCAGTAAAGCTGAACACGGATGATGTGAGTGTTGATTACTCTGCACATACCTGGTCCCGTGACGGCAAGTGGATTGCCTTTAATGCAGATGTTCCAGTAGAAGAAATGCAGAAAAAAGAGAATAAGGGAAATCAAGGCATTTATGTCGTATCCTCGGAAGGGGGAAAGCCAAAGAAAGTACACGAAAATTATCGTGATGCACGATTCATTAACTATAGAATGAGTTTGTCTCCAAATGGAAAGATTTTGGCCTTTTCTTCGGTTGATATAGAAAGGAAGGAACAGCACATATATACAATTCTAGTTGATGGTGGCGAGCCAAAGCAGTTGGTCGAAACCCAGGCCAGAGAACCTGTTTTCTCTCCTGATGGGAAGATGATTGCCTATGTGGAGGATAAAGATGTGGGAGTAGAAGGCGGAAGTCTTTGGGTTGTGCCAGCTCAAGGAGGCATACCGAAACGTGTCGATGAAGCCAAGAAAGCATCCAGTCCAATCTGGTCGCCAGAAGGAGACATGATCGCTTTCCTTGACTATGGAGGTAAAAGAAATCAAATTCACATCGTCCCGATGAGTGAAAATGACGGAGTTGCTGGCGAGAAAGTCACCATTGATGTGCCTGAAGGAATCGAAAACGTGTTACTTTTAACGGGATGGACTCCAGAAAATAAGATAGGAGCTATCTTCGGGAAACCAACCGAATTTGGCCTTTACACTCTTCCGGCAGAAGGTGGGAAAGCGACGATAGTTTCATATGGAGGGTATCCAACAAAACCGCGCTGGTCTCCCGATGGCAAACATATATTCCACACAAATATTGCGGATAAAGGAAGTGACGCTTGGCAGGAACTTGCAGTATCTGTTGTTCCGGCTGAGGGAGGCAAAGTTTCAACAGTCCCCATTCAGTCTGATGTGAAGATTGACGTGCCGGCTGTGGGTGGAGGAAATGAGATTTCACCGGATGGAAGGTTGATTGTTTTTCCGGAAAATTATGGCAAACACATCTGGACGCTTCCTGTTGAGGGAGGGAAGCCAAATCAGCTCACCAAAGCGCCCGAATCGTATGCTGATTTGTTCCCCTGTTGGTCGCCCGATGGAAAAGCTGTTGCGTTTGTGCGCTTCAGAGTATCGAAGAATTATGTTGAGGGATTTAAGAAACCGAATATTTTTATTGTAAATAGTACGGGCGGAGAACCGAAGCCCTTGACATCGGATTCCCACAAGGTTTTTACTAGCCCGATAGCGTGGTCTCCTGATGGAAGACTATTGGCCTATTTTTCTAGGGACGAAAATTCGAGTGATGGGACCCTCAATGTGATTCCATCAGATGGTGGAGAACCACGTGCCTTAGGAAAAGTTAAGGGGATTTATATGAACAAAGAATTAGCCTGGTCTCCTGACAGCAAGCGGATCGCTTTTAATAGTTCTGAGTACGATGATCATGAGCTCATCTCAGAGGGTATTAAGGTCATTTCAATCGATGATGGAAACATCTCAGATATTGAAACCGGCCTTGTTGATACACGTATATATCATCTTGACTGGTCTCATGATGGGAAGAGGCTGGTTTTTGCAGGCTATAAAGGCCAAGGTAGAGAATTCTGGCTGATGGAGGATTTTCTTCCGCTGGTCAAACGCCAAAAATAAGGAAAGAGGAGAGGAGAAAAGGGACGGTTCTATTTTTGAGATCGTAAAAGATGAAATCCATTTTCCTGCAGCAGAGCTTCTTTTTTTTCCTGATGGAAGCCTCGGAAATTTGACTAGTTCTTTAATGAAGTCCTCCCCTAATCGAAGTTTTCTTGAGGCACAGAAGTTGGAGTTTCAGGAGCGAAATTACCAGAAAGCTTTGATTTCCTATCGAGCGGCTATGGATCAAATAAATGACCGAGAAATAAAGGGCGAATGTTTAAGCGCGATAGCCAGAGTTCAGAAAAAAGCTAAGCTCTTCGAGGAAGCCATAGGATCCTATAAAAAGATTTTTAAAGAGTACAGTCAAGTTTGGATTACCGATGGAATTCCATTGGGGTTGGCGGCTCGACTCGAGCTCGGATCGCTCTATCCAGAAACCGGTGACATCCATAGTGCCATCAAAGCACACATAGAATTATATAAATCTTTGATCAACAGAGAGTGGCGGCTGGAAAAATCCTCATATGTGTATTTTTCTCAAAAAGTAAACAATTGCATCCAAGATATTTTTTCTCAAGAATCGCTTTCCTCTAAGATAACCGCTCTCGAAGAAAGCTATCAAGATCTGCTGAATGAAGAGCAGGATAGAAGAGAACAAACAGAGAGACTTCTACTTTTTCAGGAGAGGGCGGCCCCAGACATCCAGGCTACAATGCCCCTGAACATCGGTGATTCGGAGAATCCAGTAAAAAGACGCATCGTGGAGATCGGACGAAATGTGTATCTTGTCGCTTTGTTCAATCTCAATCAAGAAGAGAAAAGGGATTCTCAAGATAGATGGGGGATTTTGCTGAATGCCTCTTATCTCAAAGATCCCCTGCTTCAGAACTCCCTCCAGAATCATGTGCCGTCAGAAAAATCATCCTGGATTGTAAGAGGAAGGGAAGGGAAGCCTGTTTTGGCATCGGAGAATGTCCCAACGGGCTCTCCGATCGCTAGGACGAATTTCACACGCAACTTTCCGGACTGGATTCTGGAGTTCTACTACCAGGAACCCCGTCTTTTCGAGACCCTCCTCACTTCGCGCCGCGGGATTTATTTTTATATATTCTTGCTCATCGCTGGGATTCTGGTATTTGGCCTCTTCCTGACTGTTCGCACGGTCAGCCACGAGCTGGAACTGGCCCGGATGAAATCCGATTTTGTTTCCACCATTTCCCATGAGTTCAAAAGCCCTCTCACATCTATCCGGCAGTTGGCGGAAATGCTTCACTCAGGTAGAGTGCCTTCTGAGGAGCGGCGCCAGAAATATTATGATGTCCTCCTGGAACAGAGCGAACGACTCTCTCTGCTGACAGAGAACGTGCTCAATTTTGCCAAGATGGAGGAGGGACGCAAGGAGTTTGTTTTCGAGAAAACGGATATAAAATCTTTGTTGGAAGATCTGGTTTCATCGATCCAGGAAAGAGTTCGGCACAGGGAAGCACATTCTCCATTAAACTCCCCTTGGAAGATACGGAGATAGGGAAGAGATGAATAGAATTCTTATCATCGAGGATGAAGAGAGTATTCTGATGGCATTGGAGGACAACCTCCGGCTGGAAGGATATGAGGTAGCCAGTGCTGTGGATGGAAAAAAGGGGCTCTCTATAGCAAGAAGCCAAAAATTTGATCTCATCATCCTGGATATCATGCTGCCCAAGATGGATGGATTTGATGTGTGCAAACACATGCGAAAAGAGGGGATTAACATTCCAATCTTGATGTTGACCGCCAAGAGCCAGGAAATCGACAAGGTGCTGGGATTGGAACTGGGAGCTGACGACTATGTCACCAAGCCTTTCAGTTCCAGGGAACTTCTGGCCAGGATCAAGGCACTTCTGAGGAGGACAAAACAGTTTCAACAGCGAATGCAGTCGTTTGAATTCGGCGATGTCAAGGTTGATTTTGGAAAGTACGAAGTAAAAAAGCGTGGAAAGCTCATATATTTGACAGCCTTAGAATTTTCCCTGCTTCATTTTCTGATTAAAAATAAGAATAAGGTCGTGAGTCGTGATGCTATTCTAGATGAAGTCTGGGGGAGAGATGTTTACATACAACCCCGCACCGTGGATAAACATATTGGAGAGTTGAGAAAGAAATTAGAAGAGAATCCCTCAAATCCGGAGCACATCCTTGGCGTGCGTGGAGTGGGCTATAAGTTTAAAATTTAAATCTTCCTCCATTATTCCCTGCATATAAGCATCCTTTTTTGCGTCACCCATTATCTTATCATTGAGAATTTTTTCCTGATTCATTCCTCTTCCTGACGGCAGGAAGACATGTTTCCCTTCCGCCCAATTTAAAGTCAGATATTAAATATTGACATACAGCCATACATTTAGTATGGTTATATGTATGAAAGTAAAAACCACCTTGAAGATCGATGATTCTGTCATGGCTCGTCTTAGAAGGGAAGCTGCCCGAAGAGGATGTACGATGTCTGAGCTAGTGGAATCTGGTCTTCGGCTTCTGTTTCAATCCGAAAAGACTCCGAGGAAAATTCCACCTCTTCCCAAGTTTAAAAGTGGAGGCCCATTGGTGGACATTGCTGATCGTGATGCCCTCTACCAGGCCATGGAGGGCCGTTAGTGTTTGTCGTAGATACCAATATTTTGGTCTATGCGGCTGATGAAGACTCTCCGTTTCACCACCGATGCCGTGAGTTGATGGAGGAGTGGCGCAGACAGACATCGCCATGGAACGTGACGTGGGGAATCTTGTATGAATTCCTGCGAGTGATCACCCATCCAAGAGTTTTTCGCAAGCCTTGGTCGATTATCAAAGCTTGGGACTATATCGAAGCGATTCTCAGCTCGTCCTCTTTGGGAATCCTGATAGCGGGCGAAAGGCATGCCGATGTGGCTGCAGAGGTGATTGAAAGCATGCCTTCTTTGAGCGGAAACCTACTGCATGATGCCCAAACAGCGATATTAATGAGAGAATCTGGGATCAGAAGAATTTATACCAGAGACACCGATTTCCATCGATTTCCTTTTCTTGAACCGGTCGATCCTGTTGCATAAACCATCTTAAGGCTCAAGCAGATAGCAGAAGATGTTGCATTTTTCTATCCGAATTGATATTCTTTTACCGAATAAAAAGGGCTGATTCTTAGACGACTCATATAAATGAAAGCCGAGATTTTCACCAATGCGGTCACGACAATCCTGCCGATGTGATCTATTGCATTGAATGCGAGACAAGGCTCGCTCCCAGACAGCCGCCTCCAGAACCTCCCAGTCCGATCAGTGAAGAGCCCTCTGACTCCACCGAATCCAGCGAAGACACTTCCGATTTATTGACATCTGGAAGTACCTTTGCTGGCCAGTACCAGATTATCGAATATCTGGGAGAAGGAGGATTGGGCCAGGTCTATAAGATCCTCGACACAAAGGTCAAAGAGGAAGTGGTATTGAAAGCGCTCAATCCCGAAATCGCACCAGATGATAAAACCTTTAGACGGTACCGAAAGGAATTCAAATCTGCCCAGAAGATATCCCACAAGAATGTCTGCCAGTTGTATCACCTGGGAACGAGCAAAGGAACCCGTTACGTAACCATGGAACATGTCTCTGGTGAGGACTTAAAAGCCTCGATGAAAAGGCTCGGTCAATTCACTGCAGGAAAAGCTATCTTCACGGCGAAACAGATTTGCGAGGGTCTTGCCGAAGGGCACAGATTGGGTGTCATCCACCGGAATTTAAAGCCTCAGAACATCATGGTCGATCAATTTGGGAATGTTCGAATCTTGGATTTTGGCATTGCTTATTCTAAGAAGACAGAGAAGGAAACAACCGCGGGAGATATTTACGCTACATCTGAATATATGTCCCCAGAACAGGCTGAGGGACAGGAGGTCGACAAGCGCTCGGACATCTATTCATTGGGTCTTATCCTTTACGAGATGCTGACCAACAGGCTTCCTCCTAGAGAAGATATTCTGAAAAATCTTTCTACGGAGCATCAAATCCCAGAAGCCTTAAGGCAGTTGATTCTCAAATGCTTGGAGAGGGAGAAGGAGCAAAGATTCCAGAGCACATACTCCTTGTTTTCAGAGCTGACTAAAATCGAAACCGGGATTTCTGCAGTCGAAGAGAAAGTGCCAGAAGGAGAACCTGCTGCTCCAAAAAAGGCAACTCCCCGATTCAACCTCCAGAAATTCCTTATTCCAGGAGCGATCGTAGTTGGAGTGGCCATCATTGCACTCCTGGTCTGGCAGTTTTTTCTCGTTGAACGGACCGGTGCTAAGCCTGAAGGAAAACCCTTGCTTGCTGTCATGTATTTCGAGAACGGCACGGGTGACGAGAGCCTGGATTTTTGGAGGGAGATGATTGCAGAGGCCCTTATAACCGATCTCAATCAATCGAAATATTTCGATGTGATGAGCAGCGAGAGATTGTTCCAGATTCTGAACGAACTGAATCAGCTAAATACAAAAACCTATTCTATGGAAGTCTTGAAGCTGGTGGCTGCCCGGGGAGAAGCGAGCCATATTATTTCAGGAGGCTTTGCTAAAGAAGGAGATGCCATCCGTATTCAGGTAGACTTGATGAAAGCCCAAAAGGATAAGGCCTTTGCCGCAGAATCGGAACAAGGGAAGGGGGAAGAGAGTCTTTTTATGCTAGTGGATGGATTGACAAAAAAAATCAAGAGCCACTTCAAGCTCAGGGCAGAAGAGCGTGCCGAGGATTTAGACAAGGATGTAAATCAGATTACAACAAACTCCCTTGAAGCTTTCAAATACTACATAGATGGACGGAGGTATCGTCTCCGGGGGGAATACCGTAAGAGCATCGATATGATGAAGGAGGCTGTATCCATCGATCCTGAGTTTGCCTTGGCCTATCTATCGATGTCTGTGAGTTACGGCAATCTGGGCTTGTTTCCAGAGAGAGAGACAGCCTTTCAAAAGGTCCTTGAGTTGGACGAGCGGCTTTCCGAAAAGGAGTTTTATCTCATCCAGGGAGATTATTACCGGGCGTCCGAAGAGACCTATGGTCAAGCGATTGAAGCCTATGCGAAATTAGTCCAGCTTTATCCTGACCATCTGGATGGAATCCTTTATCTCGGTACGCTTTACAGGAATATCGAAGAGCTTGACAAGGCCCTGGTCTATTTTGAGCAGTATAAAAAATACAAAACAGAATACATTCCCATCTATTTATCGATCGCAGACGTTCACATGATGAAAGGACAATACGAAAAGGCGGAGGAAATTCTGAGGTATTGCTTGAACACTTTTTCCGATACTAGTTCGATCCATCACTTTCTCGCCTTCAATTATATCTGTCAAGGGCTACTTGTTTTTGCACGAAACGAACTGGATGAGGCTTCCAAGTTGGCTCCCAGGCACCAACATACCCTCTACACCAAGGGAGTCTATAACAGTTTGACCGGAGCCTTTGTCGAGGCAGAAGAAGAATATCAAAAGCTGCTCAAGGAAAAAGAGCCAGGAGGTCAGTATCTCGGTCTGCACGGTTTGGCAAATTTATCTCTCGTTAAAGGACGGAACAGAGAATCGAGAGAATATCTCAGGAGAATTATTGAAATCTCACAGAGTCTAGGTGCTGTGTGGATGGAATCTCAAGCCCGGTCGATTCTAGCGCTTCGTCTCATGATAGCAGGACGCCCGCAGGAAGCTTTGAGAGAGTGCAATAAAGCGTGGGATCTTGGGTCTCTAATAAAAAGAGTAGATCTGCAAAGATTGGCGCTGCATTATAAGGGATTAGCCTACCTAAAGGGCATTTCGCGAACTAGGGCACAACGAACAGCAGAAGAGCTGAGAACCTTGATCGAGCAAGGAAGCCACCAGAAGGAGATGAGACGTTACTACCATCTTTTGGGGATGATTGAGCTGGAGAAGAAAAATTACTCTCAGGCTATCGAGAACCTAGAAACAGCGCTTTCTCTTCTTCCTTTCCAATCTTCACTTTGGGCCGAAGCGCATTTGCTGAATAACCAGGCTTTATATATCGATTCCTTAGCTCTAGCCCATTACCGAGCAGGTAATCTGGACAAAGCCCAGGAGGTCTACAACCAAATTGCCCAACTAACAACGGGAAGACTCTACTTCGAGGATGTGTATGCGCGGAGCTTTTACACTCTTGGAAGAATCTTCCAGAGAATGGGGGATAGTGGAGAAGCCGAGGTAAATTACAACAAATTTCTTGCTCTCTGGTTCGATGCTGATTCTGGGATTCCAGAAGTGAATGATGCCAAGAGACGGTTGCTGGATTTCAACAGAGCGCCTTGAAACAATTTATATAAATAAAGTGATAGGTTCTGAGAAAATGTGAGGAGGGACACCATGTATGCGCGTGTGACTTCGGCTCAGATATTACCCGAAAGGATCGAACAATTCAAAAAAATATACGAAGAAAGCGTTGTTCCCGCAGCAAAAAAGCAGAAGGGATTTAAGGGAATCTGTCTTATGATTAATCCTAAAACGGGTGAAGGCCTTTCAATCGGCTATTGGGATAGTGAAGACGATGCCCTCGCAAACGAGAAAAACCTCTTCTACCAGGAACAGGTGGCCAAGTTCATTCCCTTTTATAGAAGACAACCCATACGCGAGGGGTATGAAATCTTTGTTAAGGTTTAGCGAAAGCATTTGGTAGGATTAAATATCGATACATTTGATAAATTGCTTGGATTCTTTGTAAAATAAATAGATAACATACTGATTTTTATCGGGGAAGTTGAGAGTTTTCTGAGTTTCAATGTATGACTCCATAAAGGAGGGATAGATATGTTTGCACGTTGCACAACGATGCAATTCAAACTGGCTTTCATAGATAAGGCTGTCGAAATATACGAAAACAGCATAGTATCTGCTGCTCAATCTCAGAAGGGATTCCAGGGATTAAATTTCTATTTAGATAGAAAGACAGGAAAAGCCGTATCCATAGCTATCTGGGATTCCGAGGAAGACGCTCTTGCCAACGAGAAGAGCCTCTATTACCAGGAGCAATTGCTTAAACTGAGGCATTATTTTGCGAACCCGCCCATCCGCGAGACGTATGAGGTGATCGTCAGGGTTTAAAAACAGCATTTCCCCTTTTGCTGACACAACCGACTTTCACGCAGTTCAAGTTTTGTTTTCGTTGAGCGGTCACAAATCCTATACTGCGGCTAATCGATAGAGATGAAAATACGGACTAGTCATGTCCTTTGAAAAATCATCGTGAAGGGTGATTGTTTAGTATATTCCACTTTTATTATATTCTCAGTATAGGAGACATAAAGCGGGGCATTTTGAGAAAATCGGGTTCTTCTCCATTTCATTGCTTCTTGTCCATTTCCGATTTTAATACTCCATATGAAGATTAGAGACAATCAATTTAGAATGCATTCTGTCTATGATTGCAGTGAATGAAAAGAAAGATTGCTTTTAAAATAATTGTAAAAGCAATTTACATAGATTAGGCAATCCAAAGCCTTAAAATTACAATGTGGGGATTATTAATATGAAAGATTTAGGGAACAGAAAGGTTTCTTTGGGTCTGGCTTTGTGTTTTTTCCTGTCTCTTCCTCTGCTTCTGTCCTCATCGGGATTATGCCAGGACGACTACGTGTTTATGCTGAAGTGGGGAAGTTACGGCACGGGAGACGGCCAATTCCAAGATCCTCATGGAATAGCCGTTGACTCAAAGGGAAATGTGTATGTGGCGGACATGGCAAATAATCGGATTCAGAAGTTTACATCTGACGGAATATTTATCGACAAATGGGGTACTTATGGTACTGGAAATGGCCAGTTTCTCTATCCAATTGATGTCTCTGTCGACTCAGAAAACAACATATATGTAGCCGACATATATAACTACCGCGTCCAGAAGTTCACATCTGACGGAATATTTATCGACAAATGGGGTACTTATGGTGGCGGAGACGGTCAATTCAAGGGTATAGCGTCCATAGCAGTCGACTCAGAAAACAACGTGTATACGAGTGACGCTATTCTGAGCCGGATTCAGAAATTCACCTCTGATGGTGTCTTCATCAAAAAGTGGGGTACTTGGGGTTCCGGAGACGGCCAGCTTAACCATCCAAATGGTATTGCAGTCGATTCGGAAGATAACGTATTCGTTGCCGAGTATTCTAACGACCGCGTCCAGAAGTTCACATCCGAAGGAATATTTATCACCAAATGGGGTACTACTGGTTCTGGAGATGGCCAATTCTTTTATCCATTTGGAATAGCGGTCGATTCAGGAGACAGTGTTTTCGTAGTTGACTACGGCAACGACCGCGTGCAGAAGTTCACATCCGACGGAATGTTTATCACAAAGTGGGGTACTGAGGGTTCCGGAGACGGCCAATTTTATGCTGCAAGGGGGATAGCGGCCGATTCAGCAGGCAACATTTATGTGAGTGATAATTACCTAGAACGTATTCAGAAATTTGCACCCCCTATTATAGATATTCCGGGTATTTTATCCTTTTTCGATGCAAATATTGAGAACGGAAGATTGATGGGAAGTGGACCGGGCAATTCATGGCACAGGATGAAGGCGTTGAGAAACATGCTGAAAGCAGCTGGTGAACTTGTAGAAGACGGATTCATAGCCGAGGCATGTCAACAACTGCTTGATGCATATAAACGCTGTGATGGCCAGCCCAAACCCCCTGATTTTGTCGAAGGAGATGCAGCTCCGCAACTAGCAGAAATGATTAAGGCATACAGAGCCTATCTTGGATGCAACCAATAAAAACGGAAAGGTTTCGTACATAGAAGAGCTGCATTTTTTCCTTTAATTCCGGAACTTTTTAGAGTTCCGAATATTATCCTTCAGGCATCCAATCAGACTTTTTTTGAACTGCCATCTTTTCTGCACTCTACATGCGAGAGGGAATTCTGCAAGCTTAATTATTTGAGTAATTTCTTTGAGCATATTGGTCTCCATGAATGATTGAATGACTTTTGAGTGAAAGGCTTTTCTCGAAGATCAATCCGGAAAGGCAAAAATTTCAATGGTCGTTTTAATCATCCTCAAAGGGCCCTACTCGGTAGGAAAAAAAAGATGGTTGCGAAGAAAATATTAGAGGTGTAAAAAATGAGGGAATATGATAAATATAATCAAAAATGATCTGGAGGGAATATGTTGAATAAAAGCTTACAAAGAAGGGATTTCTTGAAGACTCTGCTGGCTGGGATTCCGGCGCTCGCTCTCGACTGGGATTCGTTCCCAAAGGGTAAGAATTCCGCAATGAGTGAGACGGAGTTTGATGCGGTGATCATCGGATCAGGTCTCGGAGGACTAAGCTGTGGAGCGGCCTTTGCTCGACAGGGATTCAAGCCTCTTGTTCTGGAGCAGCATTATGTGCCCGGTGGATATGCTTCTGCATTCAAGAGGCCTGGTGGATTTGTGTTCGATGTGTCGCTACATTCCACCGTAGTGGGAGAGAGAAACGGCATCCATAATCTCATTCCTGGTTTTCCTGAAATCGAGGATGTCGAATTCGTGCCTCATCCCTCTCTTTATCGTGCGATTTTTCCTGATTATGACTACCGTGTACCGCAGAGAAACCTAAAAAAATACATCGAAATACTGGTCGGTTATTTTCCTGAGGAGAAACAGGGTATCGAGGGAATCTTCGAAGACATGAATGGTCTATCCGGAGATATCAACAAGTATCAGCAAGCAGGGGGCCAGGTAGACATGAGCACTTTTCCCAAAGAATTCCCGTACTTATTCCGGATATTCAATTTGACGTGGGGAGCGATGGTGGATCAAAGAATCAAGAGTCCCAAATTGAAAGCCATCATCTCTTCATTGTGGGGATACTATGGGATTCCTCCTTCCAAATTATCCGGTTTCTATTACGCACTTCCCACCATTGGCTACCTGCAGGAAGGAGGATATTATCCTAAGGGAAGATCCCAGAAGATGAGCGATGCCTTCGTGAAGTTTATCGAAGGCCATGGAGGCACGGTGAAGCTCAGGACACGTGTGGAGAAAATTCTCACCAAGAATCATGCCGCAAACGGAGTCAAGGTCGAGGATGGGACAGAATACAGGGTAAAAGTTGTTGTCTCGAATGCTAATGCTTTTGATACCTTTCTTACCATGATGGATGAGAAGGATCATTTAAAGGATTATCTGGCCAGTTTCGATAAATACAGCGTGAGTCTTTCTTGTTTCCAGGTCTTTCTGGGATTGAAGAAGGATCTGGTCAAAGAGGTTGGAATCGAGGACAGCGAGATTTTCTATGCCACTGGATACGATGATGATGCAACCTATAAAGCTTATCTCAAGGCTGATGTGGAGAATTCCGGGTATGGAGTGATGCTGTATGATAACGTCTATGATGGCTATTCTCCGGAAGGCAAGAACACGTTAAATATTATGGTGCTTCAGGGGTATGATCACTGGGAGGAATATGAAGCCGATTACAGGAAGGGAAACAAGAAAGAATATAAGGCAGAGAAAGAGCGCATGGCTGATATTTTGATCAAGAAAGTGGAGGAGACGGTTCTTCCAGGGCTCTCCGATGCCATCGAGGTCAAAGAGATCGGAACTCCTTTGACCAATTGGCGTTATACTCGAAATTATAGGGGTGCCATATACGGATGGGACCAGACCATGAACAATACCGGGCCAAATCGTGTGCCCCACACCACTCCGATCGAGAATCTCTATCTTGCAGGAGCCTGGACTCAGCCTGGACATGGATATGGAGCGGTTGTTCCCAGCGGTCTGGCATGTTTCGGTGAAATCATGAAAAAATGGTAAGGAGATGAGATGAAGGTATCGAGAAGAGAGTTTTTCAAGATAGGGGGCTTGTCGATCGGGGCTTTCGGATTTGCTGAAAGTCTGATTTCCAAACCTCTTAGAACTTCAGAATCACAACTGAAAAACATGGTGGCTGATGTAAAGCCTCTGACTTCCCTAGATTATGAACTGCGCTTAGAGAGAGCAAAGCTTTTGATGAGAGAAAACGATATTGATGGGCTTTTGTTGACCGGAAGCACCAACCTTCTCTATTTTACAAATGTTCGATGGGGGAGGAGCGAGAGAACATTTGGAGCTGTGCTGAGTCAGAAGAAAGATCCGATCTGGATTTGTCCCGGTTTCGAGAAAAAGCGAGCTGAGGAAAGAATTCCTAAAGGTAACGAAATCCGGACGTGGGAGGAACATGAGAATCCGTTCAGACTGATTGCAGGGATCATGGAGGATCTAGGAGCGAAAACAGGAAAACTTGGATTAGGCCCTACCATCAGGAGCTTTGTCTATCATGGACTGAGGAAGGATGCCCCAAATCTGCAGTTAGTGGATGGAGCCGTGGTGACCGAAGGCTGCCGGGGAATTAAAACTGAAAAAGAGATCGCCTACATGGATTTGGCAAATAAAATTACCAAGCTGGCTTATCGAGAGGGGTTCAATAACCTGCAAGAGGGTATGACCCGTGCCAATCTGGGTGGAATCATCCGGACGGCGCATCAAAAAATGGGAGTCAGCGGTGGTGGAGGACCTCTGTTTGGATCTAGTTCTGCCTTTCCTCACGGGACTCTTACAGAACGCTGGCTGCAAGACGGAGACATCATATTGGTGGACGGTGGATGCAGTGTGGAAGGCTATCGTGCAGATGTGACGCGAACCATAGTGTTCGGAAAGCCTTCCGATAGACAGAAGATGGTTTGGGATGTCGTCAGAAGAGCACAGGTAGCTGCGCATAAGGCCGTAAGACCAGGCGTCCCGTGCGAAGAGATCGATCGGGCTGCCCGCAAAATCGTCGAAGATTCTGGATTCGGACCGGATTATAAATATTTCACCCACCGCGTGGGCCATGGAATCGGAATGGAGGGCCACGAGTATCCCTATCTCGTCAGAGGGAACAAGCTGAAGCTACAACCAGGTATGACCTTCTCTAACGAGCCTGGAATTTACATCTACGGCGAGTTTGGTGTCCGTATCGAGGATTGCTTCGTTGTCACGGAAGATGGAGCACGGTTTCTCGGTGGAATGGAAAGCACTGCGATCGATAAACCGTTCGGTGAATGATAGCTTTTTTATTTAAATCGTAAAGATCAGTTTGCTCTCCTGCCCTTTACTGATCCTCTCGTAATGATCTGAGAAATTCATTAAGAGAAAGAGGCTGGTGTTTTCCTGCATCTTCTTCAAGACCTTTCCTTCGATCTTCTGGACGGACTCTGCGATTTCCAAGATCGAGGTAATCTCCTTTTCGCTCATGACCACGATGCCATCATCGTCGCCAAAAAGAATATCACCTGGATAGACGGGGACCCCGCCGCAATTTATTTTGACCTGGGTATTGAATATCTTTGAGGCGCCCCCTGCCATAGGAGTGTGGTATCTTGCATAGACTGGGAAACGGATTATTCGGATCTGTTTGACGTCCCGGCATCCTCCATCTATGACCATGCCAGACAATTTTTTTCTTTTCGCCTCAGTGGCGAACATTTCTCCTGCAAAAGCAATCCTATCCCCTTCTGCGTCGATGACCAAAATCTCGTCTTCTTGGGCCTCCTGGAGAGCTTCGATGACCGAAAGAAAGTCTCCACGGCAGTGGACAGTACGGGCGACTCCGATCATTTTTATGCTGGGGAATACAGGTTTAATTTCTGGATCCATAACCCTGAATGTTTTGCTTGCATCACAGAGACATGCCGTATCTAAGCGCGACAGTCTTTTTTTTAATTTTTTAAAATCCATGATGGCTCCTTCCTCTTGAATATGCCTTCACCTTGGTATGTGAATAAGTTTATCATATAGGTCCTCTTCCTGGAACTAATATTTTAGCTTGACAAACGTTTGTTTAACTTTTATATTCGGGTTGTGAACAAACGTTTGTTTAATATCCCGTTCATGGAGGCTGCCATGAGATCGAAGCTGCTTGGCATTGTATTTCTAACCGCATCTCTCCTGTTTCTTTTATCCTCCTCCCTTTATGCTCAGAGTCTTTTTGAGGAAGCCAGCAGCACCAGGGAGCCCGATAAACCCTATGAACTGAACGGCTATCTGCGCGGCACATTTTTTCTCGGCAAGGTTCCCGACATGAACGATGCAGAGGTCAAGAGCGGATACGGAGAGGCCTCTTTGAAGCTCAAGCTCAGAAAACAAGATTTTGGAGATGCTTTTGCTGAGGTTCGATTCCGAAGAGGTCATGAATTCCAAAAAACTGTCTCAGAAATAGATCTCCGTGAAGGCTATGTGAATGCTTATCTCGGAGCTTTCGATTTACGTATTGGACACCAGATCGTCGTCTGGGGCAGGGCAGACGGATGGAATCCCACGGATAACATCACGCCCAGAAATATGCTGGTTCGTTCGCCGGACGAGGATGACCGCAGACTGGGAAATTTCCTGATTCGTACTTATTACAATCGTCACCCATTGAGGTTTGAGGCGATTTGGGTGCCTTCCTACAGGTCTTCGTATATCCCCACAGATCTTATCTCCTTTCCGCCGGGAATCGTCCTGGGTGAGCCTGACTATCCGGATATGAGACTCGAAAACAGCGCCTTTGCATTCAGGTTGAATCTCGAGCTCCCGTCCATCGACGGGTCTCTTTCCTATTTCAATGGGCACAATCCCATGCCAGGAATATCCGCTGATTTTCCTGAAATTCCGACACCAGAAGTTTTCCTGAACGTCTTTCAAAAATCCTACAGAATGCATATCATCGGAGGAGATTTTTCTACGGTTGTGGCTGGTTCTCTAGGCCTCAGGGGGGAGGTGTCCCTTCGTTTACCTCATGAGGATTACCAAGAGTACATACACATCCCTAATCCTGACCTTCAATATGTTGTGGGAATAGACAAGGAAATTTTGGAAAACTTCAGCCTCATCCTCCAGTACATCGGGAGGTTTGTCTTTGATTATACGGAATTGGAAAGACCGCTGAATCCTGCAGAATTCCCACTCTACGAAATTTCACTCAAGAATAGGTTGATTTCCTTCCAACAGTACCGTCTGAGCCATTCCTTCTCCTTCCGTTCGGCATGGGAGCTGCTGAACGAGATCATGACTATCGAGGCCTTTGGGATGGTCAATTTTACATCCAATGAAGTCCTTTTTAGACCTAAGATGTCTTACGATATCGCTGATGCTTTGACCTTCACTCTGGGCGCTGAGCTTTATTCAGGACCGGATGATACACTTTTTGGATTGATCGATTCCACTTTGAATTCCGTGTTTGCGGAGTTGAGGGCTTCTTTTTAAGAGGAGGGTGCAATGAAAGACATGGACAGTTCAGAACCCAGGCAAAGAATTCTTGATGCGGCGATATCGCTTTTTGCTCAAAAGGGTTTTGCAGCTGTAGGTGTTCGAGAGATAGCCGCTGAAGCAGGCGTGAACATCGCCATGATATCCTATTATTTTGAAGGCAAGGTCGGCATACTGAAAGAGATCATGGTGCAGTTTTTCGATCGCTATTCCCTTGTTTTCGAGCGGATTGACGATGCAGCCAAGTCCCCTCAAGACTGTGTGCGGGACTTGATCCACAATATCGTTGATTTCGTCAGGAACAATACCGAGCTGACCATGGTCTCCTATAATGAACTCCCTTTGGACATTCCCCAAATCGCCGAGCTGAAGGCAGAGAGGATCATTGCCATAATAAAAAGGATTAGCGGACTTGTGCAGAGGATGGGGTTGGATCCAAAGGATAGCTTTTTGATTGCTGTAGTCGGTCCCAGCCTTATCTCCACAATTTTTACTAACTTCAGGTTCCGTCCTGTCCTGCAGCATGTTTTCCAGTTCAAATTTGACGATGCCTATTATGAGCGCTATGCAGAGACCATCGCGACGTTGTTCCTGAATGGCGTTACCGGCTTGGCAGAGATGAAGAAAAGGAAAGAAAGGAGCACGAAGTGAGTGGATCTGCCGCAAAGATTGTTCGGTTTCGCTGGTTGGTGATCTTTGGTTTTTTGGCTGTTGCTTTGATTTTCGGTTCTCAGATTCCCCGTTCTGAGATAGAGTCGGATATGAAAGCTATGCTGCCGCCGGATATCGACTCCCGCATCAACACGGATAAGATCGATGAACTGTTCGGGGGGACAGAGATGCTCATGGTCATCGTAAAAACTGAGGATGTGCTCAGTCCAGAGACCCTGGTGCGGATCGAAGACATCTCCAAACAGATGAAACGCATCAGAGGAGTGGACAAGGTCTTATCTCTCTTCGAACTCAAGAATATCAAGGGAGAAGAAGGAGCGATGATCGTGGAACCAGCGGTCGGGCGTATACCGAAGACAGAAGAACAGCGGGAGACCCTGAGGAAAGAGATTACTGAAAACGATGTGGTGTATGGGAGTGTGGTCTCGAAAGATTTTTCTCTGACGGCCATTATCGCCCTTCTGAAGACGGATGTTTCGGATACCGTTATTGTGGAGGAAATCCGTCAACTTATCTTAGCAAATCAAGGGGAAGAAGAGGTCGTAATCGGAGGATTGCCGTTCGCAAGAGTTCAGGTGGCAAGGAGTATTCGAGTCGATCTGCGCCGACTCTTGCCTCTAGGATTGCTCATCATGTTCCTTTTCCTGTTTGTTTGTTTCAAACAACTTCGAGGAGTTGTACTTCCCTTTGCCGTGGTCATCATGTCTATTCTCTTCTCCATGGGTCTGATTCCGCTCTTGGGTTGGAAAATACATGTGATCTCTGTTCTCCTTCCGATTATGCTGATCGCTATTGCCAATGATTACGGCATACATTTGATTGCAAAATACCAGGAACTCAACTATGAAGGGAATCCTTATTCCAAAAAAGAGCTGGCTATGGATATATTCAACCATCTCACCAAACCAGTTTTGCTGACGGGCCTTACGACGATGGCTGGAATACTTTGCCTTCTTGGTCATGTCGTTACCCCTGCCCGTCAGATCAGTGTTTTGGCTGCCTCGGGAATTCTGTTTGCTTTGGCAGCTAGTCTTTTTTTTATTCCGGCTGTTGTGTCCATGCTTCCCAAGGCCAAACCAGCCCTCCATTCCAGGAACAGCAAGAGGCCTATTTTAGAGAGAATGTTGCGTCTTTTCGGCAAGATCGTAACATCCAAACCTAAAGAAATCATTGCATTTGCGGTGATTTCGGCTTTAGTCGTCTCGATAGGAATATTTTTTGTTATCGTCGATACGGATCCCAATAAATATTATCCAAAGGATCATCCGGTTCCCTATGCTGCCAGGCTGATCAATGACAACTTAGGAGGGGCCCAGAACGTATCCGTTGTTTTCCAAGGGGACATCAAGGATCCAAGAATTATGAACAAGATCGACAACATGGAACACGAGCTTCAGGAGATGCCAGAGGTAGGAAACACCACCTCCATCGCTCGTGTGGTGCGGCAGATGAGCCGTTGAACGATAAAGATGAGGAAGGGTATGACAGAATTCCTGATACACGGAATGCTGTTGCCCAATATTTTGAGCTCTATTCCATGAGTGGAGATCCAGATGATTTTGAAAAGATGGTGGACTTTCCTTACGAGCACGCACTTTTGACAGCGCGTCTGAATACGGCAAGCACGAAGAAAATGGACCACGTTATTGATCGATTGAAGGAAAAGACGAAGAATGATCAAGATGTACGGCTAGTCGGAGGATTCGGCTCGATTCTCTCTGAACTGGCTCATAAGGTCGTCAACGGACAATTCCTATCTCTTGGATTAGCGATTTTTGTTGTCGGTATTTTGCTGATGATTCTCTTCCGATCGGTGACAGCAGGGCTCATCTCAGCCATTCCTTTGGCCATCTCCATTACGACATTGTTTGGACTCATGGGAATCTTCCGGATTGAGCTCAATGTCGCCACCGCAATGCTCTCGTCGATCATGATCGGTGTGGGTGTGGACTACACCATTCATTTTCTCTGGCGATTCAGAGAGGAGAGGCAGAGTGGCCTGGACTCAAAGGAGGCAGTTATAAAAACCCTCACCACGACAGGACGGGGGATCGTGTTCAACGCCCTCTCCGTCATCTTTGGATTTATCGCTCTGCTGACATCGAGTTTCATGCCGGTCAGGTTTTTTGGATTCCTAGTTGTCGTATCCATTACTTCCTGCCTTATCGGGGCCCTGATTCTCATCCCCTCGCTTTGTATCGTTTTAAAACCCAAATTTCTCGAACCAAGAGAGATTAGAGTGTAAAGGAGGAAAGAGATGAAAAAATATAAAATAATCATTCTGGCATTTGGAACTCTGGTGCTGTTTTTGACAGCGGAGCCGCAGGAGAACCTCACTGCAAAACAAATCGTGGACCGATCATTCAAGGCTACAAAACTGGCCGGCTCTGAGATACTGTCCACCATGACCATCATCGACGACAAAGGCAGAGAGCGAGTCAGAAAAATTGCGTCTGTCACAAAGCTGTATGACAATGGCGAGACGGAGAAAAGGCTGATTCGTTTCCTCTCCCCGCCTGATGTCAAAGGAACAGGACTGCTCACCTTCGATTATGAGAAAAGGGACGATGACATGTGGCTGTTCATGCCTGCACTAAGGAAGACGAGAAGGATTGTCAGTACGGAGAAAGCCAAGAATTTTATGGGATCAGAATTCACCTATGCAGATATGACTCCACCCATCTTGGATGATTTTTCGTATGAATTGCTGGGTGAGGAGGATGTAAATGAGACTTCTTGTTGGAGAATCGAGATGATTCCGGTCAATGAGGATGTGGCCGATGAAAACGGATTTTCGAAGAGGGTCACATTTATTGCCCAGCAGGATTTTGTGATACGCAGGGCGGTTTATTATGACCTTGACGGGGAACTCCATAAAGAGCTATCGGTTGAAGAAGTCAAGGAAGTCGATCCAGAGAACCATAAATACAGGCCCATGCATATGATCATGGTGAACAAACAGGAGGGGCGAAAATCCATCCTGATTGTGGATGAAATCCAGTTCAACCCCGATGTCAAGGATGAGTTCTTTACCACAAGATATTTGGAAAGATATTGATTTATGAGCTGAAAAAGATTAAAAAGAGATCTCCTGGAAACTTTCACAGGAAGAGTGCTCTATCTTGTCCAGATTTCATTTGAAATGGCTTGCGATAATCTTCTGGGTGGCTTTTGGAATAATCTTTCCTCTCACGGCATTTTCTCAGGAAGACGGATTGAAAAACCGAAGTGCCTTTAGTTTTTATCTGGAAAATGATTTTTTTGCAGGTACGGACAGGTATTATACGCATGGGGTGAAAATGACTTGGATCTCTCCGGATAAACTGTCGAGCCGGTTTGATCCTGCGGCCCAGCGAGCTTTCTCGGTTTCTTTCGGTCAAAACATTTACACTCCAGCCGATATCGAGCGGGAAGAACTGATCGAGGACGACCGCCCTTATGCTGGAGTGTCTTTTTTCTCTCTAGGACTGCATAGAAAAAAAGACCAAAACATGGACACCCTGGAATTCCTCTTGGGGATTGTGGGGCCGAGTTCCTTTGCTGCAGAGATGCAGAGATTTATCCATGGATTGTATAGAGGGACCGATCCCAGAGGGTGGCATCACCAACTCAAAGACGAGATCGTTTTCAACGCCATATTCGACCGTAAGAAGCGGATAGTAAGATCTCGAGAAGGAAAGGATTTCGGATATGATCTGATCGCTCACCTAGGCGGGAGCCTGGGAAATATGATGATAGCAGCGGTAACAGGATGGCAGTTCCGCATTGGCTGGAATATCCCGAAGAATTTTGGGACGTTCCTTCTCCGTCCCGGCGGTGAAAGCAGCACTTTTTTTGATGAACAGTCCTCGCATCGAGATACAGCCAAAAGATTTGGGTTTCACAGCTATATCTATGTTGCCGGACATTCTGTGTTCCGAAATATCTTCCTCGATGGCAATACCTTCAGAGAAAGTCATCGAGTGGACAAGTATTCCTTTGTGGCAGACATTATTGGAGGAGTCGCGTTCACCTACAAGCGTTTCAAATTCAGTTATGCCTATGTTTTTCGGACCAAGCAGTTCAAGACACAGGCAAAGCCACAAGTCTTTGGTGCTATAAATATCTCTTTGGCTTATTGACGGAGTCAAACATTCGTAACTTACATAATTTCCCTCTACCCTTGATTCGATGACTCAATTATGAATATCATGGATGTCTGATCCCAAAACAGGAGGATTCATGAAAAAAGTTGCAGACATTTTACCTGGACTTTTATCGGTCACCTCAAAAGGACTAACCAGGTCCGAAATCCGAGAGCTTTTAAAGTTGACCAGACAGCCTGGAGTGATTTCATTTGCCGGGGGACTGCCATTCTCCGGATTGTTTCCGATTGAGGAGATGAAGGATATTGTCAGGACTGTCCTGGATAAAGAGGGGCAGATAGCACTACAGTATGGCCCGACAGAAGGGGACAGCCGTCTGAGAAAGTTTCTTGTAGATAAGGTAAGAGCGGATGAAGGCGTCGATTTAGACGAGGAAAATATTTTAATCGTATCCGGCTCTCAGCAGGCTTTGGACCTGATCGGAAAAATATTTATCGATCCAGGAGATCCAATCATCCTTGGACTACCCTCCTACCTTGGAGGTATACAGGCATTTAAAAGTTTCAGAGCGAATATGTTGGGTGCACGCCTGGATAAGCAGGGAATGAACATAGATACAGTCGAGGATATCTTACGGACATACACAGCCAAGGGCCAAAAGATAAAATTTGTATATGTTGTCCCTGATTTTCAGAACCCGTCCGGGGTAACTCTCTCACTGGAGCGCAGAAAGAGACTTCTGGAGATCTGTTACGAATACGATACGGTGATTGTAGAAGACACTCCTTACCGAGAATTGAGATTTGAGGGAGAGCCCGTACTCAAATTAGGGGCTTTGGATAAGAGGGGACATGCTTTTTCCCTTCATACTTTTTCTAAAATACTCTTTCCGGGTACAAGAATCGGGTGGATTGTTGCCAACAAGGCTATCATGGATAAGCTCGTCATGGCCAAACAGCCTACAGATCTTTGCTCTCCTCCCCTCAATCAGTCGATCATCTATGAATTTTGTCGTCGCGGCCTGCTCGAACCTCACATCGAGAAGATCATCGATGTCTACAGGAAAAAACGGGATGTGATGCTTAACGCTTTGCAGCAGTACATGCCCAAGGAGGAGGGAATAGACTGGACTCATCCTGAAGGAGGGCTTTTTCTCTGGGTAACTTTACCTGAGAAGATGGATGCAGAAAAGCTTTTTCCCAAGGCTGTCGAGAAGAAGGTGGCTTATGTTGTAGGATCGGCCTTTCATTTTGACCGAAGCGGCAAAAATTCGATGCGGTTGAATTTCTCCTACCCCACCGAAGATCAAATCGAAGAGGGAATCAAACGGCTTGCAGGTTTAATCAAAGAAGAACTTTGAGGCGCTTCCAAGAAGATAAGGTTTTATTACCAGGTCAATGAGCGCAGAATATTCTGCTGTTTGAAGACATGACTGCGACCGACTACTGCAAATACTCTTTCACCCTTCTTCAGAGCTTGTGTGACCTTTTTAATCATAGTCTTGTCCCTATATTCAATCAGTTTCTGATGGATGTCAGCGAGAAAACCGCCTTTTTCCGACGATTGAAAATAGCCGTAGTGTATGTTTTGCCAGTTGTCGAGCTCCGGAAACAGTTGGGAAAGCATACATTCAAACTCCACGAGAGTTGCTGGAAAATACCTGGCGCCTCCAAATCTTTCCATTTTACTCAGAAGAAGGCGGGCGTCATCTTCATTTTTTTCTCTTCTTCTGAGCATTTTGTTTATGGTTGCCTGTCTAAGAATAAAATAGATTTTTATTTGGTAGGGGGGATATTGATTTCTTAGGAATTGAATCTGTTCAGATACTGAAGGATCGATGCATTTAACAGGTACTCCATCACGGGCTGCTAAAAAGGTGATCAATCCTTGTTCACCATAACTCCGGATGGCTTGGGCACGTGATTCTTCTAGTGGCCATATGCGCCCTTCGCAGAAAGCATATGTTGGTCGGAACTGTTCCCACTTTTGTTCGATGTCCTCAAATTGGGGATCCTTAGGATCCACTTTGTGAAAGGCCCCATAATAGAAGAGGCTCCCTCTCTCTTTGTCTAGTTCAAGAATGTAAGGACCGGTTCTTGGGTGTTCGACGTATTCTTGCCAGGTCAACAGCTTTCCGTGATTGAAGCTTGAGCAGGAAAATGAACCAAGGAAAATCAGGGAAAGGATCAGAATTGCAAGGATCGTGTTTTGTGATGGGAGTGCCTCCTGATGTCTCCTGCATGCTCCTGTTAGGAGATCCATGACTCTTCCTTTCTTGCTTGGTTTTCCACATAATATAGTGCAGGATTAGTGCCAGAATGGCATTGGCAAGAAAGTTCTATAAATAATTCAATATCAATAACTTAATAATTCAGCGGAAAAAGGGAAAATGAAGTAGACAGCCTATATTGTCTAATATTTTTACATTTTTATCTTTTTTTTATTCCTTTGATTGCGCCTTCAATTAAGCGGTAAGCGGCCTTGAGAGAACTGAGGTCTTTATCTCTTTCCCCGTAAGGCATAGACGCAATGCCTATGGCTCCTGCTTTTGGGTGCTGGAACATCATTTCCAATGCAGCGGCTAGCTCTTTGCTCGTAGGTCCTTCTGGAACCGTGAGAGAGTGACCTTGAACTTCACTCGGGTCCAGAACGTCCATGTCGATGTGCACATAGATGATTTCTGTGAGCTGGCTCAAACGCTCCATCTGGAGATCGATGCGATCTGAGAGTCTTCGGATGTCATTGACAGAGATAAACTCGCACTGGGAACGATCCAGAAGTTCCTGTTCCAAAGGATCCACATCCCTCAATCCGGCCATGACGATGTATTTGGTAGGAAGGGCTGGATCCAGTCCTGCTTTCATTCGCAGCCGTGTGAGACACAGGCCGGTAGCGATCGCTACTGGCATTCCCCCGAGCATGCCGCTGAGAGTCGTTTCCGGGGTATTGAAGTCGGCATGTGCATCGATCCACACGAGACCGACCCGCAGCGGTTTCCTTCCTGCCAATCCCTCAGATAGGAGACTCCTTGAGTCAGCCTTGTCAATTTTCCCCGGCTTCAAGTGCTGGAGCCCGGCCAGCATGCCCAGCAAGTCCGTGCAGTTGGTTAAAAGACCTATAGTGAAATATTCCCCCTCTCTGTTTTCGGCGATGAGGTTTCCAATGTGTTTGCTCTCCAATGCATCCTGGTTCCACTCTCCATATTGGCGGTCCTCCTCCGGGGTTAGCTGGACAGTTGACACCTTAACGATTTCACATCCCAGGTCTGTGAGCATCTCTTTGAATCCGCTTCTTTCCAAGATGGCTGGACCCTCTGTGCGGTTCTTGACGATGAAAACTTTGATCTTTCCCTCCGTATACTTTTGGGCAGAGAGGTTGAGAGGAACTAATAAAAAGATTGTCAATAGTGCGAAAGCCAAGCTTTTCAATCTTCTCTCCTTAACAGCAGATGAAGCAGAAGGCATCTTATCATAATTTGCCTGATTTATTCATTAAAATGCTTTCTTATTACGGAATTTATAGCCCCATGCGTTGAAATCAGGGACATGTTGCCAGAAATCTATTGGACACGCTGCCTAATTAAAAATATTCTCTTCTATTTTGTGTGGATTAGCTCTAATGGAAAAAGACATCAGGCATGGCCGGAGCGCCATCTAGGATATGCATGAGGACAGAGATAACCTTGAAAGTCATACTCGCACAAAATGGAAGAGAGCCAAGTTCATTAATGACAATTTGAAATGTTGCATTGTGCACAGGAGCGAAATAATGTCAAACTAAAGAGTCACCACAAGCTACAGATTTTAAACCTTTGGATAGTGCTGGGCCATTTTTGACAACCAAATAACCCTGTGATATAAGCAGATAAGCAGGATTCCATAATTCACCCTTATTTCTAACATGAGAAGAACGAAGGACTTAGCTCGACTGAGAAAAGATGCACGATCGATTTTTTTGGCTGGAGTAGACGCGGTAAATCCGGTAAATGCCGTAAAAAAACATCTGCGTTTGAAGGACAACCAGTTGACTGTGGAGAATATCAAATACGACCTGACTGAATTTGAAAACATATTTGTCATCGGTACAGGGAAGGCTTCTGCAGCCATGGCCCAAGCCTTGGAAGAGCTTTTGGGAGAGCGACTCCATTCAGGGCTGGTAAACACGAAATACGATCACGGAGTGCCGCTCCGGAAGATCCAGTTGAACGAATCTGCCCATCCAGTGCCCGATGAGGCAGGCTTCCGCGGAGCACAAAGGATTGTAAAGCTTCTCGAAAAGACAGGGAAAAAAGACCTGGTGATCTTTTTGATTTCTGGAGGGGGGTCTGCCCTTTTGCCGTACCCTGCTGAGGGATTGAGTCTCGAGGATAAACAAGAGGTGACCAAAACACTGCTTGAAGTCGGGGCGGACATCCACGAAATCAATGCGCTTCGAAAGCATCTATCATTGGTCAAAGGAGGCCGGCTGGCACGGTTCGCTTTCCCATCTCCTCTTATTTCCCTGATTCTCTCCGATGTGATCGGCGATGACCTGGATAGTATTGCTTCGGGACCGACTGTGCCTGACTATAGCACCTTTGGTGACTGCCTGCACATTTTGGATAAATACCACATCAGGGATCGGGTTCCTCCGGTTGTCGTTGAGATCATGGAAAAGGGAGCGAGAGGGGAAATCGAGGAGAGTCCTAAGCCTGGTGATCCTGTTTTTGAGCAGACCCAGAATGTCATCATCGGAAGCAATATCCAGGCTGTCGAAGCCGCCAGGAATAAGGCGCACAAGCTTGGTTACAATACTCTCATTCTTTCAACGTTCATCGAGGGGGAAACAAAAGATGTGGCTAGAGTGCATGCAGCCCTTGCCAAGGAAATTCTCAGTTCGGGCAATCCGATCGGTAGACCTGCGTGTGTCATTTCTGGAGGGGAGACCACCGTCACCATTCAGGGCAAGGGGCTGGGTGGACGAAACCAGGAATTTGCCCTGGCTGCAGCTATCAATATTGCGGGATTGAGGGATGTTGTTGTTTTGAGCGCGGGAACCGATGGAACGGATGGCCCTACAGACGCAGCCGGTGCCATTGTCGATGGAACCACAATTGAAAGAGCTGAAAAGATGGGAATGGATGCTGAGCTTTTCCTTCGGGAAAACGATTCCTACCATTTTTCCCAATCCCTGGGAGATTTGATAATTACAGGACCGACGCATACAAACGTCATGGATTTGAGGCTGGTGCTGGCTGCATGACGCTGGCTGACTGTGTGTTTATTTTTTTGTCGCAGAATACCAGTATTTTTTGCCTTGAATGAATTCTGATGTCCCCTTTCTTTTCAGTTTCCTCAGATTCTTGATATGGGCATCTCCATGGCCGGGCTTTAGAATGTCGAGTCTTTCACAGGTCGTGAATTCCTCACACTGCCAGCAGCCATCCAATTCTCTTTTTCGGCAGCATGTTCTAATCTTGCAGGATGGGGGACCGCCTCCTTCTCGGCATGTCCTCTTGCATCGGGATTTGACAAAAAATCCCAGAAGGTCAAAACACTGCTGGTAGTATTTGAATTCTTCGAAGGGGGTGGCTGCCGCGATGGATTCGGCGATTTCGCCAGCTCTTGCTTTGCACAGCTCTTTGCGGAGATCTCATGATAGGTCGGCTATGACTCCTTTAAAACCCGGGCACTCTTCGCAGTACAGACCACAGTAAGCGATAAAATCTTTTTTTTCAGCTACCATTCTCGGTCTCCTGTTGAAATTGATTTTTATGATAGAATGATCGCTTTCGAGTTACAAATCCTATCCTGCGAGACAATGTGTCAGTCCGTTAATGCGTCTTTTCCTATGATTATCAGACTTTTCAGGAAATCTATCGCGATGAGGATGGCCACGATAGCGATGACCCAATTACCTGCTGTTTGGAGATCGAAATAGGAAAATTCCATGAAGGGATTTTCGATGGGTTTATTGATGACGATTCCGATAACGATCAGTTGGAGGATGTTCTTTAGCAGGTTAATCCACTCAGATGAAGCGAAAAATTTGATGGCATAGGCGAGAATCCCGATCCCCAGCAAAACCAGCAGGGCAACAGAATACCATTTCGAGGCAAAAAGATTGAGCAGCGATATTATGCTTTCCTTGTGGGCTGCCCCTTCATTTATCTTGACTTTTTATAGGTATAGTTTTATTTTGATTCAAATCAGAAGATCGCTGAATATTTGGACCTGAACATGGCTAAAGAAACTGAGTTTGGAAACGGGATGGAAGCGGGGAAAAAGCCTGTCACAGAACTTGCCCGAGACATGGGACTGATGCACGTCACCATGATCGGCGTCGGAGCCATGATCGGTGCAGGGATATTCGTGTTGACCGGATTAGCAGCGGGCATCTCTGGTCCGGCACTGCTGCTGGTTTTCGCCTTTAACGGAGTCGTCACCGGACTCACAGCCATGTCCTATGCCGAGCTCGGATCCTGCTTTCCTGAGGCAGGAGGCGGTTACCTGTGGGTTAAAGAGGCTCTCCCCCAGCCCAACGGATTTCTTTCTGGCTGGATCAGTTGGTTCGCCCATGCTGTGGCCTGCAGCCTGTATGCTGTGGCGTTCGGGACTTTTACCGTGGATCTCCTTCATATGGCTGGTATAGATTTCAACAAACTTTTGTCCTTTTTCTCCTCATCCGAACCGTACATCCTTGCTGCCAAAATTATATCTGTGATAGCAACTCTTTTGTTCGTCTATATCAACTACCGTGGAGCCAAGGAGACCGGACAGGCTGAGACCCTGGTCACCATCCTCAAGATCGTGGTGATCGCACTTTTTATCGGGTTTGGCCTTTTCGCTATGTTCTCCGGGAAGACACCGGAACCATGGCCCGAACATTTTCGGGGATTTTTTCAAAAAGGGCCTCTGGGTATCATTATGGCCATGGGGCTGACCTTCATTGCTTTCGAAGGGTATGAAATCATTGCCCAGTGCGGGGAAGAGGTCAAGAACCCCAAAAAGAATATTCCCCTCTCGATTTTACTCTCCCTTGTGATTGTGGTGCCCATCTACATCTTGGTCGCCTTTGTGGCGATGGGTGCTGCAGCTCCAGATGGAGACATGCCGACCTGGCAGTATCTGGGAGAGAAAGGAGAGATGGCCATGATCGAAGCGGCGGAACACTTCATGCTGGGCAAGCTCGGAAGAATCATCTTCTTGATCGGTGGGCTGCTCTCCACCATGTCCGCCTTGAATGCCACTGTCTACTCCTCCTCCAGGGTCAGCTTCGCCATGGGACGCGATCATAACCTGCCTTCGATTTTTAGCAAAGTCCATAATAAAAAAAGAACCCCCCATATGGCTGTTTTTATCTCCGGAGTGATGATTGTTCTTATGGCTGTGGCGCTTCCGATCGAAGACATTGCCAGCGCTACGGATGCGATGTTCCTTTTGCTTTTCATCTTCGTGAACCTAGCTGTCATCAATCTGAGGAAGAATCGCCCGGATTTGGATAGAGGATTTAAGGTTCCCTTTTTTCCCCATATTCCTATAATTGCGACCTTTTTGAATCTCTTTCTGGCTGTGTTCCTGTTCTTTTACAGGCCCTTGGGTGTTTGGGTGTGCATAGGATATTTGCTCTTTGGAATCAGCTTCTACTATCTTTATTCTCGAAGAAAAGAATTTGTGGCCAAGGCGGTTCCTGTCGTTCATGCTGAGCAACCTGTTTTCACAGCCAGTCCCTGCGAGTTCCATATCCTCGTGCCCGTGGCCAACGAAAAGACGGTCGAACAATTGCAGCGTTTTGCAGTTAGAATGGCCAAGGCGTATACAGCCGATATCACGGCCGTGAATATCATACAGGTACCTGCCCAGCTTCCGCCGACTGAGGGACGGAAATATATCGATTGTGCCCGTTCCTTACTGGGGAAGGCCATAGATGTTGCCGAGCGGGAAAACATTCCTGTCTATTCTCTTGTGAAATTGACGCACAACATTCCCAAAGCCATCATCGAGACCTGTGAGGAGCGGAAAATAGATCTGATGGTTCTTGGGTGGGAAGGTGAACGACCTGCCCATGACAGGGTGTTCGGAACAATTACAGACGAGATCATATTGAACACGGTTTGCGATATCGCCTTGGTCTGTCGTTCTCCGGATGATAGAGAGATTGAACGGATTCTGATTCCGGTGAGCAATATAAAATATGCCATACTTTCTCTGAAAATAGCAGAGGCTATTCTTCCAGAAAATAGTACGCCTATCATGCTTTTCCACGCGACCTACAGCGATGATGTCATGGAAGTCGAGCAAAAATATAGAGAAGAACTGCACAAACTAGAAGAAGAGATCGATCCAGACCGGTACAAGATCGTGATCAAAAAAACACAGAATGTTACAGACGCGATCCTCTCCGAAATCCAAAACCATGATTTGATCATCATGGGAGCCCCGGAGGAAGGCTTGCTGCGGAGAGCGTTGTTTGGCGACTTGCCAGTTCAAATAGCAAGAAAGACCGATGTTCCGATCATTTTGACTAAAAGATACACCGGGCATGTCAAATCCTGGTTCCAGAAATTCTTCGGCTCCCGTAAGACCATGCTGGATTAGGCGTAGCTGTGGCATGGATTAAAAGCTTTCGTCCTCCGAAGGGAGAAGATAAAACGCGTGATAGGAAAAGGACCACATTTGACTCTAGATAAAAAAGTTCCGAAAAAAGGGGAGCCAGGAGCTCATCTGGCTCCCCTGAATGAGTGATCACTCCTAAGGTTTGCGCCGGTCCATGGTCACTCATCCATTGCAGGGCATCGTTCAGGAAGTTACTTGCCTTTTTTCTTTTTTTGTTCTTTTGCCGCCAATTCCTTTAACTGCATCAACTTCTCTTTGATGAGTTTCTTCTTTTCAGGATCATCTGTCTTTTCATACATTTCCTTGAGCTTTGCCGCTTCCTTCTCGTAGTCGATGGCGGTTGAAGATTTGACCAGTCCGTTTTTCTTCATCTCCTGTAGCTCTGCTAACTTTGCTTTCAGCTTCTTTGTTTCTTCAGGATCATCTGTATTGGCAAGTTTTGTCTTTATCTTTTTGGTCGTTTCAACATATTGTTCCTCAGTAATGGTGCCAGGATTTTGTTTGACCCACCCTTCTTTTTCCTTCATCTTTTGAATCTCGATCAATTTCTCTTTGATCATTTTTTTCTTCTCTGGATCCTCTGTTTTTTCGTATTCCTTTTTAAGCTGCTGTTCCTTCAGCATGATTTCCTGGAGCTTGTGTTCCTTTTCTTTTTTCTTCTTGTCATCCGAGGCTTTTTGATCCTCTGCGGCTGCAGGTCCGTTCGGTTCATCCAGTGCAGGCAGGGCATCTTCGTGGGACTTGCCGGTCTTGGATTGGCAAAGGCCAGAACAAGAAAGCAGATCACAGGAATCATGAGCAGAAATTTGGATTTTGCCCACGTCTTGGATTTGCCTTTTGTCATCATGGTTATCCTCCTTTTGATAAGTGAATGATTGAAGTTGTTCACGAATTCGAACAGCTTCAACCCCACATGCTGCTCGAAGATGAGCAGTTGATACTTGGCTCTGCTGCAGCCCTGCGCGATGACGTGGTTGTCAGCCAAGTATTCATGAGTTTCTTTGAGTGA
>SMTZ1_10000478_pt1 | contig 42922 bp, 40 predicted proteins | sample DeeMarSWOR136_30_FD_25667 | JGI IMG/M metagenome (IMG submission 25667) | reverse complement strand
CCGTTGTCTCCTTAATTTCATCAACTATATGTTCAACGTTCTCCTTGATACTTTCGGTCAAATGCCGAGCCTTTCTTCTTGCTCTCTCAGTCTGAATCCTCAGATACTGTCGCGTCTTCTCACCACTAAGGGGAGCGTAAAGAAGGGATATCGCTGCACCAACCAAACCTCCCGTTAAAAATAGGAGTAAGAATCTTGAACCACCCCGTTTTTCTCTTTCCTCCATCATAATTATCATCCCCCTTTCAAAAAAGTTATTATTATACTTAACTCTTTGTCTTTTCTTTGAATCTCTGATCCCACACCCTTATGAGATACTCTTTATGCTCTTCAAATTGTGCTGCCTGCTCTTCTACTAAACCTTCTGCCTCCTGCGAAGACATCTCCCAGCTCTGTCTCACAAAAGAAGCTACTCGAGCGTAGTAGAGAGGAGTAACGAGTTCTATTAGTTTTAAGCGGTTGACACTCCAGGCATGAAACGTAGCAGCCAACTCATAGAGGATCCGGATCCATGAATCAGTAGGAAAGAAAAACTGCTTTGAATCCATTTTCGCGGCTTTTTGAATCTCTTTGAAACAGTCTTTGCTAAAGATATCTTTCCAAAGAGATGAGAATTGCTGAAAACCAATCTTGAAAAGCTGAATCATTCTATCAAGATCCACCTTAACTGGTTCAGGCTCAATAGAGCCCTCGAACCCAAAGGTCTCCAACGGTTCGCTTCCTCGAACCTTCTTCCAGTAACTCTCATAGCGTTCCATTAAAGAAAAGAGCGTCCAGATAACTTGGCGAAACATAGGGCCTAAGTGCTGACCCGGATCTTTGGCATCGTGGATTTTAACCCCCAGATTGGACTGACCGATACGAAACCCTTGGGTCACCGCGTTGGTGGTCATCCAGATGTCAATTCCATAGCGGGCAACGTCCGTTTCCCACACATCCTGTTCAGTATAATATTTTGCTACGTCTCTTGAAAAGGCAAAATCACCACCGATAGGTTGACGAATACGCTTTCCGTAAAGAGCACGGGTAAGATTGTACACGATATTGTTAGTGATAGTGCCATCATATTTGTGGCGAAGATAAATCGGAGATACGAACTGATACTCCTTGGTGAACAAATATTGACCGAAGGGCCGTTCCTTTGCCTGCCGGGCCCCTATATATGGAGACAATCTTCTCTTGCCAGGGCTTAATCTCAAACTCCTTAGCTACTTCTCGGGTATCATCTGTAGATCCTCCGTCAGCGATATGAATCACATTCCTCTTATCCTTGTAATACTTGTCCAGGCCATGGGTGACCATCTGGATCACGTGGGTGATGGTACGCTCGTTGTTATAACAAGGAATACCAACTAAAATATCTGCATTATCGATTTCTTCAATCCTCTTGGAAGGATACGTTCTTAGTGCAGTATCATATTGCATAATCTCCTCCTTTAAAAAGTGGCAAACAGAATATATATAAAGATTATTATCAATAGTGGTAAATGATTACTATACATGGCTCTTGATCTTACTCAGCAAAAAGAAGGGGGAACTATATTTTTACAGCTTAATTATGTGAGATTGCTTCTATTTTTCACTATCTAAACGCTATTTAATAATTAATTTTAGGGTGAGTAAATGGAAACAATATACTATTTTTATGGAAAAAACATAGTATTTTAGATTGTTTACTATTTGTAGTCCAGTTATAGTAAAAGTAATGGAGAAAGATTTTTGGGTGAAGATTGCTGAGCTAACTCAATAGTCATTTTAATATATAGTAAGATTTGAATAAATCAAATAAAAAAGCTGATTAGAGAAAATTCCTACACCAGTTATCCAGTACCTCTATAACGCGAGAGCTCTTCTCTTCATTGGTGAAAAACTGAGCGCGTGATAGTTCAATTTGTATCCATGGAAGCTCACTTGCATGAGATCGGATAATATAGCCTCCTTTGAAAGGACGATGGATGGATACTTCCGTTTCAAAAACTCTTTCAAAACACCTTGCAAGAAATACCATCCATTCCTGCGGACAGGTGAAATCTGCGTTACTGATGCAGATAGCTGGACGTTCTATTCCAGGATCAGGTCCAACCGGTGGACCCTGTGCTGCCATTGTATGACAGTCCACCCCGAGTTTTACAGTCTTAGCATAGGAGGTGAGATTCGTGTGATATGGTCTGTAGTAGTTTTTAACTAATGTTCTAATAACCTCTTCTGAAGGAAATTCTCGATAGACTGGAATCTCCCAACAGGTGTGTGGCTTCACTACTCCATCTTTTCCTCGGTCATCTTCTGCACGGTTTATGTCCAGAACTGCCCGTGCTACATCCGTTGTCACTAAAGCAAAAACTTCTTTTTGTAAAGGAAGATAAATCTCAGCTGCACCTTCATCACTATCTTCGATAATATCTTCCATACTCAGTATACACGAGTCCTTAACCTCAGTAGGAATTAACAAACCAGCGTGGGGGATTGATAGTAGGAGTGGAAGGGTCACGCTTCTGGACCCCCTGCCGATCCGTCACGACGAGGGTCGGCAACACCTATAAAGCTACCATTTTCACAAAGAACCATTTGCACACATCCCAGATAAAAGGACATGGGCTCACGCACATCTATGGTGAAGCCGTGCTGTTTTAAGAGTTCGGGGATGTCACTGCGCATATAGGCTGCCTCAAGGGAAACTTTTCCCTCAAAGGAACAGTGCATCCTGGGAGCAGCAACTGCATCAAAAGGAGATTGCTGAGAAAGGCGTATGAGTACCTGGGCTATAGTGGAGACTATCCGCTCGCTCCCTGGTGAACCAATAGCAAGCCAGGGTTTTTTAGATCGAAAGATTATGGTGGGAGCAACACTTGCCCACGGAACAGCATTGGGACGAAGATAGTAGGGATGGGTAATATCCTCGTACTCAAATGAACACATGTAGTTATTATAGAGAAATCCCAGCTCAGGTGTTATAACTTTTGCCCCATAAACACGTTCGATTGATTGAGTGAGGGCAACCACATTACCAAAGCGATCCATCACTGAAAGGTGTGTAGTCTCACCACCGCCTTTTATACGCGACCTGATTTGATCCGAAACGAGCTTTGCGTAATCACTGCTGAGCATTTTTCTGTCCTTGACCTGGGGATAGAAATTGGGATCAAAGGGACGGTCCCTTCGGTCAAGCTGTGCGCGCTGCATAATTTCGGCAAGGAGCAGTGCTCCCTGGGGTATGTCGGGGTTTCTCTCTTTTGAGGGGAACTTTCGAAGTATGTTTAGCATTTCAATCAGTGGCCTGCCTGCTCCAGGGGGAGGCATGGTGTACAAATACATATTGCCGAAGAGGCAGGTGAGTGGCTCTCGTTCAATGGGATAGGGAATCCGGGCAAGATCATCTTTTTGGATGAAACCACTGTTTTTTTGCATATCTTCGTGGATAAGGTCGGCAATCTTACCAGTGTAAAAATCCTCAATCCCCTTACTGGCAATTCTTTGAAGCGTTTCGGCGAGGACGGGCAGTTTAAAAATAACTCCGACTGAATAAGGTCTCTCACCATTTCGAAGGAAAAAACTGCCTGCATTCCTCTTTTTAAGATCCTTAAGTTCACGCCTCTGAAGTTTATGTTGCAGTTCAGTGATTTCGTACCCTTCCCGGGCAAGATGAATTGAGGGTTCTAAAATCTGGGCAAGGCTGAAGCTCCCATATCGTTCGAGAACATAGGCCAGGGTCGCCGGTGTGCTTGGAACGGTTGAGGCACAGTGTCCAGCAATACGAGATGATTTGCTGGTAAAAGCCTCAATCACTGCTCTGTTAGGGGCTCTCGAAGAACCATCAATCACGATTGTCTTGTCAGCTTTTGCACTATAAATAAGCATCAAAGTTTGGCCTCCCAATCCCGAGGCCTGGGGCTCGCACACACCAAGGGCAAAGGCAGCAGCAACTGCAGCATCTATAGCATTCCCCCCCTGCTCAAGAATAGAAACTCCTACCTCAGTAGCGCGAAAATGGGCGGTTGCAATCATACCATACTGGGAAACAGCAACACGTTGTGGTTGAGGTATGCGAATTTCTGAGGGTTCAAAAAATTCAGTATCTACTTCTAAGGCTTTTTTAATAGTCATGACCTTTTGCTACCTCGATTTATATCTTGAGCGAGAAATTCTGCAATGAGCAGTGTTCGCTGGATAAGACTAATCCTGTTTACTGCTTCTTGTGGAGTGTAGAGATCTCTGGCTACAGGACCTATGCCGCATATAACAGGAATTTTTTCAGGCACAAGCCCCCCAACTGACGGCACCACTGACGATTCCTGTGCTAAAGGTATCTCCCATTTTTGTGCAACTGTGGTAAGAGATTTTACAAGCTGAAGGCTGCTCCTTTCTCTCATGGGCGGGCGCTCAGAGACCTTTTCCAAACTCACTTTGAACCCATTTTGGCTTAAAATTTCTTTCATCATTTTTTCTGTTGTATCAGCCATTTGTGGATCATGATAGCTGATCACTAAAGTTGCAGTTACGCGGTGTGGCAACAACATGGGGAAGGAATCTGTTTTGACATCGACTGCAGAAAGTGCTAATCGATCTTTTTTAGACGAGAGGGCTGATAGTTCTGAAAGCTTCTCGCTGAACCATAAAAGAACCTCAGATGCCTTTCTTTGCTGACCAATGCGCTGCGGTTTTCCTTCAGCTATAAAATGGTATTTTCGCTGTCCTCTGCGCTGGACTATTATGCTGTCGCCAAGGCTCCCGGGTCTTAGAACAAAAACTTGTCCCGCTCTGGATGCTGCAGCCCGAATAATATCTGCACTGTATCTACAATCTCTTCCCTCGTCAAGATAGTAGAGAACTCCTATTGGTAATTGATGAAGCATCCGGTTATGTCTTAGAGACTGAAGAACAAATTCGAGCATAACAAGGGGGGCGCGAGATATACCGATACCCTCTCCATAGAGCCATTCAGGGTCACGGCGGAAAACCTGGGCAGGAACATCATATTCAAGTGGCATATCAATATGCCCTATGAAAAGGGTCCCACCTTCAAAACCCTCTTCAGTTTCCCAGGTCCAGGCAGATCTAGTATCGGTGAATTCCTTTACCTGTTTCATCTTATTTTCCTGCATTCTGCTGTCCAGCCTGGTTATAGCCATGGTGTTCCCCACTGGATCAGACGTGCGGCTGGAAATGTGAGTCCACTCCTTCAATCTTTTCTCTATGAGGTCCCGTCGCTCAGTTATAAAAGAAAACATGAGGGTTTGGGGGTCTTTGTCGCGTGTGCGAATCTTGGGTGGTGATGGTGTGCCAAAGTACCGTGTACTGGCCACCTCTACAAGTCGGTTAACAAGGGCTGGAAAATCGAGACCAATCTTTTCTGCAGCGATAACATACGATCCGTGTTCGCCAAGACTCGGCAAGCTATTAAGTTCAAGGACATATAAATTTCCGCTGGAATCTAGACGCATATCTACACGGGCAGCATCATAGCATCCAAGTGCAGAAAAGGCCCGTTTTGCAATTTCCTGTGCTTTCTTTTTAAGTTCCTCACCGATTGGAGCAGGGCAGCGCCACTTGATTTCACGTCCAGATTGTTGCTTTTTATCATCAATGGTGTATATAGGAGGGCCTCCCTTACCGAATATAATCTCGCATGCTGGTAGTGCTTCGGGTGGGTTATTACCTAAGAGTCCCACATTGATTTCGCGGCCTTCGATATAGTGCTCGACCAGAACGGGTTGATTAAATTTATTAAAAATAACCTCTGCTGCCTCACGAAGTTCTTTTTCATTGTTAACGATTTTTATGCCCATCGATACTGCTTCATTTTTTGGCTTTACAATTAACGGGTACGTGAGATCAGGAACCTCAAAATCTGGATTATTGAGAACAGCAAAATCCGGTGTGAGAATACCGTGTTGCAGGAAAATCATTTTGGCAACTACCTTGTCTAGCGCAAGTGAGTGAGCGAGAGGGCCTGAACCGACATACGGTACACCTACCATCTCAAGTATGCCCGGAACGTGGGTATAGCGTGCTTGTCCCTGGATGCTGTAGGATAAGTTAAAGGCCATGCCAGGACGTTCTCCCTTGAGAACCCTGGGCATGAACTGTTCGAGGTTACTAATAAGATCCTTATCCCCTTCGAAGGTTTTAACCTGATGCCCATACTTTTTTATTCCATCAACGATCCTCTGAATTGCCTTTTTTCCGTATTTTTCTCTGTTAGGAATTCCGAATAAATTGATGACGTTTTTACTGTTTCTGTTATATATGATGGCGATTTTCATGTGTTCCTTTCCTGGCAAATAATGAGCATATTCTTTAGATGAATTTTATCATAGGTTTTGTATATTTTAAAAGAAACCTTAACACAACCGAAATCTTATCAAAAAACCTTAAGAGTGACTTAATTATTATTTCCTCATTTTCAATTCTTTTTGCTCGCGTCGGCCATAGGCATCACTGAATCGAGGGTGGGTACTTAATGCATAATATACCCTGATTTTAAGCCGCTCATCCGTTACCCCCAGAACGCTATCCTGGGCAATCACTGCCTGATAGTAGTCCACCAAGGAGTTCAATTCAGAGAGTCGGGCAACGGTAAAATCATCTAGGGTGCTAAACACATTAAAATTATCTGTCTTCCCATCCCTGAATTTTAAAATTTCCTGGGCAAATTGTTCTTCAGCATCAGCGAGTGCCCTTTTGGTGATTACCACTCGTTTCTGAGCAGAATTTACCCGGCGAATAGATTCCCGCACCTCTTTCTGTACCGTTTCCTTTAGCTGCTGTAGCTCTTGTAACCTCCTGCGTCGCTCAATCTGGGCTTGGACAGAGGCACTACGGTCTTCAGTATTGGGAACAGGTAGATCTAAACTAAGGCCCAGGGTAAAGGTGATATCATTGTAATCCTCAAATGCTTTAAAAGTCTTATATGAATGATCCCACACTTGAGAATCATTGAACACCCCGGTCTTAAGCTCCATGTTGGGAAGTACCGCATTTTTTGCAAAGCGCTCCTTAATAGCTGCTACCTCAAGATTGGTGAGTGCAGTACGCACGTCAGGTCTTTTGGTCAAAGCAACCCTCATCAAATCTTCAGTGTAGGGTTCAATGGGAATAAACTCTTTCTCCCTTAAGGGAAGTTGTAGAATCGGTTCAACAGAATACCCATAATCGGTACTCATACCTCCCTGGAGGCAAACTCACACTTGTCTTTCACGACCCGTTAGAGTTTTTTTTGAGGGGATGGGAGTCAGGATTCCAGGAGTTAAAATCCCCAACTAGTGAAACAGACTGGGCCTCTGGGGCATCGAGCTTAAAGGTGATTCTTTTTTTATTCTGTTTCTTAGGCGTCTTATCTTTAGCATTTTTTCTTTTAAGCATTAGGTATTCTCCTCCTTTATTTTTTCTGCTTTTTCTTAACCTGTGGCTTTTCCACACTATCCCCAATCACCACTTCAACCTTAACTCTATTTGTTGAATCAGGGGAAAGTTTCACTGATGCTGGTAAAATAATGATTCCTACATCCAGTATGCCTGATTCCTTAATATCTAAGAGAGAAATAGGCTCAGTTTTGATACTTGAAACATCCTTTATAACAGAGGGGGCCCCTATGATTGTCACCTGGTCTGGTATCACATGGTAAGAAAGTACCTTCTTTCCCTGGGGCAAGTTCCCTACCCACTCAGGTTCTATAGGCACCGATTTTGACTTTTTCTCCTCCATTACAACTGTTACTTCATTGGGATTTATCTTACTGATATTGAGCCCTGGTGGAATAGAGAGATTCTTGCTACTTAAAGAGAAAGTATTTTCACCAGATTCACTTTTTTCCAAATTGAGTGAAAGTCGTACTTCTTCAGGCTTTAACTGAAGTAATATACGACGACCTCCCGATATTTGTACTTCCGCTTTATCTGCTGACGTCTTTAACAGTTCTAAGTTTTTGGGTAAATTTCTGAATTCAATAGGAAGAGTATGGGATATGATAGATTCTTTCTCACCAGCAAAAAATAACCAGATAATTAGGGCTAGAATCAAAAAAGCTATTTTAACACTTATGTCTTGAACAAAATGGCTCTTATGATTATTACTTTTTACTTTTTTAACATCTTTTTCTAGAAGATCCTCCATACTTGAAGATAAATTCTCTGAATTTAAAACCTTCTTAATAGATCCTTCCTTAACCAATGAAACTTCACCTCTTTCCTCAGAAACTACCACTATCACAGCATCAGACCTCTCAGAAAGTCCCAATGCTGCACGGTGTCTAGTCCCGTAATACAGAGGAAGTGATGGTTGAGTAGTTAAGGGTAAGAAAACTGCGGCAATCCTTATCTGATTACCATCCATTACCACAGCACCATCATGTAGAGGTGACTTATTATCAAAAATACTAAAAATTAGTTCTTTGCTGAATACAGCACGTATAAGAATTCCATTCTGGATGAGATGTTCTATACTGTTTTTTCTCGGGAATACCAGAATAGCTCCAACCCTCTTTACAGCTAAAGCAAAGATGGCATCAGAAATCAATTTGTAGTCAGAGATTCGTCTCCTCCTGGGTTTACCAATAAAAAGACTCAAGAGATTTGTATTGCTTATAACCCCTCTAATTTCATTTCTAAAGACAACTATAGCTACAATAACAATAATAGCACTCAACCCTTTTAGAATGAGACTTGTTACAACTAATCCAAGTATACTAACGATAAGATTAAATAACCAAAGGAGAGAAATCCCGATGACGGCACGGAAAACCAATGTTCCCCAAAAGAGCACAAAGCATCGGTAGAGAATAAAGGCTAAAATAAAAATATCAATGAAATCCCGCCATTTAATAGTTTCAAAAAACTCTGACATATTATATAAATAGTTCATTTACAGTGTCCTTTGATAGACTCAAGAAACTTCCCTCTTAAGAGTATCTTTAAATAGTTTTATTATCGTGTCATAAATATCCTTATTTTCTACAATACCAAAAGATTTTTTAAAGTCTTCTAAAGGTATGACTGCTTTAGCCATTGTCCGATGTCCCCCCGCAATACTACTGTCAGGGAAAATCTTTCTTATTATTTCTCCTGCGTTCTTCACATACCCGACATTTCTTATGGAGATTACCAGCTTTTTCTGAAATACTCCAGAAACTACAGACCACTCAGCTCCAGCGACCTGAAGACAGAAATCGGCTAAGCGCGGAATGATATCTTCCTTTTTAACTAGTCCAAGATGGGTGAATAATATTTTTTCAATCAAATTTTGCCTCTTAAGAGCTTTGATGAAAGAGTTTACTTCTTCAGGATTAAGAGAAGGGTGTTCCATCCGTCGCATTAAATTATGATTAGCTTGGGGATAGATGTAAGTAAAAGCTTCAATATCAGCAACATTAACCTCCCTTCCCAGCATGAAGGTATCCGTTTTGATCCCATAAAGAAGTGCTGTAGCTAACCTCTGTTTTATCTTGATGTTATTGGATAGTAAATATTCACTAAGAATGGTGGAGGTAGCACCGTAGTGAATTCTAATATCTTTGAAAGAAGATTCATAATCTTCAGGTTGAGGATGATGATCAAATACGATATCTGCTCTTGGTAGTTTATCTCCAAAATATGGAGGTTGTACATCAACAAGAGCAATCATTGCATAATTGTTGAGGGACTTTTGATTTATTATATTATGCCGAATGTCTAAAAGTCGAATCATATTCAGATTTTCATTGCGAGTAATCTTCCCAAAAGAACCAATAGGAGCTGTAGCACGATTCCTTCCCAGCAATGTCCTCAAAGCCAGTCCACTAGCCAAGGCATCAGGATCTGGATCATGTTGAGTCAGAATAAGAATTTTTTCTGTTCCTTTAGTAAGTTCACGGAGCTTTTGGGTCCATTCTCTATTACGAATATATAACCACTGCTTATCTATTTTCATCTGTAAGAAATCTTTTAATGGAAGATAAATTATGTTAATTTGATCTAATTGTGGCTTTTCTCTTAGATTGGTAATTAATACAACAATTGGAACATTTTCACAGACTTTAAGAATACTTTGCAGTATCTTTTCTATTGTATTTCTTTTAACAGCATGAAGAATTACTCTGTCCTCTTTACTTATTATAAGCTTTTTGTAAGTATCACTTTTGGAAGGATCTTCATTACAAATCCTTATATTCCTATAAGGAACCAATGAAGGGTTGTATCCTTCTTTCATTAGTAAAATGATTTCGTGCCCATTATTGATAAACTCTTGCAGCTGGTAAATTAAAAGGGGTATTTCAAAGATAACAAAATAGCGCATGGTATGAATCTCTTATAACACTAATTGTTTCAGCACTCTTAACCTTTCTAACTACCTCTTTCACGAGGAAAGTTGGTAATGCTTAATTTACAGTTAAATCTTCTTTTAGTCTTTCTCATGTCTGATCCCTTAAATGCTCTCGTGGGTTACACTCCCTTCTTTAAAGTTTTATTTCTACTACATAAATTATTCAGTCTTGCATTTGATACTTTTTCTTTAAATCAGTTAATTTTTCAAATGTACTACTCTACTTCTACTTCAATCAAAACCAGCATTCCATCAATTATTTCTTTTAATTCTTCTTTAAATTCTTCATCATCTACCATTGCCTTTACCATCATTGGGCTCCATTGGTAGTATTGTTTAATGATTTCATCTCCCTCTAGGGTGCATGCTAGCACGCTATCTCGGAAGTATCTTAGGAGCTTTACTTCTGCTGAATTTTCACCGTAAAGTTCCTCTATGAAACACGGTCGTTCTTGTATTGTCGTTGTAGTTGTTAAAACTATATCTTCAGGATTACAGCCACTCTCAAAACCATCGGAGTTAAAGGAATAAGAAAGACTCCCGCTGTATCCTGTAACCTTAAGGGTTACGCGGTGATTACCTTTCCTGCTTGGAGTGCAATACCCCACTATATAAAACTTATCACTCTCGTTTTTAACCTGTTCTGCGATTTGATTAAAGGCAACTTCTAAATCACTTGCATTCTCAGCCCAAGCAAATCCACTTTTACCCAATGATTCGAGGTGCATATCATCAATTTCACCGCCCATTCCTATTGTAAAAGAGGAGTGGATTGATGATTTCACGGAATTCAAAGCGTCTCTGTCTGAAAACCGATGAGCACGATCTGTTCCATCAGTAAATGTAATTAAAGTTCCTGAAAAAAGTTTTCCTTCTTCGGTATCAAGCTTTTTGTCGTCTAATATACTTACACCTTGAATGACAGCTCCATTAAGGTTTGTTGAAATATCATATTCCGGATCATTCATAATCTCTTCTTTTAAGAGAGAATCAAGTGCTTTATGGAGATCGTTTACATCCTCGGTAAATGCAATGAGTTCCTTTATGTTTTCCCTTCCGTCAAACAAATAAATGGCAACCTCTTGACCATTCTCCCCAGCAACTTGACTCACGAAAGACTTGGCGGAAAATTTGAGTGGGTTAAGTGTTTCCGATTCAAGTATGGAACCCGACATATCAAGTAAGAGTACTGTAGCCAAAGTATACAATTGAGGTCTGGGTAGAATTGTTTGATCACTTTCAAAGATAGATATGAATTCCCCATCCTCATATATCTCAAAATCCTCCGCTTGGAGCCCAGCCTTGGGGTTTCCACTACATGTTTCGACAGAGAACAAGAGATAAACATTACTCGGCTTTTGAGCACGGCCCTCTAAAAGATCAAACTGAAGGCAGTTTTCTAACGTGCAACTATTAAAAATAAAAGGAAGTACAATTGCAATGGTAATTGCCGTAAGTAAGAATTTTTTCATTTCGCCTCCACACTATGATATATTGTAATAGGAATTTTTGACCGACACGACTCAATTATAACACAAAGTTTCTCTGCACTATGGTTGCTTTTAATGCAGCATCTTTTCTAATTGTACTACCTGCTCCTGCGTGCCGATGACAACAAAAATATCACCCTTTTCTATTGCTGAAGATGAGTCCGGTTGCAGATCAAAAGAGCCGTCTGCCCGGCGGATTGCGAGCACGAGAGCACCGGATTTGTGTCTGATTTCAGCTTCAGAAATTGTCTTGTTGATGAGGAGTGAGTTGTCTGGAACGGCAATTTCATTGAGGCTGAATTCAAGGCTTTCTCCATGCATTACCACGTCAAGAAAGTCGCTTGTTACTGGTCTCGTTGCCAGGGCTGCCATTCTTTTCCCCGAAATGTAGTACGGTGCAATTACCCTGTTTGCTCCTGCCATCATAAGCTTTTTTTCAGCCTCTATTTCACTGGCACGTGCAACGATATACAGGTTGGGATTCAAGACACGAGCCGAGAGCGTTACATAGAGGTTAGCAACATCCGAATCTGCAGCAGCGATCAATCCCCGTGCCGATTCGATCCCTGCTTCAATCAAGTTGTCATCACTGGTGATATCACCGACAATATACGGAATGCCTTTTAGCCCCAGCTCCTCCTCGATTTCCTGCTTCTGATCAACCACCACATAAGAGACTCGTGCTGTTTCAAATTCTGCTCCCACCTGGTGTCCAGTTCTCCCGTAACCACAAATGATGTAGTGATTCCTCAGACCCTTGATTTTTTTGTCCATTTTTCTCCTCCTGCCGTAACCAAGGATTTCACCTTCAATAATGATTTCTACTAACTGAGTCCCTGCATACACTGCAGCTCCAACACCAGCCACAATGATAAGAATGGTAAACAACTTACCAAGTTGCGAAAGAGAATGCACTTCCTGGAAACCCACTGTGAAAAGAGTAATAATAACCATGTAAAGGGAATCAAGAAAAGACCATCCTTCTATCACATGATAGCCAATGGTTCCAATAATAACCACAAAGAGCAGAATTATCAATGTTGGTATCAATCGCTTAAAAGGGTTCATCGGTGTTTACTTTGTTTTAAAATGATGGCCATCTCATAGTCTACAGGTATTCACGAAGTCGCCTAACATTGACAACAAATATTGAAGAACACATTTAACAGAGAAATAACAATGTTACAGAGCTAAATCCTACATCTGATACTTTTTCTTTAAACCCTCTAATTCTGCGAGATACTGTTTCTTATGAATAAGTCCTCTTTGATTTCTGATCTCATATAATAAAAAATCTATATGAGGTCTAATGTCAATGCCGTGTCGATTCAGAGTTTCATCATTAGCCTTGTCAAGAACAAGAACACAATAGTAACTGGTTAAGATTCTAACCTTTGAATCTCTCCGCAATAGATAGCTTTTACCAGCCAGCGTGTTTAGGAAAAATCCAGCATACTCATTTAAAACCTTTAATGAAAGAGGACCCTTCATTATTTCTTCACATCGATCACCTGAGGTAAACAAGATAAAAATGGTTGCCATAATTGTTTCAATAACTTCAGATTCATTCTTTATTATCTCTTTAATAAGCTCAACCTGCTTTCTTCCTAGCACCCTATAGAAATGAGCCATATTGCTTATTAGAGTAGAAATGTCTTTCATTTCACCTGTGACCATGGGAGGTTTTTCTGATATTCTTTTAACTATTTGCTGAAAAAGATCATACGTTCCCTCTTCCAGCCCATAGATTTCCCCATATCTCTTTTTGTCTAGATAGGTAAAGAAAGAGGTAATTTGCTGTTCCAATTCTTCGCATCTTATTTCTTTCCGTTCTGGTGAAACCACCACTGCCTCTTCTCCAAAAACCTCAAACAGCTTCTCCTCAGGAACAAGTGTACCTCTATACTGCTCTAGTTCTTCCTGGAGACTAGTAATTTTTTCCTCCAATTTCTCTGTCTTTTTCTGCCATCCTTCTCGCTCTTGCTCCAAGGCAGTCTTTAAGTTCCTCGTATGCCATTTTCCTATTTGATCATAGCCTACATAACCCACAATCCCTATCACTATTATTACAACGAGTATTTTTATTGTTCTTCCCATTTTATAAATCCTCCTTTTCAAATTCTAGCACACAAAACTGATACTACTTTTATTACTAACACTTTATAAATCAGACAAATAGAAAGTGCAAATCATAAAGTACAAATTGTATTATATATATAGGGACAGATAAAATCTTTTTCTAAAAAAGGGTAGCATAGTAGTAAGAATAAAAAGGATCTTTCTTAATTGAATCAAGCTTTTTGTTGCTCCCTGAGTTCCTTAAGCTCCTTTTTAAGTCTTTTTACCTCCCTCCTTAAAGAAAATCTTTCTACCAAATCTAAAATACTTCCCAATACAAGACCAGCTATAAAAGGAATCAAAATTAAGAGAGAGATTGGAATAGGCTTGAGCAATAACCCAAAAAAGTTAAGTTGAAATAACTGAGAGTTTGATAAAGAAAACATTACAAAAAATGAGATAATAAGAGCAAAAAAGAGTGTATTTAGAAAGTTTCTCATAAAAACTTCCTCCCTTCCATCTTAGAAGCTTGTTTGAGTGTGTTCTTTGAGTCATCAGGAGAACTATTTGCAGCACTTTCTTCCCTTATCATATGGCAGTTTCCTTCAAAGAAAACCCCTTCAGCTATGAGCAAAGAAGATGTTTCAATGTCTCCCTTAACTTTTCCTGCAGAGCTAATCTCCAACTTTTTTTATTTTTATATTACTATTGACCTGACCACCTATAAAGGCTTTTCGGCAATGATATCTGCCATGACTTTGCTTTCCTGTCCCACTACTACATTTCCTCTACACTATACTTTACCCTTTATCGTGCCTTCGATACATATACTTTCTTTGGATAGTAAATTTCCTTCAAAAATGGTTTTGCTTCCAATGAGAGTATCTAGATTATCCGGAGCTTTGTCCTTTTTTAATATACCCATAGATGATTCTCTCTAAAGGATAGTAGGACATACATGAATAAGAGATTGCATCTTTAATAAAAGGAGTTGAATTCATATTTTAATAACGCCACCGTCCATTCTTAAAAACAAAGATTTCTGTAACTGGGTAGTCATCAATGAGATTGAAGGGACCCTGTATAGCCTCTTCAAACGTTCTGGCACGACTAATGAATTTCTTTTCTCTATAGTTCAGTATCCCAATGTAAGGAGATTCTTTGTAATCAGTCTTCTTTATGGTTGAGCTATAAGTTGTGCTATAGCCTGTATATACTGTAATATATTGGTCTTTAACTTTTTTACACCTAAGGTTTGCTCTTCCTCTTTTTTCCATTTCATGTAAAGATTTCATCCACTGTTGATTAAATCGATGAAAACTTTTTTCAACCTCTTTCTCTTCCATTGCATAAGCAATAGGAAGAAGGAAAAGAGCCACTGATAAAATTATTGTAGTTATAAAGCTCTTCATCACCAGTGAATCTACTCATCATTAATAACTTTAAATTCTACTCTTCGATTCCTTCTTCTACCCTCTAACGTAGCATTATCACCAATGGGTCTTCCTTCTCCATACCCCTCCACACGCAATCTATTCGGTTTTAGTCCTTTATTGCTGAGGTAATTTCTAACCGAGATTGCCCTTCTCAAAGAGAGACCTTTATTGTAAGCCTCTGTGCCTATTGAGCAGGTGTACCCCTTAATAATAACCTTCTTTTCAGGATACTCGTTGAGGATTTTTACTGCCTCATCCAGCACCGGGTAAAATTCAGGTTTAATATTAGCTCGATCAAAATCAAATCGAATTCCATTTAAAATAATCTTCTTAACAACCTTGGGAGTTTCAGGTTCTGGCTCAGGCTCCTGTTTCACTTCTACTACTTCAGGCTTTACAGGCGGCAGCTCCTCCGGAGGGGTTTGAGGAGGAATTTCTTCCTCGCAAAATATAAAGCCTAACACTCCTCCTACAGCCGCACCAGTAGCTGCACCAATAATACTGCCTTCCACTCTATTATCAGTATCTCCCTGGTTGCCAATGGCAACACCCGCTCCACCTCCCATCACAGCACCTGCTGCCGCACTTTTAAGAATACACCTTTTTCTTTTCTGCATCGATGCGCAACCTGAAGCAAGTAGGATGATCACTACCCACATCATACATTTTTTTGCCTTCATAAGCCCTCCTTAATATAAAGTTGTTAGAATACCTTAAGATAGCTCTACTTCCCTTTCATTACTTCTCACATTTTATTGTTTAAAAATCACCTCAGCCGAATCCCGCAAGGTCTTATCTCTAATACTAGCAGTGATAACAGCTTTTCCAGGTTTGGCGGAAGTAATATGTCCGATGCTTGTTCCCTGGCTATTGGTTTTTGCTGGTTGTTTAATGAGGTCATCTTGTCTGTCAGAGATGAGTTTAACTACTACTCCAGGTACTGGATTATTATTAATATCCCTGACTTCAACCATAATCTCAGATATGGTTTTACCATCGGCAGGAATGGTGCTATGAGTGACCCGCAGTCTAGAATTTTCAGCATTCGGTTCTCCTGGAGTAACGGTAACGTAAGATTCTGCTTGTAACTCTCCAACATAAGCAATTACTTTCCCCGTCCCTTTCTGCATAGCACGAAGCGTTTCTGGTTCTACAAATACACCAATATCTCCCTCAATATCCCATCGGAGGTCTGGTACCGGCACACTATTTTTTTCGCTATCCAACCCCTTAGCTATAAATTTTTGAGTAGTATTAGAGGCTAGAGTGACCGTATTCGGCTCTAAAAAAATGTGTCGGATTTTGCCTGGTTTCACTTCTATATCGGTGGTGGTAATTATATCATTATAATAGGCCACAACCAGCCCTCTTCCCACTTTGGTTGCCTTAAAAATACCGGTGTTATTTTCAATATCTCCCACTTTTCCTTCCACTGCCCATCTGACCTCAACTGGAACGACATTGCCACCTAGATCATGGCCAATAGCAACAAAACGATAGTTTTTTCCGGCTTGTATCTTACCCTCAAGGGATTTAATCTGGATAGAATGAATATCTCCTGGTTTTATCTCTATAGAGAGCTCACCTTCCAGACCGTTAGCGATCGCCTTTACAATGCCTTTTTCTGCCTTTTGGGCCATAAAGATGTCGTCTTTGCTGATTTTACCCAGACCTTCCGGTTCTACTTGCCATTGAGGGATAACCGCAATAGGATTGTTAAATTCATCCTCCCCCCAGGCCTTAAAATGAAACTCTTCACCTGAAACCATTCTTACCTCTTTGGGGGAAACTAGAAGCCTGGCCATAGACGCTGGTTTTACTTCTATTTCACTGTAACCGTTTATTTTGCCTGAAGCGGCAACTATGTTTCCTTTCCCCGATTTCATGGCCATAAACTTTCCTGAGGTACTAAAGGTCCCCAAAGCCTCGTCTGCTTCAAGATGCCAGCTGAATGTTGCTGGAGTAACATTGCCCTGGGCATCAAAGGCCCTGGCTTTAAGGCGGTAACTTTTTCCGGCAACTAAGTCTAACTTTGCTGGCTCAACATCTATCTTGCTTACCGCTCCCGGTTGGACATTTACCATGGTTATACCAGAAACGTTTCCCATCTGGCAGATGACATATCCCTTCCCAGTGGTTTGTGCTGTAAACATGCCTTTGTCGTCAATAGTTCCCACTGCCCCAGCAATCGACCAGCTTTGGTCCAATTCCACTTCATTACCTTCCTGGTCGTATCCCTTGGCCGAAAAAGCAGATTGAGAACCCGATGAGATATCCAGTTCTTCAGGCATAACCTCAATCTTGTGCACCTTGCCCACCTTTACTTCTACGGGAATCTCTGCCATGGCCTTAGTTGAAATTATTTTGATCACCCCTTTGCCAGAGCGGTGAGCCCTAAATGTAGTATCCTGAACGATTCCTAATTCATCATCAATCTGCCAGCGGTAGTCAGGAGCCGTAACCAAGTTCCCATTGTTATCATATGCCTTTAAGGTGATTTTTACTTTTTCACTAGCCACCAACTCAATCTGCTGGGGCTCTACCTCTAAGGTGGCTGGTTTCCCAGGGATAACTTCGATCTTAGCGATCCCCTTCACTCCACCGGAGATAGCAACCACATCACCTCTCCCTGTTTTTATAGCAGTGAAAACCCCTTTTGCATCAATGCTACCAAGCTCTTTCGGATAGATCGACCACTCGGGTTGGACGGTAAGCTGGTTATGGCCAACATCAAAACCTTTCGCCTCAAAAACAGTTTTTTCACCAGAGGAAATTAACTTCTCTGATGGAGAGAGCTGAATCGTTGATAACGCTCCCTTTCTTACTGCCAGGTGAATCTTCTTAACAATATTGCGGGCTGCACCAACTAAAAATCCTTGGCCTTCTTTTTTTGCCATAAAAAAGTTATCAGCAGTGATTACTCCTAACCTTTCGTCAGTAATTTTCCAGACAACCTCTGCTGGCACTACATTGCCGAATTGGTCCTCGGCTACAGCTTCCAGTTTTATCTTTTCGCCTGCCATAGGAGATAAAGTTTCAGGGGTGATCATTAAAAAAGCAATTTCAGCCGGGACAATCTGCACCTCTGCTTCAGCAACAATATTTTTAACACTAGCTTTAATTTTCCCTTTACCTGCTTTTACGGCCCTGAAAAACCCTTTACTGTCGATATCTCCAAGGATGCTTTCATGGATGTTCCATTGCAAAGCTATCTCAGTTTCATTACCGTAATTATCGTACACGGAGGCCACAAATTGCTTTTCCTCCCCAGCCACCATCACCACTTCAGGAGGTTTAATTTCAATGCGTACTGGTTCCCCTGGCTCAACAACTAAGAGGATCTTGGACTCGATGATTCTTCCTGTCTTTATCTCCTTGACTTTGGCAATAAGATTTCCATGCCCGGTTTTGATAGACGTCAGGACTCCTTGGCTGTTTATGATACCCAGTGTATCTGGTGCAAGTGTCCACTTAACTGTAGATTTTACTATGTTATCATAAGCATCTAATCCGAAGGCGGAAAATTGTTTCACTTTCCCGGCCTTCATCAAAATGGGTCCTTCTGGTTCAATAACTACCTTCCCCATAGCTGCCGAGGCAACAGTGAGTGTGGTACTACTAGTTATCTCTTCGACCTTAGCTTCTAGTGTGGTATTCCCTGCCTTTAAAGCGGTAATTTTTCCATCATCAGTCAATTCCCCCAGTTTCTTTTTCATGGAAAACTGTGGCTGGACAGCAATCAGATTGCCAAAACGATCATACCCAGTTACCTCAAATTTCACCGTATCCCCTGCTACCAGATTTGGGTTTATGGGAGATAGCTTTAAATGGGATAGTATAGTAGGTACTACCTCGATATCGTATCCTTTGAGCACATTCTTTGCTCTGGCAGTGATTTCCCCTTTGCCACTATAGAGGCCAGTAAAGGTAGATTTCTGTTGATCAATGGTTCCTAAAGATGTATCCAAGGACCATTCCGGATCGATGGAAAAAGGATTACCAAAGGCATCAAGCCCTTCCGCCTCTAATTTTATGGTTTTTCCAGCCTCTATTCGTTTTGCCTCGATCTTGAATCTGATATCCACTGGTGCTCCATGCTCTACAGCTAGATCAATAGTTGCAGAAATATCCTCTATTGAGGCCGTAACAGTGCCAGTCCCTTTCTTTTTGGCCAGAAAAACTCCATCCTGGGAGAGACTACCTAGATCACCCGTTTGTGTCCATTCCACATCAACTGGCAAAGGATGGCCATATGCGTTATGCCCTGTGACTTTTATATGAATAGTCTGACCTGCTTTTAGTTTAACTTTCTCGGGTTCGAGCTCTATCTTGACAGCTCTCCCCGGTACAATGATAAAGGGATGCCCGACAGTGATATCTTCATATTGGGCAATGATAGTGCCAGTGCCAGTTTTTAACATTTTAACTTTACCTTCATCTTTTAGCTCTGCATTCCTGCCGGTTAAAGACCATTTCACTTTAAGCGGGCGGTGGTTGCCAAAAGGGTCGTAACCTTCGGCCTGGAATTGGACGGTTTCCTGAATCTCAAAACTCTCTTTCGCAGGGGTGACTGCTAGCCGCGTTATTTTTGTCCCTTCCAGCTTAACTTCTTGACTTAACGTGTCTGTCTTTATAATCACAAGGTTAGGTCCAGGTTTTGATGTCAGAGTAACTTCAAAGGTGGACTTACCCTTCTCATCAAGAAGAAGCTTCTGGGTGGAAAGAAAAACTCCTTCCGTGGGAGAGGAGATTCCAATTTGATTAAATCCAGCGGGCTTATTCTTCTCTGTTAGGGCTTTTATTTGAAAATGGATAGTTGTTCCGGACAAAGCCTTTTCCTTGTCAACCTGAACCTCAATTTTGGCTACTTCTCTGGTTTTTATAGTTACAGTGGCCTCTCCTGAGATATCTCTAGATGTAGCCTTAACCATAATATTTCCGGGTTTCCGGGCATGAAAAAAGCCGTTTTCATCAATGTATCCCAATTCTTCTTGATCAACAGACCACATATATTTTATTCCCTTGATTTTTTCACCCTTTCTGGAAATTCCTACCGCCTCAAAGAAACATCCTTCATCTACCATAATAGTTATGGTATTTGGTGTAATTTCTATCTCCTGTAATACAGGCTGTCTGGCACAGCCTCCTATGACACTAACCAAGAAAATTATTAATACTATGAACACACCAAGTTTGCAGATCATGTATTTTTCTTTCATTTTTTTACTCCTTTTCCACAATTTAGTTGTTATCTCTCTTCATCTTTGTTCTCATTACTCCTTCATATTCTTTCATGTGTTATTTGACAATACCTTTAATCTATTTTAAAATATCACCCCAGCTAAGGTTAATGAAAATAACTAAGATCAAATTTTTTATCTCATTGCCAGGGGATCATTGGCGGTATTCAGGTTTAGAATATGGTTGAAAGGGTTAACACTTTCCCCATCCTTTATTATCTCATAATGAAGGTGATAGCCGGTAGACATACCCGTATTCCCCATTAGGCCTATAATATCACCTCTTTTAACTTTTTGACCTTCTTTTACCTTATGCTGCTGCAAGTGTCCATAAATTGTGATGAATCTATCATTATGTTTGATTTTGATAAACTTACCTGTATAGCGATCTTTACCAACCGATATTACTTTTCCATCAGCAGGAGCGATAATGAGGGTTCCTTGCTTAGCTGAGATGTCCAAGCCACTATGGAATTCTCGAAGGTCGGTGAAAGGGCTTTTTCTCCAGCCAAAACCAGATGAAATCCAGTATTCATCAGTTTTAATAGGCATAATGGTAGGCTTTGTGTCCCATTCACTCTTACGATCGATTAATTCTTCCTTGAGTTTTTGCAAATCTTTTCTGAGAAAAAGTGCCTTTTCTATGAGTGGTATCTGTTGCTTATTATTGTTGTGAGAAACGGTAACACCAGTATCTTGGGGAATAGTGTATGAAGTATCAATAGAATTTGGGTTTACTCCTCCGAGTCCCAAACATCCCATGTTGGAACCAGATTTTTCTATCCCAAAGAAGTCTCTGATGAAAGATTCCTCCTTCTCTATTTCATTTACAATACGAGCTACCTTTTCCAGCTCTTTCTTTTCAGTTTTTAGCTTGGCATTTTCCTCTTTCAGGTGAGCACTTTCTATATACACTGATATGGCTATGCAGTTTCCTATAATCAAAATGAAAAGGAATAGGACAAGGATGTAGAAAGTGCTTTTGAGAAAGGAAAACTGCCTTGTCTTCCTCCCCTTTGGTGGAGTTATAAAAATAGTATAATGATCCTTAAACATAGTAATCTATCTTTCGTCCTTCGTTTTTCACTATCCTAGTTCTCATTATTTGCCACTGGCTTGATCACCACATCGATCCTGCGATTTTTGGCCCGGCCTTCTGGCGTCTCGTTGTTGGCAACCGGGTGGGATTCACCATAGCCTACCGCTTTAATTCTACCATGGGGAATATCAGTATTAGCCAGTATATACCGCTTCACTGCCTTAGCCCGCTCATTGGATAATCCTAAATTATGGATATCGCTGCCTTGCGAATCAGTGTGGCCTTCGATGATCACCCTGCAATCTGGAAACTCTGCAAATGCGTTTATTACTTTGGTGAGCAAACTGAAGTATTGAGGTTTAATCTCTGACTTGTTAACAGGAAAGGTAAGACCATACAAACGGATGATTATGTTCTTGCCATCCAGCAGGGCATTCCCTTCCTCATGACTGAATAGGTTGTTAATACGGGCTATTTTCTCTCGCCAAATGCGCTGTTGTTCCACCTTTGCTTTGAGCTCTTCTTCCGTAGAACTCAATTCACCCAAACGCTTCTCCATGGCAACAAACTGCTCCTTTAAAGTTAATAGCTCTTCTTCTGCAGAACTTAATTTACCTAAACGCTTATTCATAGCTCTAAACTGCTCCTGCAATGTTGAAATCTCAGAATTCCTGTCTTGTATCTCCTGGGCAAACTGCAGTTTTTCGTCCTTCAAGTTCCTGATAGCCTCTACAATATTCTGAGTGGGGATGTCCATCCCCTGATGAAATTTAACTTTCTCTGCAAGTGTATCTGCTATCTTCTCAATTGGCCTTTCGGCTGCAAGCAGCACATCTTCAAAGGTTTTGTCAGCCTCTTTCAACCTCTTTATGTAACCGGATAAATAGGTGGCATGAGCAACCTCATATTCAGCTTTATTTGCCAGTTGCTGTGCTTTATTAGTGTCGTAACGGTCCTTTGTAAGTAACTCCTCAGCCTCTTTGGCCAATTCGCATGCTTTTTTGATGGTCTTGGGCGCACGATCCTCAATATCAGCATCCGTAGCCTTTTCAATTAAAGACCACACCCTGTGCAGGTGGTCATATTTAATGGCTTTCAACTCAGCCTTTCTATACAGCGTCTCTGCTTCCTTGTCCTTGGATTTTGCTCTGTTAGAATCTCCTTCCTCTAGGGTTTTCGCTGCCTCTTCCAGCTTCTGTTCAGCCTCCTTCCACCCCTTTGAATCGTATTCTGGAGCTTTTGCAATCATGGCGGCATCGCGAGCAGCCGTGGCTTTGCTGAAGACAACGGTTGTCAATTTGGTAGCCTCGGCAGCTTTATTGAAGTAGATCACGGCTTTTTTGAGCTCTTTTTCGATCTCTTTTAGTTCCTTTCCCTTGCGAAGATTCTCCTCGGCTTCTTGGTATAAATTCATTCCTTGTTTGAATGTTTCTGGTGCATAAATGTCTGCCTGTTTCTCCCTCGCTACCTTTAAGGCTTCATCTGCTTCTTTGAAAAGCGATTGCTTGAAATCTTTCTGAATTAATGAATCCAATGAAAACGAACCAGCACATGCAACCATAAAAAGAACTGCAATAACTAATGAAAAATACTGCAGATTTTCCAATTGAAATCTTTTCATAGTAATTCTCCTATTTAAAGTTGGCTTTGTCACAGGTAAATTGAATAAAGGGATACTTCTATTATGCATCTTGTACATAGAAAAGTTACTAAATTCCCTTTTTGATAAGGGATTTATCTATTTTAAAAATTCTCCACTAGCTCATGAACATAAAAAGCTAGTCTATTTCCCCGGAAGGGTTTCCTTTACTTTATTTACCGCTTATTCAGTCTTAGCCTTTACTTTTAATGCTGTGTGTTTTAAGCCTTGCTCAATTTTCATGATTTCGGAAATCTCTGCCTTTTTCTCCTCAACCTCAGCTTCTTTTTAGTAACCTCTGCCTCTTTTTCTGTTACTTTGGCTTTTTTCTTCTCTAAAATCAATATTTGCTCAGCAAGCACTGTTTCTTCTTTTACCAATTCAGCCCTTTTATTAACTTTCCTTGTTTTCTCCTGTTTTGCATTCTTGGCAACTTCCTCTTTCTCACTTGCACAGGCACTTAACTAAACCTGCATTCATTATGAACGTAAAAACTAATAATGTTACTAACTTTCTCATTTTTGCCTTCCATAATTTTGCTGGTTTTATAAATTTTAACGCCTTGTTTTCTCACAGTTTGCATCTTTTTTTAACTTCATCCAGTATACTATTTTTAAAGTCACAAACTTAACTACCCACATCTTTTCTAAATTCATGGGGAATTACAACTACTGGTATATTTGTCTTCTCAATTACGCCCGCACTCACCCATTCAGCAACGACCTTTCCTTGGCTGGCGCCCATGATAATGAGATTTACTTCTTCCTCCCTAGCAGATTCAATAATGGTAGAAACAACATCTCCTTTCTTTAGAATCTTGGCTACATTTATATCTGCCTCCCGTCCTGCTTCTGAAAAAACATTAAGGGCTTCTTCTCCTTTTGCTTGATCTTCGTCTAGTAAGATGTGCAAAGATATTACTTCAGCTCCTAGCCTTTTAGCGATATTAACAATATACCCTGCCTTATCTTTAGCAGGTACAGGCCCTGCTGTGGTTACTAATATTTTCATCTTAAATCACCCCCTTTTTAGCGAAAATAATTATTGTGCCATCCACACACCAACTTTATTTAAGGCAATCTTGAATGATAGTTTCAAATTCTTCAGATGCTATTTCACCGTAATACTGACCAACTAATTTTTGATTCAAAAAAACAATCAACACCGGTATTCCATTAACACCGTATTGCTGACAAAGATTTCTTTCTTTGTCGTAATCCACCTCTTTTATTTCTATCTTAAAATTTTGATTATGTGTTCTTATAAATTCATTTAAGGCTTCTCTGGTGTTTAAGCTTGCTTGATTAAAATTGCTATAAAACATCATAATGGAAAGTTCAAATTTCTTAGGCATACTAAAGCCTGCATTAAATTCTCATACCGACTTTTATTCTTCGTTTGATAATCGTACGAAAAATATTTTGTTATCATTTATAACTTCAACAAGTGTGCCAAGTTTTCAAAAGTGGTCAAAACTCGTCATGTAAGGAGTTTTACTAGCAGGCTATTTTTTGTAACTAATTGATTAAATGGAGATTATAAAAATAAGGTAGCTACTTGGCAGGTAAAAGTTTTAAGAAGAAGGTTGAATCATTCATCTCGAGGCTATAAAAATGTTGCAACAAAACATAGATTATGTTGCATCATTTCTATTTCTTTTGTTTTTTCCAAAACCCTTGTCGATTCTAAATTCACGCATCTTTCTCCATAAAGTGGTTCGATGCAAACCTAAAATCTCAGCCGCTTTATTTATGTTCCCTCTTGTTGAAAGTAGCGCTCTTCTGATTGATTGTTCTTCTGAACTAAGGTCCCTCTCTGGAGGTATAGGGGGAATACCATTCATACCGGAATGCCGTATCTCGGGTGGGCAATGCTTTATTTCTAATAGAGGCCCATCAGCCAGTACAAATGCATGTTCGATGACATTTTCCAGCTCCCTTATATTCCCAGGCCATAAATAATTTATCAGCATTTCTTCTGCTTTTGGAGAAATACCGAGAATATTTTTATTGTGATAACGATTCATTTTGGTAATAAAGCATTCTACCAGAAGAGGGATATCTTCTTTTTTTTCCCGTAAAGGAGGAAGATTGATTTGCATAATCTTTAAACGATAATAAAGATCTTCACGAAATTCTTTTTTCGCCACCAACTCTGTCAGATCTCTATTTGTGGCTGAGATAATGCGCACATCCACAGGTATTCCTATAGAAGATCCCAGAGGCTCAACAATTTTTTCCTGCAAGACCCGCAATAATTTAACTTGTATACCTTTATGTAATGTACCAACTTCGTCTAAAAAGAGCGTTCCGCCTTCAGCCACATTAAAACGGCCAGGTCGATTTGAAATTGCTCCGGTAAATGCGCCTTTCACATGTCCAAACAACTCACTTTCAATCAGGTTATCAGGGAGTGCGGAACAATTCACCGGAACAAAAGGTTTATTCTTTCTATCGCTTATATTGTGTATGGTACGGGCAATTAACTCTTTACCAGTACCGGTCTCCCCCACTATGAGAACGGAAGTGTCGTAATGCTTTATGGTTTCTATTAAGGCATAAATGCTTTTCATTTTGTCGGATTTTCCAATGATTTCACCATATCGATCCATTTGCAACGCTATTTTCCTAAGTTTTGTTATTTCTGAAACATCATGCAGAATTAGCACAATGCCAGTTTCCGAGGCGTTTACTTCTTCAATAATGGCGGTACTTACTAAAAAAGAGTTGGTATCACCAGAGGGTGTAACAAAATCAATGGTATAATTACGAATACCTTTTCTGTTTTTAATTGTTTTTTCTATAGCTTCAATCAAGCCTGGAATGTTTTTATTAAAAATTTCGACGGATTTCTTTCCAATAATATTTTTTAGTGGCATCTGAAGCATTTCAGCAATAGCTTTGTTGGCAGTCATAATATTCATGTCCTCATCCAGAATGGCAACAACCCCATCCGGGAGACTGTTGAAAACGGTTCTCAACTCATCAAATTTTTTTATGTATTCTGAAAATGTAATTGGATGATCTATTTTTTGTACGCGTTTAGGAGTTTTCATAGAACTTAGCTCCGTTTATGCATCTCGTAAAACCAGCGTCTCCATTCTATTTGTCACGCCCCACTTTTTAATTTAATGAGATTGATATATCCAAAATTTATTACATCACTGTCGGAATAAAACTATTAAACCGATATAGCAAAAAACTGACATAAATATTCATTCATCATATCAAGAAACTTTTTTATAGAGGAGCTCATCTTCGTCCGTCAAGATGAACTCCTCTACAAGTATTTTTCAACACTTTTAATTTCTCGCTTGACCCTTCTTTTCACCTACTTTTTTGAATGTCTTTCCCTAAACTCCTCAAGGTACTTTGCAGCAGTAGCCTTTCCCCCTAATCCAAATGCTAAAGCCAAAGCAAGGCAAATCCCACCAAAGAAGATATTAAAGGTAGAAGTTACAAGAAGTGGTGCAATACCTAACTCTTTTAAAGAAATAGTTGCTGCAAAAATTATAATTGCCCATCGGCTTATACCACCAAATACTTCTGGTTTTGGCAAATCTGCATTGCTGGCAGCAGTACGCACTATACCAGAAATAAAATTGCCCAGAAACATTCCTAAGACCAGAACAAATAGGGCTGCTATAACCTTTGGAATATAATCCAGTAAACCCTCTAGAAGTTGAGAAGCAACGGCTAACCCCAGGGCATTAACTACCATTATTAAAGCCATAATCATAACCAACCAATAAGCCAAACCACCGAGCACCTGACTTGCAGTAGCTTCAATATTACCCTTACTCAAGATATCAGAGATTCCTGCCTTTTCAGCTATTTTGTCAAATCGTATTAATTTAAGCAATTGATTAACGGCTCTTCTAATTATTTTGGCCACGATCCAACCTACTATTAGAATAATTAACGCGCCCAATAGCGTAGGAATAAAACCTGCTATCTTTGCCAGCATTTCTTTAATAGGTTCTATAATAAGCGTTTCCCAATTTAACATTTTTTGCCCTCCTTTTTTAATTTTTAGTATTAACTGCTTACCCTTTTCCTATAACTTCTTAGCATTTGTAATTTTATCAGAATTATCACCCCCTTTAGGTTTGAGATTAACAATAATTATTTTAGAATTATGATACCCCGGTGTTTACCCTTTTCTCTTTTTATGTATCCTTTTTCCTTAAGAGCCATCAGCTTAAAAGACACTGATTTTGTAGATTTATCCCCTAAAACATCTTGAATTTCCCGAATAGTTGGAGAACGTTTATTCTTTTTATAAAAATTTTTTAAGAAAATAAATAACTCATGCTGCTTTGGGGTTATATCAGAAGATTTTTCCTCTAAAGAAGGCATTAATATAATATTTCTAGTTAAAATTCCCTTTGTTACATCAACACTTGCCAAACCAAAAGAGAGAAAGATTGCCAAGCCTATACTGCCAATCAGGATTATATAGATTGAAGCAAGTAAACCTCTACTAACACCAATCTGGTATAAAGCCATGGATAGACTAGTAAAGATAATTGACATTTGGACAACAGGAATCCCAAATTTGTCTAATAAAAGGTAATTTTTAGTTTGAAATGTATCTTTTAATATTTTTTTAGATAAATTAGATAGATACATACCTACTATGAATATTAAAACACCTAGCAAAAGATTGGGAAGGTATAAAAGAAAAGACCTAACAATTCTTGCTGCATCATTTAACCCTAAAATTTCCAAAGAAACCATTAATACAAATGAAATCGCTACCCAATAGAATATATTTGCTATTATAAATTGAGGACTTGACTTAAAATAGATCATTTTTAAGAGATTATTAATACCACTTCGAAGACAGAAATCCTCAAAACTAGCTCTATTCATTGATTTTATAATAACTTTTCTTAAAAACCTCGTCGTAATAATGCCTGTAATCAAAACAAAAATCGCGCTTAAAAAGCGCGGTATTGTAGATGTTATTGCGTAAAAAAGCGGTTTGACCGATTCCAATACTAAAACTTGAAAATTAATATCCAACTTTTATAACCTCATAAGTCCATATTTTTAAAATAGTTATGTTAATTTTTACATAAAATTTTACATTTTCTATATTAACACCCAAATTAAAAAATATCAAGAAAATATCATTGATTAAAATGGTTATTTATTTTGCCCAGCAAGAAATTAGTAACTATTTGATTTAAATGAATAAAATTCAGACGTAGTTAGTATGGTTATAAAAGGATAGTTTTCCTTTATAAATAACTGAAATAAGGGTTTATGTTGCTGAGTTAACTCAATAACCATTTTTCTTTTTGTCATTTAAGAGAGTGATTCCTCGCTTATCGATGTGATATGCATAGGTAAACTGTCATTGCGAGGAAAGTTAGCGACGAAGCAATCTCTCTATTTTGCTGAGCTAATTCAATAGTCATTTTATCTTATCTGATATGAGCATCTCTCTCGAAGGGAATCTGAAGGTGGCTTTTGCAGGCCCATACTTTATTGTTTGCTTTGAAAACCCCGTGCTTCGAGGGGCCTATGTAGTAATTCAAAAAAGGGGCATTGGAAGTCAATTCTCGGAGAGATCAGACCCCTAAATTTTAAAATAATGTTTTACAGACCAATCTGAGAGGTGCCATTTTTGCCGAAGATAACTATGACACAACCTCTTTGCGGGTAGTCGTTTATTTGCCCTCTTTATAAAGAATGACTTCTATAGAATCAGGCATTTAAAGTTTTTCATACTTACGACCACAATGACGACAGTAGACCGCACTTGTATCAAGAATGCGAGTTTTACACTTTGAACAGCTCCATGTCAGCAACATTCCACAAAAAGGACAATACTTAAAATTTTTTATGTAACCTTTTAGTGTATCTTTCGGAAATGAATTCCACTGACACTGAACGTATTGACACATTACTTCCATAGATGTTGAATCATCCTTAGACATGAGTATTCTCCTTTGTGACCATCGCAAACAGTTTTCTAAATAGTTATATGATAACAGTAGCTATGAACAAACTTACTACTTCTTATATTGAAGTGCAGATAATTAAGAAAACATTCATTGTTTATTATTAAACACGTTGCGAAAGGAGGTACCCCAATGAGTTCAAAATTATACCAAGAAAAAATCATTCCCTTAGAGTTTGATATGTTTGTAGGAATGGATGTTGATAAACTAAGCATAGCAATCACAGTAGTAGATCATTATTTCTTTTATAAAGCATTTAAAATACCTTACGATCCTGATGCGGTTGTGAACTATATGAAAAAACACTTTCCAAAAAAACGCATTGTCTTTGCCTATGAATCTGGTCCCACAGGCTGCGGCCTTCACGATCGAATCATCAAAGCGGGCTATCCGTGCTTGGTGGTTGCTTCATCGACAGTACCTACTGCCCGAGGTTCACGAGTCAAGACCAACCGTCTAGACAGCAAGAAGATTGCTAATAGTTTGCGTGGAGGTCAACTCAAGGGAATTCGTATCCCTTACGGTAACTACCGTGCCTTGCGACATTTAACCCAACTTCGCAATGTCTTGGTAAAACAATGTATAGCCTACAAATGTCGTATAAAGGCGTTACTCTTAGTTGAAAGTATAAAGTTTCCCGAAGCCCCTGCAGGCAGTCAGTGGTCAAAGGTGGTTTTGCATAAGCTCGAAACACTGAAATGCCCACAGACAGTGCGTTTCAAACTTGATCGATTACTAGAGTCCCTTGCGTTCTCACGAGTCCAAGCGCTCAAAGCCCAAAAGGAGATCCGCCGTCTCTGCCAGGATGATAAAGACCTGGCTGACTCGATTAGCTGCTTGATGAGCCTTCCTGGCATTGGCTGGATCTTAGCCAGCAACCTTATTGCCCGTATTGGAGATTGGCGCTTACTTAGAAACGTACGTGAGATCGGAGCCTTTTTAGGACTAACCCCTCGTGAGAACTCCACCGGTGATGATGTTAATGAAGGAAACATCACAGGTGCCGGAGACTCAATAGTGCGTAATATGCTGATTGAGGGATCCTGGGCCGCTATCCGTAAAGACCCTGAGCTTAAAGCTTTCTACCAACGTATTTATAACCGTAATCCTAGTAATATAGCTGCCAGAAAGGCTATCGTAGCCGTAGCAAGAAAAATCACCACTAGAATATATAGGGTACTTAAAGATCGAAGACCCTACGAAATAAGAAACCTGGTTAATACAAAAAATGAAATGTCCAGCGAAAAGGGGAGACCTTCCGCCTCAGGGGACGACTCGACACTTCGTAGAACACGTAGGTACATAATTAAGAAATGCTCTGATATCTCTTATGTACCTACAGTAGGTTCGATCGCGAGATAGAGACCCCGGGGCATCAAATAGTTTACCTCGTTAGAAAGTTTGGTTGAGGCATTAAACATTGCACAAACATGTTTCTTTCACATTCTCCCATAATGTCAGGACTTTTTTTCTAACGGGGTAAACTATTTGATGCCCCGAGTAATAACATAGGAATACTGGCGCTATTATTTAAGATTCGTAGGTTATCATGGTCTTCGGTATCAGACATCTATCTCCTTTGCTATTTTGATCTCTCTCAAATCTCCTATCAGTAGAAGACCTTTTATCTAACGCGCCGGCCACCTCATTGTTTCCAAGTGTTCGCGAAACTGTGCTGCGGTTGGGAATTTTTTAAGAATGAGGGAGCGTTTCAAACCACAGCAGATATCTTTTACTGCCGGAGACTGTTTTGCATACTGTTTTGCTCCACCAAGTGCATCATAAAATATTCTGATGAGGTCACATATGTCATCCTGAATGTTTTGTTTCTTTGGAGTAGACCAGTGGAACATATCCAATAGCTTTAGGTCAAAGCCCAGGCCATACCGTCTTACTATGATATTATCCAGATGGAGATCTCCATGATATTCCCGAAGATGATGAATCTCTTCTATCCCAACAGTGAGGGCATGAATCAGGTGTGCAGCTTGAAAAGGGCTTAGGCGTCGGCCTGGTTGGCGATTAAGGAAGTCACTAAGAAGTTCACCCTCGATATACTCCGAAACAAGCACGGTGATGGGGATCTTGCGATAGGTAATCAGTTCCTCAGTATGATACTGAATTACGATGGAACAGCGACGAAGTTTATGGAGTTTTTGCGCATAAAATTTTGAAGTCTTATTATGGGGGTTTCGGTGGGAGAAGAATAATTTTGCCGCTCGCTCAATCCCGGTGCTTCGTTCTCTGATCTTGTATACTTCTCCTTCCCAACCGGAACCTAGTTTACAAATGATTTCATACTTACGGGCAAAAGTTCTTCCAGGTGATAAGTCGAATGAGTCAATACGTAATTTCTTTTTGGATTCTTTAGCCAAAGTTTTTTATCTCCAAAAGTGGCGACGTTCAGAGTTTGTGGTATACAATAGCAGATGGTACAGACTACTGAAAGAAGTTCTCTCAAAATAACAAGCGATATTATTGATGCTCTTGAAAATCTGTCCTATGATAAAAAAGCCATATCAGAATTTCTAAAAAATCCCACTAGCGCGGCAAGATATTGTATTTCCCTGATGACAAAAATTACACGAATTGTTTCCAGAGCACTATCGCTTTAATGTTCAATAAAGGTCCTCAACCGTTTACTCCTACTGGGATGTCTCAGCTTCCGGAGTGCTATGGCTTCGATCTGTCTTATTCTTTCCCTGGTTACATTAAAATCCTGTCCTACCTCTTCCAGGGTGTAATTTGCTTTTTTCCCAATTCCGAATCGCATCCTTAAAACCTTTTCTTCCCTGGGGGTTAAGGTAGACAGTATCTTTTTAGTTTGTTCCTTTAAATTACGGTTAACAGTAGCTTCTCCTGGGGAAGCAATCTTTTTATCTTCAATGAAATCAACCAAATAGCTCTCTTCTTCCTCCCCTATAGGAGTTTCCAAGGAAACAGGTTCTCTGGAAATCTCTAGAATCATCCTCACCTTATTGAGAGGTAATTCGATCTTTTTTGCAATCTCTTCTGGTGTAGGTTCCCTTCCTACTTCTTGAACAAGATGACGAGAGGTCCTAATCAGCTTGTTGATGGTTTCTATCATGTGGACGGGAATCCTGATGGTTCGTGCTTGGTCAGCAATAGCTCTAGTGATGGCTTGTCGGATCCACCAGGTAGCATAGGTACTGAACTTGTATCCCCTCCGATAATCAAATTTATCTACGGCCTTGATAAGACCTATGTTCCCCTCTTGAATTAAATCCAAGAAGTGGAGTCCCCGATTGGTATACTTTTTTGACAGACTTACTACCAGCCTCAAATTGGCCTTTACCAATTCTTCCTTCGCAACACTGGTCTTAATTTCTCCCTCATTAATAGTCTGGATGGCACTCTTGAGTGCCTTCACATCAAACATTGACTCAACCTCAATGCGTTTAATCTTCTTCTGGGCATTCTTTATAATCTTCTCATATTCTAATAAATCTTCTTTAGAAATGCCCACTTTCTTCTCTATCTTCTTTTCTTCCTGGCGGCTCCTTTTGATCCGGTGGAAAAGCTTCTTTAGGTCTTCTAGTGGAATATTTGTTGTTTCTGCGCATTGAGTGATTTCTCCCTCGGCCTTCTCCAATCTTTCAAGAAAGTGTCGTAATTTGTGTGCAACCTTTTCAATCTGGACTTTGTTAAGGTTGATCTGGCGTATTAATCCATGTATCTTTACAGATTGTTGATCAATCCTCCTCTTTAACACTTTCTTGTGAGCCTCACTTAGATTCTTCTGAGTCAATATCTTCTGTAATTCGAGCTTATTTTGTTCATTTCTTTTAATCTTCTCTATTATAGAGAGAACCCTCTTTTTATAGAATTTTTCAGCAATAGTTGTTTCTTCTTCATCGATATCCCCTATCACTTCTCTGACAGAGACCTTGTTAGATTTGAGCTCTTCTCCTATGGTCAGGATTTCCCTCATAATGAGAGGAGCGTTTAACACCACACCTGCAATTTCATTCTCACCCTCTTCTATGCGTTGCGCAATTTCTATTTCTTCATCACGCGTGAGCAATGATAAGGAACTCATCTGTCTAAGATACGTTTTCACCGGATCATTGAGCTTCTCAAAAGGACCTTGGTATAACTCTACCTCTGCTTCATCTGCTCCCTCTTCTGGAATTTTGTGGAGCTTTCGATTAGGAATTCTTATCTTTTGAGCTCCATCAACAATTTCTATATCCATTTCTCCAAACATGATCATGAGATCATCGATCTGTTCAGGAGAAACGATATCAGCGGAGAGAACATCACTTATCTCTTCGTAGGTTAAGAATCCCTTCTCTTTTCCCATATCGATGAGCTGAGTTACTTGATCAATGGTATCTTCCTCTGGCATCAAAAGCGTACTCCATATCTCTACTACATGTAATTTATTTTTCAGCTAAAATGTATTTTTCTTTCCCACTACTCACTCTAACCCTTCCCAGGATTTTTCTCTCCTCCATCTCCTTCAATCTTTGATTTACCTCTATTTGGGATGGCATTGATTCGATAGCTAGATTCTCACCCATTTCCAACCATATCTCCTTCATAAGAAATGGGCTACATCTCTCTCGCAATCTCTCATACAATCTTATTCACATTAAATGCACTTACTAACCTATCCCCCACAACTCTGATCTTTCTGAAAAATAAAAACATTTTAACCGTTGGCTTAATCTTTATTAAATATAAAACACTAAAAACTACCAGAATCGCCTTTAGTGTTTTACTATCTCCCCTTTTTACAGGCATGCGCATCCAAATCTTAGCCCATACCTTTTCAATGTGGTATTTCCCCCCTTAAAATCCTGGAATAGCTACATCTATTCTAATGTGATTATACAATTCTCACTACCAAAGGGATTAGGTGCGAAAGTAGTGCAGTTTGGATCATTTCGCCATTGCCCATCGACTAAGAATCTATATTGATACCCTCCTGGTGAAAGATTAATACTTATCTCCCACACACCATTAGAGGTCCTCTTTAGAGGATGGGTGTCAGTGTTCCAGGAATTAAAATCCCCAGCCAGCAGAACACTCTGTGCTTCTGGAGCCATGAATTTAAAAGTGGCTCTCCTGTGATTTTGTTTCTTGCACAGCTCCTGTTTTTTTCCTTTTTCCCTAGCCATAATTTAACCCTCCCTCACCTTCAGATGTTTAAAGAAATGAGTGTTTCTGTTTGAATCTCTCAATGCGTGAATAAAATTTATCAATGTAACTTTTATAATCGAGCATCTCTCTCACTTTGTCTTTGAGGTTATCTAGATTTGAAGATTTACTAAGATACTCTACTTCTCCACACCACACATAATCTATGAAACCGCGTGGATAACTGGTATAAATGATCACAGGGATATTCTTAACCTCACTTGCCACATACAGCAGAGTCGTATAAGAATTTGTCGGTTCCGTTTGATATTCTAAGATTAATAAATCAGGACACCTTTTCCTAAGGAACTCTAGTGCTTCCTTATCACTCCTTGCCAAGAGGACATGGTATCCTTCATCTTCGAGCTCTTCTTTATAAAGCGTCCTCAAAATGTTTTCATTTTCAAGGATTAAAACTGTTTCCATAAAATTTATATAACCTCACGTTGTTTTTACTGTCATTCATTCTCACGGATAGTTCATAACCATATTTTGTTATAGCATTTAACACTTAGACTTTTCCTCAATTATTTTCATATTTTCTTCGTGGCCACTCCCTTCTTTGCCTATTTCTAGGTGGGCGAGCTTCGTCAACTTTCAATGTGAATCCTTCAAAATCAGAACCATCCAGTGCTTCTTTTGCTCTCGTAGCTTCTGATGGATTAGACATTACAACAAATCCAAAACCTTTGCCTTTAATTACGTTGACTTCCCTCACTTCACCATAATTGGATAACAATTCTCTTAACTGCTCATCAGTTACAGAATAATTAAGATTTCCTATATAAAGTTTACTCCCTTGCATTTTAACCTCCTTTTGTTTCTTTATGTCTCTGTTTACTAATGTTTTTTGAGGTAATAGAAAGATAGCGTCTCTCATCCTTAATGCGACAACACTATTTAAATGCGAGAATCCTCATTAAATTTTTATTTATGGTTTATATCAACACTCTACTGAAGAATCACTACTCAAGGAACATTTCGTGAAAAGCTATGTAGCATACCGCATAGCCTATATGTTATTTGACTATGCGGCATCTTTTGCTTTCTACTCCTTTAACTTATTCCCATTCCCATTGACCTTCATCCCCTTCATCAGGGACTTCTTCTTCTTCTCCTTCTTGCCACCCTTGAGATTCACTCTCCTCGGACTCTTCCACTACTGAAGTCGCGGTCTTTTCTTCATACCGCTCCACTGAAGGCTCAGTTTCTTCCTCACCTTTTTGCTCAATCTTTGTTTTTGATTCCTTTTTAGGTTTTTCCTCTACTGACTGGCAATAGGTTCCGATCATAATCAGACCACACGTCAATAGAACTATCAAAAATTTCTTCACATCTCTCACCTCCTTTGCACTTCTCTATTTCAACTAAATTTATTAATACAGACTGGTCCTTATAGACCTTAAGCCCTATGATAAGTGCCCCCTGCTCAGAAACAATCTCCTCTTTCACTTATAAATGGAATTATGGTTACAGTTACCTAATAAATAACTATACCTGCATAGTATTTAGTGGTAGTATAAAAACAATTGGAAATAGTTAAGAGCTTTCTACAAAAGGTTTAAAAAAAACCTCTCCATCATCACTAACCACCTTGTAACTGATAACCTCTAGCCAGACATCATCGCCCTCTCCGGAAACGTCTCCAATAACCTCTACCAATTTTCCATCCATTTGCTTTCCAAGCACCTTGCCCCTTTCATCAAGGATGATATTGAACGCATCTCCGCCCACTACCTTTAAATTTATAGAAATGATGTTTCCATTGTTATCTTTAGTAGTATTCACAATACCCTCAGCTATAATCCTTTCACCCGCAACCAGAAAACCGCTAGGGGCCAGAAATAACAGTATCAAAACAATCAAAGCTGTAAGCTCTACTATACCAATGTCTATTATACAAACGTTTCTTCTCATAATTAAATCTATCCTGATATCTAGTGCACTGCCCCCGGCATAAAGGTAACCACCTCTTTCGGGGGCATAAACTTAATCACTAAACAATCACAAGATTGACTTTTCACTTCACCTCTTCGGCTGTGCCTCAATGTCTTGTTTTGCTTTAGTTGATAATTTACGCTTATTCTTAAATTTAGACCTCTCAATTTTTGAACTTTTCTTTTTAATCATTTTTACCACCTCCCTTAACATATTTGCGTTACTAACCTCTATACAGACGGTAAAAGCAACTACAGTGCCAACGTAGAAATGGCATAGGGCTACGTTAAAATATTATTTAAATTCAATTGGTTATGAGATGCTATCGCAGAGTCACTAAAGTGCAATTATATGATACAAGAGGCTTGACATCTCATAAAATAGGAGTTATAAGATCTTAATTCCAATTTTTAGGAGGATAGAATACCGATGCTTATCCGTGTTATTCTCGCTATTGATAAACTTAAACTCCAAAGGCACTTGCATAAACTTATCTCAGAACACGATGTTATTGTGGAGAACATTAGAGGAAAAACGAACTTTTTGGAGCGTATTGCCCGAGAGAGTAGTGACCTCATCATCATCAGCCAGACTCTCATCCCGGATCCTGTCCTTGACACCATAAAACTGCTACGACAGCTTCCGGATTCACCAGGAGTGGTCATTATATCCGACCAAGAGGATCCAGAAGAGCGGGCAAAATTCCTTGCTGCAGGATGTGATACAGTACTTTACTCAGGCTTGTCGAGTAAAAGGCTTCAAGATGTTCTTTCAACCATTCTGACTAAACAAAGTGAGATACTACAAAAAGCTCTTTCCACGAGACGAACTCTAGCTCAGCCACGACTTACTGACTTTGTCTCCTCGAGCCCAGCTATGAAAACATTTATGAACATCGTAGGCCGTATGGTAGCAAGTGATGTTCCCCTCCTTATCCTCGGGGAAACAGGGGTTGGTAAGGAGCGACTGGCACGGGCTATTCATGAAGAAAGTTCCAGATCAGTAGGACCATTTATCACCGTCAACTGCGGAGCTCTACCAGAGACTCTGTTAGAGAGTGAACTTTTCGGGCATGAAGAAGGCGCCTTCACCGGAGCTATAAGGTCTCGACGGGGATGGTTTGAACTCGCTCATAGTGGAACTATTTTTCTTGATGAAATTGGAGAGTTGCCAAACCACCTTCAGGTGAAACTCCTTCATGTGCTTCAGGAACATGAGATACAAAGGGTGGGAAGTGAAAAATCATTCGTGGTGGATGTCCGTGTTATGGCTGCCACCAATCGTGATATCGCAGCGGAGGTTGAATCACACCATTTTCGAAAAGACCTATACTACCGTCTTAGTGTCGTAACTTTGACTATCCCTCCTCTCAGAGATCGTCGTGAAGACATTCCCGCACTCGTGGAAAGCTACATCAACTATCTCCAGCCCCGCATCGGTTGCGAGGTTTTTGGCATAACTGATGAAGCATTAGAGGCACTCTGCCAGTATTCCTGGCCCGGCAATGTGCGTGAGCTGATTAATGTTATAGAGCGCGCGATGCTCCTATGCAATAACGGTGAAATCACTCTTTCTGACCTACCTGAAGCTATTAGTGGAAAAGGTTTATCGGAACATACTCAAAGTATTTTAATGGCAATTTCGCGAGAAACAGATTCTATTCCAGAAGAGTGGTTAAAAAAACCACTACATGAGGTTCGCAAAACAATTCTCGAGCAAATCGAACGCACCTATCTCACAGGACTTTTGGGACTGACCGACGGACGTATAGGGGAAACTGCAAAGCGGGCTGGAATTCAACCACGATCCCTCTTCGATAAAATGAAACGGCACGGTCTTCGTAAAGAAGACTTCCGTAGACATTAAGAAGCGCTGCCATTAAGGCAAGGTAATCACATACATGGCGGATGATTAAAAAATTTCTTCTAGTATACTCTTTTGCCTTTTGCCCCATCAGAGCAGAATCTTCAGGATTATTCAGTAAATAGCGTATGCGGTAAGCACACCCTTCTATTGAATTTACCGTAAAGCCTGTCTCCCCATAGATAATCTGAACCGTTATCCCACCCACAGCACCTCCGATAACGGGCTTTCCTTTCCACATCGCTTCAGCAACAGTAAGACCAAACCCTTCTTTGGTAGACTTTTGTAAAATAACAGTGGCGGCTCTTTGGAGAGCATTAATCTCTACATTCGAATCAGGTGGTAAATCAATAACAAATATATCTTTGTCATAGGAAGTAGCTTCCTTCACACCATTCAATACCTGCTCTCCCTCAGGATCATCATTAGCACCCCCTCCTGCAAGCACAAGGCAACAATCATTATATTTTTTAACAAGTTTATATGCTTCGATAACCCCCAAAGGGTCTTTAAACCTATCAAAACGTGACACTTGTAGTATGATAGGCTTATCAGTAGGAATAGTATACCGCTCTAAAACAGCGTTTATCTCTTTTTTACTCAACTCTCTATTTTTATCACTCAACGGGTCAATAGAAGGGTAAATAAGATATTGTGGTATAGAAAGCTTCTGAGCAAAACTTGCCAGGGAAAATATAGCTCCATCATAGCGAGAAACATAATCCTTTAGAAAATACCACACCTTCCTATCAGGCCGGGATATATCAATATGACAACGCCATAACCATTGTGACTTTTTCAGCTTCCTAACTATAAGTCCTGCCGGCTGGGGATCATGAATAACAACGATTTCAGCATCAAATGAAATATCCCTCGCATTCTTTTTGTTAACCTTCTTATATTCATCATACATCTCTGGCATGATGTTCTGTCTTTGTCCCTGGAGAGCATTATGAAAACTTTTTGTTGTCTTATAAAATAGTGGTGAACCCTCCATCACTTTCCAATCAGCACTTATACCTAATTCCTTAAACATGGGAATAAACCGATGTAATATTTCGGCAACGCCTCCTCCCAGGCGCGTTGAATTCACGTGTAAAATAGAACGCCCCTTCAGCCCCTTTGCGAGTTTATACACTAAATCAACTGCTCCCTTGGGGGCTACTTCTCTATACGACTCAAGTGTACTGTTACCGCTACACACTGTTAAGCTTCTCCCTCACATAGCTCAAGCAGTTTATTCCGTAAGCCTTCTAAACTGTACATATAGCTATCTACCATTTCAAACTTGCGTGCAAGTTCTTTTTTACTGAGAGCCTCTTCTAACCATATAGAAAAATCACTCCTTCCTCTTCTTACCCGCAACCTAGCCTCGAATATATGATTGTAAATAGCACTCGCATCTATTGTCTTGAGAGCCTCTTTAAATTCACGAAACGTACTCACTCTCACATCGGTGGGAACCTCGATAATTCTCGATTTCATGAAATAAAATGGCTGACCATACACCACAGAAGGAATTATATGAATCATCGAAAGGTGATTATCAATAATTGCTGCCAATTCTAAACGAATCTCCTCAAGAGATTTAAATTGTTCGGAGGTTACCGAGGCTAATTTCTCACCCAATACTCTATCTCTCACCTGAATTGCCACCCAATTGGCAAAATCATTAGGATAAGGCCCAGCAATATAGGGATGCCGTAAGAAATAACTATGTGTATGGTAATAAATAGAATCTATGGGCACTTCCTCAATAAGTTCCAACAGTTGCAACTCATCGTCTGCCTTTTTACCAAGGAGTTCCTTTATTTCTATACACCCCTTAAAATCAAATTGATCCATCTTTATAAGCCCTCATATTGACCGTGGACTGAAGAGTGCTCTCCCCCCCTTACTTATTCTTTTTGTATAAACCATCATGTATTACAAACACTACGATTACTTATCAGTAATTTCCTACATTTCCACTACTCACAAACATCACACAAATAGGAGTATTTGAACAAAATATCAGCTTTTATAACCTCGTTTACTTATAATTATGATTCTCAACAAAATAGGCATTTTCATTGATTGTAATTGTGGTTAAGATCATAGGAGTGATGGTTCTTACAAACTTCTCTTCAACCCCTCTTGTAACTTGGAAAATAGATTAAAGTTAAGGCATTTGTCAAGACAGGAGTGGTAAGAGTTCCTTAAACCGAATAGGAAAGTAGTTCATAGACACAAAAACCATACACATCTGCTCACACCAAAGGGGGGGAGTTTATCTAAATGATCTTATTCAATATTCACTTTAATCTCTTTGGCTCTCATTTTTTCAGATTTTGGCAAGGTAATCTTCAACACCCCATTTTTGTAACTGGCTTTTACCTTATCTTGATCTACTTCTACAGGAAGCCTCACCGAACGGGAAAAGGAACCGTAGCTCCTCTCCATCAAGTGATACCCCTCCTCCTTTTCTTCCTTCTCTTGTTTCTTTTCACCCTTAATGGTGAGTGTATCACCACTTAGTGAAATGTCCACATCCTTAGGATCAACCCCTGCAATTTCAGTTTTAACAATGAGATCATTCTTCGTTTCTGAAACATCCAGAGATGGAGTCCATACCTCCCTCCAGCGCGTTAAACCTAAATCTTCACCAAAGAATCTATCCCACAGACGATCCATATCTCTTCTCAGAGAAGAGAGGGTCTCAAAGGGTCTCCAGGGTGTAACCTCTTTAACCATAATGAATCACCTCCTTTATATTAAGAAACTTCCCCCTTTTATGCACATTGAGAACGTGAATACACCTACTTCACTTCAAGTGGATCAAAGCCTCTTCTTCTCGACCCATCGAAAAAGCACAATTCCTCTAATTTTAGAGAAACTCTGATCATTCACCTGACAAAAAAAATGCCAGCTTAAGACCTTCCATATATTTCTGTTATTTCTCGCAGCTTTTGTGTAAGTGATGGCGTCAGATATTCTGGCAAAAGCCATTCCCAATTGCCCTCTAGAGTGGAAGGTCGATTCATCCGAGCCTCTTCACCGAGACCAAGAGTATCCTGCATGGGAAAGATGACCATGTCTGCAACCGACATCATAGCAATTCGGATGAGCTCCCAATGAACATCTTGCGCTGACACGCTATGCCCCAGGTATAGATTCAGCTTCTTTTTTACTTCTGGTGTTGCCTCATTTTTAAACCATCCCCTTACGGTATTGTTATCATATCATGAGTCCCGGTATATAACACACAATTTTTCACATGATTATGCGGTAGATAGGGATTTGTGGCAAGATCATCACCAAAGGCAAAAAGAAGCACCTTCATGCCTGGAAACCCAAAACGATCCATAATTTCCCTCACATCAGGAGTGATGATACCAAGGTCTTCAGCAATGATGGGAGAATCAGGAAAGTGCTTGAGAAGCACGCTAAAGAAGTCTTCTGCAGGTGCTTCAACCCACTTTCCGTTAATAGCATTCTTTTCACCTGCGGGAACTTCCCAATAGGCAACTAATCCCCTGAAGTGATCGATTCGGACCATGTCAAATAGTTTCAAATTGTGTTTTATTCGTTCCATCCACCATGCATATCTTCTTTCTCTCAAGACATCCCATCTGTAAACAGGATTTCCCCAGAGCTGCCCTGTCTCACTGAAATAATCAGGTGGAACACCTGCAACAAAAGATGGCTGTTTTTCTTCGTTAAGCTTAAATAATTCAGGATCTATCCATACATCCACACTATCATAATCCACGTAAATTGGCATATCTCCGAAAATCTGAATGTCCCGTTGGTTACAATATTCTTTAAGCGAGAACCACTGCTTAAGGAAAACATACTGCAGGAACTTTTCCATCTCGATTCTCTCATGGAGCTGTTTTCTCACCTTTTGCAAAGCTTCCGTCTGTCTATCTCGTATCTCTTGAGGCCAGCTGCTCCAAATGTGTTTTTTAAAATGTGCATTAAGGGCAATAAAAAGTGTAAAATCTTCCAGCCAATAGTAGTTTTCTGCATAAAATTGCTCACATTCATCCTTCTCCCTCTTTTTAAAACGTTCATAGGCGATATGAAAAAGCCTTTTTTTATAAGCAATAACTTCGTGATAATCAATTCGATTCCGTGGAAAATTGGGCAGGGGTTCAAGATCTGCTTTGAATAGGAAACCATCATTGACCATAAGTTCAGGACTTATCAGTAGCAGATTGTTGGCAAAAGCAGATATACTATGGTAGGGAGAATTGCCAAAAACTGGGTCTGTGGGGTTCAAGGGAAGGATTTGCCAGTAATGTTGTTTGGTGTGAGAAAGAAAATCTGCAAATTTGTAAGCCCAGGGGCCCATATCTCCTATGCCATAGGATGAGGGAAGGGACGTGATATGGAGAAGTATCCCGCTTCTTCTTCTCTTCATCTTTTATCTCCTCCCATGAGTAAAAGTATTTTCAAAACCAAACCACAGAGACCACAGAGAAAATATTAAATATCAATAAGTTAAAAGATTTTTTCTTCCCCCCCTCTGTGTCCTCCCACCATGGTTGAAACACAGATGAACATAATCACCACACCTACTCTTTTATAAGTGGTCTTATAGTGGTCTATCACTGTGCTCCCTCTATTTCGTTAAGTGCTTCTCCGTCCTCTAACCCTTAAATCACTTGATTTTCTACTACATAATCTATTATCTGGTTCCCCTATCTTTCTTACCTTTATCTTTAGCCATCATTCTTTCTGTTTTTCTTTATTACCTTCCTTTTAAAGGAAATACTCTTTGAGTTATATAAATCAGAGAGCTCACAG
>SMTZ1_10000846_pt1 | contig 42942 bp, 21 predicted proteins | sample DeeMarSWOR136_30_FD_25667 | JGI IMG/M metagenome (IMG submission 25667) | reverse complement strand
CAACATGAGTATTGGTGCATTCCATGCTGAGGTGAGCACGATTTCAGGGGACCCGTGGCGGATACCATAGAACGTTTCGGGGAGGTCAAACGATCGATCCTCCCAGCCAATCAGTTGGGCGAAAACTCGACCATCCGACCCAATCAAGTCAATATTTGAGCGGAATTGGGTTTCCGAAAGGGGCTTAATCCGCAGACGGCTTTCGACCCTCTGTCGGGGCGTCAAGTTCGGTCGATAGAGACGGAGTTCGCCTACCCGATAAGGAAAAAAGTTAAACCCCATCGATGATTCCTCTGCATTCCAGTGAGCAGCTTGTTGTCCAGCTGTGTCCAAGAGAATTGGGTCGATCGCAAATTTTGGGTCTGGAACAGACCGGAAGAGGCGCTCGGCCGGCAAGGCCTCAAAGGTGGCAACTGATCCATCCTCGCCCCACCGATCAATCGAAACAATCGCTTGAAAGCTGGGACCGCTGAACATCCCGGTGGTATAAAGGTTTCCCTCAGTGAATCGGGATGGTTTTTCGCCTCGGAGGGGAAACTCGCCTACTTTCGGAAGCTCAGGGTAGACATCTGCAAAGACAACGGTTCCCTCAATGATGGGGAGACCAAGGGCAATCTCGCCAAAGGCATCCTCCCGTATGAGAACGTGAATTTCATTCTCACTACGGCGTTTGGCCACCATTTCTAATCCCAGCCGACGGCTCTCGATGACAATCCACCTGTTGGCTCGGATGTCTTTCATCCCAACCAGGAGTTTTCCCGGAAGAAGCAGCTGAGCAGCCTCTGCAAGCATCTCCATGCTCATGGTGAACGGCATGACTGGAAGCGCGAGGAGATTTTCATCGATCATCGAGACTTTACCTCCCAGGGTGTGGTGCTTGAGAAAGAGGTCTTCATCAAGGCTTAGATCACGCCGTACTGCGATTTCCCGGCCGGGTATCTCATGGGTTATAGTCCCTATGAAAGGCCTTCTCCCCATAGGAGGAGTGTAATTGGCAGATTGCCTAACTCTGATACCCTCGGTTGCCTGTTGTGCATCAGAGAGGGTAGGGTGGAGGTTATACGCCTGTTTCCGATCCATATACGCTTTCATGACTTGCTTTTGTGACTCCAAAAATCCCTCCATGGTCCGGAAATGTTGGATGACCACCTCTTCCTGCGTCGGAAGGGCCCCAGAACAAACTTTGTCTGTGAGCGGGGCTTCAGTTGCCGGCAGCTGCTCTGATTGCCCATGCTGCTGTTCAAACAACGATGTAGTGGTTGCCTTCGTTCGTGGCACTTCCCCTGCTGCCATCTCTTGGTTCAAGTTCTGGCAGCTCTCCGCATTGGTTTGCGCCGAATGAAGCGAGACTTCCCGCAAATCCTCTCGGTTCAGAGACAGCATGGGCAGGGCCAAAGATAGTTTAGGAGCCTTCTTGAGTTTTGTCCCGGAACCATAGGCCCCAGCGGGAGCATCTAATCCCAGGAGTTGAGGTGAGCGACGGGAATAAAGATAATCCGGCTTCATTCTCACCCCATGTGCTGCAAGCAAGCCCAGAGCATGTTGGAATTGGGCGATTCCGGAACGATAGTGAACATTAACCGGTACCGCCATGTAAGACTTACCTCGAAGGATGTCATTCACAAAACCAGTCAGATTCCCCCGAGGGCCTACTTCGATGAACATGCGAAAGTTGGACTCATACATAGATTCGATGGTTTCTCGAAATCGCACGGGAAGCGTCCACTGGGCGACCAGAAGCTCACGAATGGCCTGTGGGGTGTTGGGAAAGAGCGCAGCACTGGCACAGGAATAGATCGGAATCTTAGGACGCTCAATCTTTAGCTTCCCAAAGAAATCTCTCAAGGGACCACAAGCCGATTCGAACGTCGGTGTATGGTATGCTCGGCGAAATGGTAAAACGATGGAACTTACCCCTGCCGCGTTCAGTTCTTCTATAGCCTTCTTGGCGAATGGTTCGCTTCCACAAATAATGACCTGGTGGGGGCAGTTATCCATAGAGATGTGCAGAGATCCTTGAATCCGTTCTACGATTCGGGAAACCACGGATCGATCTTCTGCACCCACGGCCACAAGCATAGCTTCCGGCAAGGCTTCTGCAGCGGCAGCCACGCGGCTCACGCTCTTCTTTCCCTCGAGAACATAGTGGATAAGATCCTCCTCAGTGTCTAGTCCAATTGCCCTAGCCGCCTCTAGCGCGCTAAACTCTCCACTACTATGCCCCAGGACAGCTGCAGGCAAAATCTCCAACCGGGTTAATGCCTTGAAGAGAGCTCGATTTGCTGTGGTTACTGCCTTAACACCCACCTCCATCTGCCATAGTCTTTCTTCCTGTCCTTTACGTTCCGCGTTGCTGAGACAGGTGGGAGGAGGGAACAAAAAGTCGCTTAAGACGTCATTTCCTCCTTCTCTGATAAAGGCGCGGTCAGTGAGATCGAAACAATATCTTACCTCCGGGAAGTGAATACAAAGATCAGCGAGCATACCTATGTATTGTGAACCTTCTCCGGGGAACAAAAAAGCCAGTTTGCCCTGTTTGGCGAGAGGCTCCTGGAAGAAGTAAATTCCACTCCTATCTTGAATTCGCGCACACGCTGGGTCTTGCAGTCGTTCCAGCGCATAGGCAAGCTTTCGAGAGACCTCCTCCACCGAATGTGCAACGATGGCTAAACGACATGGCCCGTGTTCCATTGTCGAGTTCACGGTGTATGCCAAATCCTTGAGCGCTATGTCAGGTGGGGATGACAAAAAAGTTTGAATTTTCTCGCATCTTTCAATGAGGTCTTGTCGAGATTGGCCCGCAAAGACGCACATTTCCGTGTCCCAATTGCAGTTGTCGCTTTCGGCCGTCACTTCATCACCATACTGCTCAAGGATGGCGTGGGCATTAACCCCCCCGAAACCAAAAGCATTCACGCCTGCCCGACGAGGAGTATCTGGTACGCCGTGAATCCAAGGTCGGGTTTCTGTATTGATGTAGAATGGAGTCTTTTCTATCTCCAGGCGTGGCCTGGGTTGCTCGCAATGAAGGGTAGGGGGTAGAATTTTGTGATAGAGTGCCAGAGCGGCCTTGATGAGTCCAGCGATACCTGCAGCCGGGATGAGGTGGCCAATCATGGACTTCACCGAACCCATGGCGCACCGCGGCGGCCAATCGCGGGAGCCAAAAACGCGACTGAGCGCTTGGATCTCCGTGAGATCCCCCAACGGCATGGCCGTCCCGTGGGCTTCTATCAAGCCTACCGTGCTGGGTGGGATGCCCGCTGACTCGTATGCTCGACGTACGGCGTGCTCCTCTCCCTCCACCGTGGGTGCAACTACACTCGTGGCTCTTCCATCACTCGAACTGCCAACAGCTTTGATGAGGGCGTAGATACGGTTGCCGTCGCGCTCAGCATCTTCCCGACGTTTGAGAACGACTGTGCCAACGCCCTCTCCTAGCAGTGTACCATCGGCATCTTTGTCGAAGGGGTGTATCTCGGCGCGCCGAGAAAGGGCACCCAACTGGGAAAACACCATCAGGACGAGGTTGTTAGCCGAAAGCTGTACACCACCTGCTATTACCGCGTCACACTTACCCGAGCGCAGATCTTGAATTCCATGTTCTACAGCTACCAAAGAGGATGCACACGCAGCATCCACGCAATAGTTGACCCCCTTTAGGTCTAGTCGATTGGCTATGCGCCCACTCATGATACTGGAGACAACACCCGGTGCCGTCATACCGTCAAATGGAGGAAGCTTCGCTTTGAGCCTCCGCTCCAACTCTTCGATCATCCCGTCGGGATATTCAGGGTGAAGCACCCTCAACAGATTCAGAGTTTGATGGAGTATAAAGCCGTGTTGGTGCAAATTCATCAGGGCCCGATTGACGTAGGTCCCCCGACCGAGGATTACCTCGGTACGCTCTCGATTAATGGGAATGTCGGGGAACCCAGCGTCCTTCAAAGCCTCGTATGCCACACGGAGGGCAAGGAAATGTTCTGGTTCCGAACCGTCAACCGCCTTTGGCATGATTCCGAATTCCAGAGGATCGAACCGGGCAAGGTCTCCGAGGTAACCCCCCCGTTTACAGTAGATTCGGTTGTTAGCCGTTGAATGAGGATCATAAGAAAACTCACCCCCCCAATCCTCTGGAGGATCACTAATCGCATCGACCTTATTGACGATGTTTTCCCAAAAAGCTTTGAGGTCGGGAGCTCCCGGGAAGATACACGCCATGCCGACAATCGCCACACCATTCTCTGAGGAGGCCTCGTTGTTTCCTTCAAACGAAATCATTCGCTGTCCCTTGTCTCTATCGTGATATGCTGGTCTGCTGGAAGCGTCTATGTGCGCTACCGATGAGTCTCTCCTTGAACGACATCTTGGATGGGTTCCCATGGTCCGTCGCCGACGACCACTTCGGCTTCGCATTTCCGTCCCTTTTGGATTTCAATGGCAAATGCGCGAGATCCCGCTGCAGGTTGTATGAGTCGAATGCCCCGCCGTCCGAATTCTCCCTGCAATTCGGTCGAAACCATTCCCGAATTTTTCCACGGAGCCCAATTGATCGATACCACCCTTCCTGGCCACCGCCCATCCAAATAGACGGCCAGTTTATTGAGCACCTCATTGGCCGCGGTATAATCGCATTGTCCACGATTCCCAAAGCGGCCCGCAACAGAGGAAAATAGGACAAGGAATTTGAGCGTTTCTGGACGGAGTTTGCGGCTCAGAATAAAAGTGCTCTCTGCCTTCGTTCCTAAAACCCGATCAAATGACTCCGAGGCTTTATCGGTGATGAGCTTATCTTCAATAATACCGGCTCCGTGGATGACTCCGTCGAGTCGACCGTACGACCGGTAAATGTCATCAATGAGGTTCCCGAACGCATGTTCGTTGCGCACGTCGACTTGAAAATATTCGGCTTTGGCTCCTGCTCTTCGCATGGCTGCAAGATTGGAGCGGATCTCTCGTTCTTTACAAAGCCGTTGGTAAGCCGCTTCCACCTCAGCAAGCGCAAAGGGTTCGCCGTGGCGTTGCATTTTAGCAATGAGGGCGGCTTTCAAGTCTTGAGGCAGAACCAACCGGGCAGTCTCCTCAGATTCTTCCTCGGGAGGTAGTGGCGAGCGACCTGCCAGGATCAGTATTGGCCGGTAGCGTCGGGCTAGTTCGTGGGCCACTGCGGCGGTGATGCCCCGTGCCCCTCCGGTGACGAGAATCACCCAGGATGGATCGATATCCAGGACAGTCTCCTCTCTGTTGATTACTGGGTTACGAGTCAAGCTCAAATGCATGCGGCGATCACCATTGTAGCCTACTTCCACGATGCCATCGTCTGTCTCAATCTCTGTTAGAAGGTGGTCCGCAAGAGTTGAAGGCGGCTCCTCAACATTAAGGTCGACGGCTTTTACACGAACTTCTGGCCATTCAACATCTATCGTTTTCAGTAAACCGGGGATGGCACCTTGCCCCGGGAAAAAATCCTGTTGGTTGACGTTTGGGTTACTCGCAAAACTTCCTCCCAAGGCTGTTGCAGACACCAAACAGGCTCCGCCTTCCTTCGCAGCCTGCTTCAAGTCGGCTTCTAAGAGTCGAAGCAAGTGGAACAGGGTCCTAGTCTCCAGTTGGATGCGGTCACTCCAACCCTCCAGGTCTATATCCTCGTAAGGTGTCCATTTTTTAAGGGGCAGGAGATGAATCAGGCTCCCGACAGAACCCTGGTGCTTCCGAACAGTTTCCACGAGCTTGGCGATTGCTTCTACTGAGCTGTCTTTCAGGCCATAACAATTTTGTCCCATTTTCTCGAGTTTTCCACCCAACTTAACCACGGCTACTTCGTAACCCTGATGCTCCAATTTTTCTGTGAGGGCCTGTGCGATTCCTCTCCCATCATCCGTCACCAGGAGCACCCGATTGGGTGCAAGCCTTGCAGTTCGGTTCTCAAAAGGTGTAGTGACCGCCGTCAAAGTGAAGCGCGAAAGGGGCTCTTCTTCTGTGGACTCATATGTGGCCTCCAGCCCCGGTTCCAGGGGGGCTCGTTTGACCTTTTCAGGGCCGTCTCTTTTATCTGCATCCCCTCTGCGTTTGTCTATGCAACCTATAATCTCCCGTATCGTTTTCATGCCGCCCAAGTTCTCCACTTCCTCAGGCAAGCCACCCTTGTCCGGTGGAAAAATAAGTCGTAAGAAATTGCCCAAAATCTCCACTCTTTTGATGGAGTCAATACCTAAATCTGCCTCCAGATCAAGATCCAGGTCAAGCATCTCCTCGGGATATCCTGTACGCTCGCTCACGATACCCAAGAGTCGCGATGTCAACTCCCGCTTCCCTGAAATAGCATCTACCTTAGACATAGGGGAAAGCAAAGCGCTTCCAGGTGCCTCTGGGGGCAGCGAAGTTATGCTTGGTGTCTCCACTGGTGGCGTTTCCCGAGGTAGCAGATCTGGTTGATCATCAGTCGAGGATGTATAAGAATCCTGCATGGAAGGGGTTGGCGGAGCGTTTTCTCTCTGGACTGTATCCTGCAATTCCTTGACTTTCCCTCCTACATTCCGAAGGTACGTCATTATGACATTTTTCTGAATATCCAGAAAGCGATTCATTAACTGTTGGTATTGCATCATAACCTGATTCATCCCATCCTCTGAAGCGGATGAAGTGGTAAGAGATTTTGATTCCTGCCTCCCGGATTGGCGAATAGACGAACTATCCTGTGGCTCTAATTGTGATACGGGAGAAGTTGATGTTAAGGGTTGTTCTCCTTGCGCTTCAGTTAAAACCGGAGGCGCTTGCTCCTTCGCAAAAGTTGATGTCATTGGCGTGATTGCCCGGTCTGGATCGGATCCGTAGGCTTCCTTGAAGGGCTTGGCCCTGGCGCCGTTAACGATCCATGTAGTGGGGGAGAGGTGTGTCTGATGAGGTTCCGTGTTCAAGGCGTCCAAATCAATCTTCTTCAGTGACCTTCCCTTATAAATTCCTTCCATTTTGATGGGAACACCGTGTACAATTAATTGTCCCAGCAAGTGGTGCAGTTGAGCCAGTCCCGACCGCCCGGCCTGGTTGGAGGTGACCGCGAGGTGTGGGCGATCAGCAAGGATCTGGTCAACAAGCCCGCTCAACACTCTGCCCGGACCGACTTCCACGAAAATGCGAGCTCCGTCATCGTACATTGCTTCGATTTCCCGAACAAATTCTACCCGACTGATAAGATGTTGGACGAGCTGCTGAGCGATGTCTCTGGGGTCCGTAGGATAAGGGCGTGAAGTGGTGTTGGAAAATACTTTCAAAGATGGAACGTTGAGATCGATACACGAAAGGAATTCTCTTAACCGCTCACAAGCTTGGGACACAATAGGGGAATGAAATGCGCAGGCAACGGGGATTAGACGGGCCTGTATTCCTGAGCTTTCGAATGTCTTAACTGCCTCTTTCACTGCTGTTTGGGTCCCGGAAATGATTGCCTGCTTTGGGGCGTTCAAATTAGCTATCCATATTCCCTTTATACCCTTAAGGGCTTCAGAGACAATATGAGCCCCTGCTTGAACAGCAGCCATGGTTCCCGGCTCTGAGCGGGCTGCTTCAACGATAAAGCGTCCTCTTGCCTCCGACAGGGTGATCAGGTCCCTCTCACTGAGGACCCCCGCAGCACAGAGCGCCACGTATTCTCCGTAGCTGTGCCCAGCAACCATGTCCGGTTTAATCCCCAGAGACTCAAGCAAATGAAACATGGCCAGATCTGCGGTTCCCATGGCAGGCTGGGCAACCCACGTTTGGGCAAGGGCCTCTTCACAAGAGCGTCTTTCCTCTTCACTAAAGGACGAAGGAGGAAAGATAAAGGAACTCAATGACTTGGGCAATTTCCCTTCCAGAAGGCGATCACTCCGTTCAAACAGAGCCCGAATCTCTGGAAAGTGAACGGCCAAGTCGGCGAACATGTTGACGTACTGGGAGCCCTGGCCCGGGAATAGGAATGCGACTTTTCCCTCGGAGGCCGGGGATTGTTCAGCAAAGTAAATTCCCCGCGGATCGAAGATTACGGTGTTGGAACTCATTAAAGTTTTCCTGGCCTGGCCCAGTTTTTGTTTCAAATCCTCCAGCGAAGAGGTTACCACCACGAGGCTTGCGTCGGTTCCGGTCGCCCCCGACCCCTTCTGTTCATTCTTGAGAGCACAGGTGAAGGCAAGGTCCCCAAGGAAGGGTTTTGCTCCCTGGGCAAGCGCTTCCTCAAGTCGTCCTATGGTTTCCAATAGTTCCTTGCGGGAGTGCCCCTTCCAGATCAGCAGTTCACTCGGCGATTTTTGGAACGATGCCTGCTTCGGGTGGTCGAGATAATCGTCGGTGTATTCTTCCAGGACCACGTGAAAATTGGTTCCCCCGAAACCGAGAGCGCTCACCCCCGCCCTGCGAGGGTATTTTGTGTGGTGATGGATCCAAGGGCGTGTCTCTGCATTCACGTAAAATGGACTTTCGGCAGGACGGAGCCCGGAGTTAGGCGTTTCGACACCAAGTGTGGGGGGCAATACCGTATGGTACAAGGCTAGTATCGCCTTGATAAGACCAGCCAGCCCAGCTGTGGATTTTGTATGACCGATCATGGATTTGACAGATCCAATCGCACAACTTTGGCTGTTGGATTTGTAATTTCTGAATATTTGGCTGAGTGCCTCAATTTCCACCCGATCACCAACTACGGTACCTGTGCCGTGTGCTTCTATCAGGCCCACAGTATTGGGTAAAAACCCCGCTTTGGCATAAGCCCGCTGTAGAGCCTTGATCTGTCCCTCAAGATGCGGCGCCGTTAAACTCTTGTCCCTTCCATCACTTGAGCTGCCAACGCCCTTTATAACAGCATAAATTCGATCCCCGTCCCTTTCCGCATCAGCCAAACGCTTGAGGATCACTACGGCGATCCCCTCACCAAGCACAATTCCATCGGCACTTTCATCGAAAGTCCGGCAGCGTCCCCGAGATGATAATGCCTGGGTTCTAGAGAAAGCGAGGTAAGTGAAGGGATTTTGCAGCGAGTCGGCACCCCCTACAATAACCATATCGCTCGAGTGGCTTTCGAGTTCCTTAATACCGAGATAAACGGCCGCCAGAGACGAGGCACACGCCGCGTCCACCGTATAGTTTGTCCCTCCAAGGTCAAAGCGATTGGCCACTCTTCCAGCAGCGACGTTTACCAAAATCCCGGGAAAGGAATCCTCTGTCCATTCCGGTAAGACATCTTTGAGATGAGACAAAATTTGGTGGGAGGACCGTCCAAAAAACATTGGCAGTGCTGATCGGAAGCTATATGTTTGGTTGAGCTCACCCGCCCCACTTATCCCAAGGATGACCGAGGTATGCTCTCGTGGAAATGGTCGTTTCAAATAGCCTGCATCCTTGAGAGCCCAGTTTGTAACTTCGAGGGTCAAAAGCTGGAGCGGCTCAATGGAAGGTAGCGAATTAGGGGGCATGCCATACTGCATTGGATCGAAGGGAATATCATCAATGAATGCGCCCCATTTAGAGTAGATCTTATCCTTTGCGTTACGATCCGAGTGGTAGTATAGGCTCCAATCCCATCGATCCTTGGGGATTTCCCGGATGGCATTGACTTTGTTGAGGGTATTTTCCCAATACGTTTGCAGATTAGAGGCCTTGGGGAATATGCAGGCCATTCCAATGATTGCGACATCAGAGGGCCGATTCGCCATTTTAGGGGATTGCCTTTGGCGCCTCTTATGGAGCGCTCCAATCCTTTTAGAGCTCCCCCCTACGATGTCCTGATGGAGCGCATCAATGGTGACAGCTTGGTCTCGAAGGGCGGCGAGCTGCCCAATCATATACATGCCCTGGGTACTTTGCTCTTTCTCGGAGATATTAACAAATCCTGGTGCCTTGTGATCTTTACGATAGTTGGGATTTTTTACCATGCCCTTGGAGGCGATCCGGAGCCGCCCGAGGTTCATATGATCCAAAGTGTTCCGTATTTCATCTGGCGATTTTCCCTGTTGGGCCAGCCTTTGTTTTTCTCGGCTAAAAACTTTTGTATAAGGCGTGTCAATACAACGGATAGCGTAACCGGGGGCAGTTTTCAGTAGGGTGGTTCTACCATACTTTATTGCCTCTCGCTGATAACCCTTAATAATAGCTCCAGAGCTAACTGCTTCCTCGGTATAGAGATATGCGGTGCCGAGCTGAACTCCCACCCGAACTCCCCGTTCCGCTAAGGTGGCTGCCATGACCGCCACCATTGAGGCCGACAGTGCGTCATGGATTCCTCCAGCGAAAAGGACATGGAATTCCTTGGATGGGTTGCTAGATGCGAGATACTCTAGCAACACGTTGATCATAGTTTCCCACAGCACAAGACTACAGAGGGGACCCACGTGCCCGCCAGCTTCTCGCCCCTCAAATACGAATCGTTGTATATCATTATCCAGGAACATCCGGAGCAGCCTTTGAGAAGGGACATGTAGATATGTGGAAATTCCTTTCCGTTCCAGTTCACGAGCTTGATTGGGAAGCCCTCCTGCAATCAAGGCGAAGGGTGGATGATGATCGATCACTGCCTTTACTTGTTGCTTATATAGATCGGCGGGGAGAAATCCCAACAAGCCTACTCCCCATACGTTGTCTTTAAGGAGGGTGCGGGTTTCTTGAAGCAGCGTATCCACCTCCTGAGCGGGCATCTCACCCAGCGCCATAAACGGAAGGGCCCCCTTTTGTACCACTTGGTAAGCGAAGGCAGGGGTGTCACTCACCCGTGCCATGGGCCCCTGGACAATGGGATAGCGGGTGCCGTGAGACTGTGCTAGAGGAGATCGTTCACCCAGAGGCCGGCAAGTTTGCGCGGTCCGACTGTGGGTATCGATCGCCTGGCGAATGGCTTCTAAAATGCCTCCCACAGTTTTGAACCGTTGGGCAAGCGGTGCGGCGAATGCGACGTCTTGTCCGAGGAGAAACAGGTGACGTTCCGGGGAATCCCAGCCCACGTGTTGTGTAATGGCCTGCCGCCAGGCAGTAGAGATCTCTCCACGAGAAGTATCCTCTCTGGCGAGAACTCTTTCCCTTTCCTGCAGTTCCTTAACCACAGGGATTCCCAGTCGCGAACAGACCCGGTAGCACTCCCCGATTTCGTCCCCGAGGCACACGGTCTCACTCCCGTCCATCGTGGCAATCCTGGTTTTGACCGTTTCAGGTAATGGGGACTCCCGAGTCAGAGCTAGTTGCGTGTCAAGAATCACTCCAGCTACTCCGCCTGCATAGCAAGCGGCTGCGGTATGCAAACCTATGCCCCCCTGGGCCCAAATAGGGAGCGAGAGGTACCTTAGAAGTCGCTGCAGCAAAATAAAAGTGGTTTCATCTCCTACTCGTCCGCCCGCCTCGTGCCCCTTGGCAATGATGCCATCAACTTCCATTTGTTCCCCAACCCTGACCTGGTCTAAACAGGTGGTCTCCAGTATAACCGTAAGACCTTTACCGTGAAGGGTCTGTACCTCTTCCTCCAATTTCTGAGGATCAGTGTGAGTTAGAATGACCACTTTGAGGCGTTCTGGTAAATCTGAAGTTACCCTGGCCAAAAATTCAATGTCATCGCTATCCACCTTGATCCCGAAATCATTTCTGGCATACCTGGCCAGCTTCTGAAGGCCATTCACTGCAGCCTGTTGATCACGGGTATATTCCAAATCGAGCACCCCCAATCCGCCGGCTCTACTTGCCGCAATGGCCAGCGACGGGTCTGGAAGACCTGCAGGAGTTAAAGCCATCAACTTCAATTTCTTATCCACGGTTTTCATCAACAGACCAAAAAAGGAGAATGCTCATGATTAAACCGAGCCGCAACGTACCAAAAATTAGAGAGCTTATCAAGGACACCGTAGAGGTTCCACGGAAGATTCTTGAAACCATGTGCCTTGATGTTCAGCAGACTTTTAAGTGTCACTTGAATCTTTTGTTGGAATCGGAATTGACCTTCATGTTGGGTCGAGATCGCTGTGGAAGAGGTGAGGGAGGTGTCAGTTATCGAAATGTACAGAGGAAGCACAACCACAAAGGACCTGATAACGAGCGGCGCAGCTACATCGAGTTTCATGCATCTTTTCCAGAACAAAGCTCCGCCCCCTGAGATGCCGGGCATCCCGTTTAACATACCCGTTTAACATAATGGATTCTTTGGTTTTTTCCCACCCGTTTTGGCGTTAGGGGCCCTTTCACACTGTCCAATTCCAGAAGATCGGCCCCGTTACCCGCTTCCTTGTGCCGTTCAACCATTAAACACTCGGTTTAAGGCGCGGAAGTTCCCCAGTTTAATCTCTTCGGGCAGGAATACCCCTCCTGAGAATATCAAAGCCCAACTATTTTGGGAAACTCCGGCGCCAAAGCTATCAAAACAAGCTCACCATTGATGGCTAACAGTCGAAGTCCTGGTCTATGTCTTTGCTCAAGAGAATACCAAGAAAGAATCCCGGCTATCAACCATCCGCTTATTCATTTGCTCAGTTTACCAGTAGCTTTCCTTCCGCCAATCGCTCGGGCTTTGGCCTTATCGTTTTTATTTATCAAAAATCGAATTTAAAAACTTGAATAATATCCTTGAATCAAATTGCCTCATCCCTTCATGATCCGATAGGGGATTTTTTGGTAAGTTTGACTTATATCATAATTGTCGATACAATGTCAAGAAAAAAAAAGGGGGGGAAATCACATAAGCTATTGATATTATATACCATATTTTGACTTTTTTTCCGTATTTATACGTTAAAATTCATTAAAATTACATGATTTCTTAACAGAGGATTCTGTTTTTAGGACCTCGGACTTTAACCCTGTCCGATATCTGGTCGTTTGGTGGTTCATTTTATTGAGTGGTTCTTAACAGAGAAGAAGGAGGGGATAAAGGGGGATCGGTTATTGAGGCAATGATTTTCGTTACCCAGTTCCCTGTTCTCCCCACCGGCATTTAGCCGATGATTTAGCTTCCAGTTAGACAAACAACCTCTTGCCCCAGAGGCCTAACCATCATATGAAAACCTATGGGATCCCCCCCAATGATCAATCAATCCAGATTGGCGACGAAATCGCCTCGTCCTTGCGGCCATTGCCGTCATTGTCATCGTACTGCTGCACGATGACATAGTAGTAATTAGCGCCAGTAGGAGAGGGATCGTCGAACGATCCCTCAATGCTGTTGCCGGACACAGTTTCAGTCTGCAGCAAGCTTCCGTCGCGGTAAAAACGCACCTCATGAAAGGTGTCGCCGCTGTCGTCCCAGGCCGTTACCTTAAACTGGCGTGCCACGCCGAATAACCGCGTCCCCATCGGGAAGCCCTGGCACCGCAGGTCGAGATACAGGTCCTTGTCCTCCGTAACGTAAAACCGGCGGTTCAGATAAGCGTCTACAATCTGCTCCCGAGTCAAATCCTCGGCCACGTCAACCAGCACGGCGGTGCGAAACTCGTTAAGCGTACCCCACTGACGACTGTGGTTGTCCTGACCGCCCAACGCCCCGAGATACCACCCCCTCAGGTTTCCCACGTCCCAGTAACTATAGTCAAAGAAGGGGAACCAGCTGCCATCGTAGTAATACTTGTCAAAACTGTCGTTCCCATTCCAGGTCTCAATGCCCACCATCTGTGGCATGGCATCAGCGTATGGCCTCAGGTGCAAGAACTCGATCCACAGGTAGTCGTATTCGCCAGGGTGATTGAAGCGACCGAATGCCTCGGGGCGGTCGCTTATCCAATCGTAGAGCCATGTGATCCAAAAGTGGAATATGGCGTTGGTGTAGTCAGGGGTATTGAGCACATTGATGTGTCCCAGGATGGGATTACTCCACTCAAAACCCCACAGGGTCACATAGGTTCCCGGATCATAGGTCGCTTCCGCTGCATTAACCAGCTCTTCCCATTTGTTTTCCCAGGGCCAGATACACAGATACTCACCGTGGTCAGTCAGGGCGAAAAAGTCAAGACCCCCCTGGTCACGGGCGTAGATGTAAGCCCCTAGCGGGCTTCCCTCACCATCCGACAATTCGCTGTGGGCGTGAAGATACCCGAAGTAGGTGTTGTATTGTACGTTTGCCACAGGCAACTCCGCCTGGAGTTCCTTCCTGGGACGGTCTATCTCGGCGGCTTTGGCCATTTGTCTCAGCATTTTTATGATTCGCCGGCGGGGTATGGCAGCCAATTTTCGGGTCCTTTGTCTCACCACCTGATCCGTCTGGAAGTCAGAAACACTGACCCGATTCAGGAAAGCGCGACACTGCGCACAGGTAGGGCATAACGCCTCCCCCCGCAAAGCAACCGACAGCGAGGCGCTGCGCGTTAACCCAATGTCTTCACGGAATGCACCGAGCAGGAAAAACTCTAGAGGGCTGGGCATCCGTCCCTGCGCCAGCCTGTAGACCAAGACTACGTGTTCGTCCCACGAAACCGCCTGCGCATAGCCCGGTGAATCGAGGAAATCAATCACTTCCTGCATCCCCTGCTGAATGGATGCTGCATCCGACGGTTGTGAAAGGCCGGCATGGGACGGAACCAGCCACACCGAAACAGCTAATAGCACGGCCAGCGGGATAAAGATGCTTCTTTCTTTCGACCTCAACCCCTTCATGACGAATTTCTCCTTAGTTTTTTGGTCATCTAGCCTATTTTCCCGCCCCCCTCATCGTTGCCCTCTTAGTCCCCCAGCAGTGGCAAGCTGACGTTCCCGGTATTTCACTGGCCGTGGTGGGACTTCTGCCACTGGACGCTTGAGCGGCCTCCCACATGGGTAGGCCCCCCCGTATCCCAGACGAAGAGCTGCCCCTCTCTGGTGCTAATGACCACTTCTAAGAGGTCGTCGCCGTCGATGTCGCCCACGGCCGCCGAGGCGGTCAGCCAGTGTCCGGTGAACTTGGGCCACCCCCTTGGTTCCCGGCCGAGATGGTTGAATGCGTGGAGCAGGTAGCCACCACTGCCAGCGATGATCTCGGGCAACTCATCGCCGTCTAAATCTGCAATGGCGGGGATCACGAAGAATTGGAAGTCCTCCACCACCCGGGGGAAGAAGGGAAGGTACTCACCGGTACGGGCGTCCCACGCCGACAGGTGATGCTCAAAGGGAAGCTTCAGGCCGGGCACAGCGATATCGAGGGCAGCCCGCGCCCCGGCAGTCCCGGCGGCAAACTCCAGGCCCCCATCCCCATCGATATCGCCGAAGGAGCCGCTGGTCATGGAGAAGAGGGTAGGGCCATCCTTCGCCTCGCTACCAGGGCCGAAATCGTGAGCCCTCATTTTCAACCTTCCGAATTGATGCCCATTGGCCTTAAACAAGAAGCCCTGCCCGCCCACAGCCGCAATCCCTACCTCCAGTGTTCCATCGCCATCCACGTCAGCCAACGCCGGCGTCGAGGGCACGCCCTGCCCGACTAGGGGAAGGACGGCCGGCCCTCCGGGAATCAACGATGGTACCCGCACCGGCCACCCGTGAAGGATGGTGCCGTTGCTCGTGAAGGCATACACCCTGCCGCTCTGCCCGTAGATCTCGTTGGTCCCCACCACCACTTCCAATAAGCCGTCCCGATCCAGATCTCCCAAAGCCGGCGAGGAGACGATTCGGGCACCTTTTGGAGCGGGCTGACCGAGATCCCGGGCAAGGACTGGCCATCCGGGAACAGGAGTCCCGTCCCCTTTCCAGGCATAGACGTGTTGATCCGTCGCCCCCACTATGATCTCCAGGACCCCATCCCCATCGAGGTCACCTAGGGCCGGCGCGGCAAAGATCCCCCTGTCTAAGACGTTATTTTCGTTTCGGTCCTCGGGTTTGGAGAACTCCGGGTTCGTAAAGACGGGAAAGCCCGGGAGCAATTCACCGTAAGTATCCCAGACATAGACGTTCCCCTCGAGGTCGGCGGCCACAACCTCCGGTGCGCCATCCCCGTCGATATCCCCCACAGCTACACCGCCCACGATGGAGGCGTGGACATCGGCCTCCACTCCTCCCTCTTGGTAGGCGGGCGCTTGTAGATGATTGCGGGGGCTGTCGGGATCCAGGCCCGGCAAGAGGTCGGTAACGACGGGCCAGCCGGGTAGGGGACTTCCGTCTTCCAGAAAGGCGAAAACGCTGCCGTCGGCAGTGGCCACGATGATCTCTGGAGCCCCGTCACCGTTCAAGTCCGCCAAGGCCGGGGAGGATTCCCCCGATGCGCCCAGGGCCACGGGGAAACCGGGATGAAGGTCAGGATCGTGATGGATGAAGATCGTCCTCCGATCCTCGCCCCTCTGCCCGTTTTCGTCGAAGACCCTCAGCCGCAAAGTCACCGTGAAATCGTTGGGGGCGGTCGGGACCCGGCGGGCGAAGGAGAGGAAGGGCCTGATATTCCACCTTGCCAGGACCCCATCAAGGGGAGTCGCACGCCGACGGGAGATACGAATGGGCCAAAACTTCCACTCCAAGGGCTCCACCCCAACCCCGAACTCAACGATGTAGCGATACGACCCGGCCCGGCGCGCCGCTGCCCTTCCGGCGATTTCGACAACAGGGGTCTTGACGGGATCTAAAGTTTCAAACCAGTCGGGACTGCGGATGTCGGCCTCGGGGGGGATAGTGTCCGGTCCGATACGATCCACGGCCGCCCTCGCATTCGCCCGTCCGTAGCCGTAGTACTGATCCCAGCCCCGCTGGCTAGGGTAGAATTTTAAAGGCGGGTTAAAGACATCGTCGGCGGATAGGGTGATGATCTGCTTGATCTCGTTGGCGGAAAGCGCCTCCTCGAGGAGGCCTTGATCCACGAGGTCCATGCCCCTGGAGATGACCAAAGCCCCCAGCCCGCCTGCCAGACCCGTTGCCCCCGAGGAACAGCTATCGGTAGGGAGACTGAGGTCGATTCGCCCGCCGTAGTTGGCGCAGCCGGAATGCTGCAGGAAGGTAGTGGTAATCGGTGCCAGGAGATCCTCTAGAGGTGGCAGGAACGAGTCGGGCACGATGGCCTTCACGGCCACGGCATGGTTGTAGTTACTGGGGTAATTGTGGTGAAAGCTGTTCTCGTCAGCGGCCGAGGCCATGACGACAACCCCTTTGCTATGGGCATATTCGATAGCCTCCTGACCGAAGCGGGAATTGTTGACGGAGCCCACGGCGGCCGCGACGACTCGAGCGCCAGAATCCGCCGCGTAGATGACCCCTTGAGCGAAGTCGTTCACGTCAACGATAAAGCTGTCCCCGATCCTGATCTCCAACAGGGTCGCATCGGGGGCGACGCCGATCCCTTCGAGTCCGTTGTCCCCCTCGGCGGCGGCCTCCTCCGAGCGGCCGGTCCCGTGGTTGAAATCCACGTTATCGAAGGGATCGTTATCATCCTCGAAGAAGTCCCACCCGCTGATGTCGTCGATATAGCCGTTGGCATCATCATCGACCCCGTCGCTGAAGATCGCGATGAGATCCCCAGGATCAAGAACCCCGTTTCCATTGGCGTCGAAAGCTCGAGGGTCGTCGGCATAATCTTGAATGTTGAAGACCCCGTCACCGTTTACGTCAAAGACCCCCTGCGTCCAACGCCCGTCGGCATCTTGGGGCTCAGACAATTCGCTCTTGTTCAGGTAGAACTGATTGACCAGATCGCGTTCTCCCCAGTCGATCCCCGAGTCTAGGATGGCGATGATGATGTCCTTGCGGCCGGTGGTAGTCCGCCAAGCGAGATCCGCGCTGATACCGCTGGCCTCCTTGGTCAGCCACACGCCTCTTGGCGTAAAGCTAAAGAGAGTCCACTGGTCGTCGTAAAAGGAATCGCCCCTCTCGCCCATCTCCCACTGGTCGTAATCCGGGTCGTTGGGCGGATCATCCGGGAAGGCCGCGCGGCTTGTCGGCACGGCATGTAACGTCAAGGCGTAAAAAGCAACCAGGACTATCAGGAAGGAATACCGGGACATCTCGTGCTACCTCCCCTCAGGATTCAACACGGCCACAGCAGTTGTCACAAGCGCCAATTTGACCGAGTAGTGCCTTCCCTCCCACGGCCTTGGCTTCCCCCGAACTCCACCACGTGGATACGTCTCAGCACGATTAGAGGCTGCTAGCCGACTTTGTCATTGTTCCTCCTCGAAAAAAGGGGGGGCCGCCCAAACTCGATGTCGGATCCCCATTCGTCGAGGATCAATTCCCAATCACCGCAGAGATGATCTAACCTGCCCGATCGTCATCCCCTTGAGGGTCCTGATATCGGTCCGGACCGACTTGATCGCAGCCTTCAGCCGTGGGCTTGCCACGAGCTCGATCTCATCGAGAAGGGCGTGGATCGTTGCCTCATCCTCGTCGCTGAGAACAGGGCGATCCGGATCCTCTCCTTGCGCGATCAATCGCACAATCGGGGCAAACCTTGATATCATCGAGCGCAGCTCGACGCGCAGGGCCGGATTGTGGAGCAGGATCGCCGCGATCTGGGCCGTGTGCTCCTGATACAGGTGTAGCACCTCTGTTCCGAGGGGACTCCCCTCGGAGAGGAGCTTTCGGGCTTTGCGGTACGCATCGAGGTCGGCCTCAACGGCCGTGCCCCGGGCAGCCGCATTGAGGAAGCAGAGGCCGCGCTCAAGCTCGAAGTCCTGCATGACCACCCCCTCCTCGGGGATAAAGATGTAGTAGGCATATTCTGAGTCGTATCTGGGCTTTTCGGCCTTGATGTCATAGGCGTAATCGCCAGGCAGCATGATTTGGTAAAACCCGTCGTCGTCTGTCTCAATGGAGGGGAGGGGGGCGTTGAGAAAGGAGATCGTCACGTCGTCCAGAGGCACGCCGTCGCTATCCGTGACAGTACCCTGGAGGGTCCCGTCCTCGGCTGCCTCGAGCCAGAAATTGGCGGTCACCGGGGGGTCGACTGGAAGGTCAACGCTCTCCGTACCCCTCTTGTACCCGAAGGCGCTTGCCACCACCTGGTACGTGGTCCCCGCTGGCGCGAGAATGCTGTAGTATCCCGTTTCATCGGTGACCCCATAAATGCTGGTCCCGTCGAGTCTCACGACAGCCCCCTCGATCGGGGCGCCGGTCCCGGCCTCATTAACATAACCCTCGATCGTTCCGAAGCCGTTCCTGAGGGCGTTTTTCGCCTCGACCACATCGATCCTCCCCATGCCGAAGGTATTGTCCTCTCCAGAGTGTCCGAGGTCGACAGCAGTCAGGTAAAGGGCATACTTGATCTCTTCGACCGTAGCCTCGGACTTGACCTGCCTGAGCAGCAGCACTGCGCCTGCAACATGGGGACATGCCATGCTCGTGCCGCTCATTGTGCTGTAGCCCCCGCCGGGGACGCACGATCGTACGTTGTTGCCTACGGCGGTAATCTCCGGCTTTAAGGTCCTATTATCGCAGCCCGAGGGGCCCCGGCTCGAAAAACTCGCGATGCTCGTTCCGTCCTGATTGAGGGCACCTACGGCGAAGGTGTTCACCGGGGTCGTGATCCGGTCTGCGGGTATCCTGAGGCCCCCCGAGCCTTCGTTGCCGGCGGCGAAGACCACCACGGGGCCCGCCAACTCGAGGTTGTCGATGACGGCGTTGAACAGCGGGTCACAATCCGGATACCCGTGGGTGTAGGGGATGAGGCCCCAGGAGTTGCTCACCACATCCGGGACGTCATCGATCGTGCCGGGGTCGCCGTCCGGGTCGGCCGCCCACTGGAAGGCCGCGATGGCGTCCTTGACTGTGGTATCGATATCTACCCTGTCGATCACGCCCGCGGATATCCACTTCGCGCCAGGGGCCATTCCGATCTGGTTCGCTCCGTCGAGCCCGCATATCGTCCCCATGGTGTGCGTCCCGTGAGACCCCGCATCGAATGGGAAGTCCGTGTTGGTCACCGGGTCGAACCACGCCTCGTCCGCCTCGTCCGGCGGCAGATCGAGCCCGCGCCAGCGCGATTCCAGGGCAGGGTGATGGCCGTCCACTCCGGTATCGAGATGGCAGGCCAGCGTGCCTGTGCCATCTATACCGTTGGCCCATAGCTCGGGGGCCCTGGTGAGAGCTATACCGTTCTCAATACCTAGAGCCACATCTGGCCCCGGGGATACCTCTACGGGGTCGATGAGCTCGAGTGGATGGTCGTATGAGATCCTGGCCACATCGGGTCGGGTCGCCAGCCTCCTGATCACACGAGGCGTGGCCCTCACCGCCACGATGTTGTCGATCCAGAAGGCCCTGTAGAATTCCACCCGCCCCAGAAGCCTCTGAAACCAGAGGTAGCGAAGGATTCTGGATTGGGTGGATCGGGCGACATTCTTGAGTTCCTCGACCACCACCAGATGCCTTTCGGCTTTGGAGGCCTTCGATGCATGCAGAGAGGCCTTCAGCGCTCCTGTATCGAGCCTTTGGGTGAGAAGGACCAGAACAGGCACCTTTTCGCCGGGGCTTGAGCTGTTAAGCCTCTGCTCGAGATCCGGGTCGATCCTGCCGGCGGTGGCCGGGGTGGTCATGAACGACAAAACGATAACAGTCAGAATGATTTTCCAGTACAACGGTCTCTTCATCTCTTCTCTCCTTTCTGTTCCCCATCACAACAATGGACTCATCTTAAATACTACCTAATACTGATATTTAATCCCCAGAAGAAGATGAAGCCCCCCAAGCAAGGGGGAGGGGCAAAGCCGGCGTCCCGTCCATCAGGAAAATCGCGAGGACTGCAACAAGACCAAATCTCAATAGCCGCTTCACATTCATCATCCCTTCTCCTTTCCAACGCGTGAGTTATATTCCTTCTCTGCTGGGTGAGTCACTCGCCTTCCAATTGTTCGAAAGCAACGTGTAGACCTCCGACTTAGATGAAGAGACACAACCATCGGTTCCAAGTTGGGTTTTTCAAGGAGATCCATTAACCCAATCCCATCTTTTGGAAGGGTATGGTATTCTTGCGGCTCGACTTTCCGGGGCACAAAGCCAATGTGGAAAAGAACCCCCCACAACTGTCTACTCTGGCCCACATAACATACACCAACTTGTATGGAAGTAGTTCCCGCACGGATGAGCAAATTCCGAGCTACCGTGAGATAAAGCGATACAATATAATTTGAGATAGCTATGAAGTCAAATACCAAATCAACTTTAAGGCATCATCCACTTAAAGAACCCAACAATTCCATCTAAATATTTGATATCAGGATTGAAATAAATGAGGCGATTGGTGCTACGAGCGATATGATAGGATTCGGGGAAATTACAGATTTGTACTACTATTACAAAAAAGAAACTGCACTGGGGAAAATGCTCGAGGCATGAAGACACATGAGACGGAAGCCCTCCGGGTGAAGACGCCACCCCCACTACCTTACGTTATTATTTATGAACAGACGGCTCATCACGTGGGCCTACTCTGGGAGAAAAATTCGCATGGGAAGTGGGAATTATTGGTTTCATTTAGCGGCGATGGTTTCAAAGAATATACAAGCCGGAAATGAAAGAGAAGGGGTCAGACCTCAGGGGTCGAATGAAAAGTCAAGTCTCAAAGGGCTATTGCCCAAGTAAGTTTCTTGAGAATGAGTATGAGAATTCTCTTTTGAATAACAGTTTCTTGACAGACAAGACTATACCTAACATATTGCTAAACTGGGTGGAAACCTCGTTTTCGGGACATTCTCGCCTTCTAACGTACCCGAATTCAACGAACTGTTTCCAAAGGAATGGGACAGTGGGGCCTCAGTAGGGGAACTCCAGAATCTTTAACGGGAAGTAGCGGAGAAGGTGTCCGCAACCTCAGTCAAGTTGAGCTCTGAGCAATAGTGCTTATTTGCCCTTCCTCCATCGTTGGTTTTGGATGCCGTGCATTTTGATCTTGTAGTTCATTGCCCTTTTGCTGATGCCGAGGAGCTCCGCCGCGTCTTTCTGAACCCAATTGGTCCTTTCGAGAGCATTTAAAATCAACGCCCTCTCCGCCTCTTTTAGGGTCATTCCCTCGAGGGAAGGTATAATCCCCTTTTCCCTTCCCTCTTTAGGGCTGAGGAGCGTTTCCCCGGCCGAAAAGGCATCCATTCCGATGGTTTCCCCATCGGAGAAGAGGGCCGCCCTTTCCACCGTATTCCTCAGCTCGCGGATATTCCCCGGCCAGTGATAATCGAGCATATATTTGTGCACTTCTGCTGAGAAGTTCGTGCATTTTTTCTTTAAATCGTTGGAACATTTGCGCAGGAAATAATCGGCCAAAGGAATAATATCCTCTTTACGTTCCCGAAGGGGAGGTGTGCGGATGCTGACCACATTCAGCCGGTAAAATAGGTCCTCCCGAAAATTGCCTTCCTGAACCTCCTTGGCCAGGTCTTTGTTGGAGGCGGTAATGAAACGGAGATCGACCTTAATGGTTCTGCCTCCCCCCACCCTTTCGAACTCCTTCCGTTCGATGGCCCTCAATACCTTGGCCTGAGTCCTGAGGCTCATATCACCGATCTCGTCCAAGAAGAGAGACCCTCCATTGGCCTGTTCAAAGCGCCCGATTCGTTGGTTAATGGCCCCGGTGAAGGCACCCCTTTCATGTCCGAACAGTTCGCTCTCCAAAAGGGTTTCAGGGAGGGCTGCGCAGTTTACCTTAATGAAAGGCTTGTTCTTCCTCAAACTGGTGTAATGGATGAGCCCCGCGATGAGTTCCTTGCCCACACCGGTCTCCCCGGTGAGCAATATGGTAAAATCGGTTTTGGCGACTTTCAATGCGGTGGATAGACACGTTCTGAGCTGGGGGCTTTCCCCAACGATATTTTCCGGCTCATAGATGGTATCCTGTTGATGCCTCAGATAATCCAGGTCATAGGAGAGGCTTCTCTTTTCCAGGGCCTCCTTTACCTCAAGGATCAATTGGGCGCTGCTAAATGGCTTTTCGATAAAGCCATGGGCCCCCCGGTTGGTGGCTTCAAAGGCTGCATGGCTTTCTTCGGTGTCGGTCATGACGATGATGATAGTGGCTTTATTCCTTCCTTTGGCCTTCTTGAGGATTTGGTATCCATCGACTCGGGCCGAAACCAACTGGGTGAGGATGAGATCGTAGTTGTTCCGTTCGATCTTTTTTGTGGCCTCCTGCGCATTGAAGGCCATTTCCGCCTCATAGCCGGAATCGATCAGGGCCTGTACCATTTGGTGGCATAACCCAATATCCTCTTCAACGACCAACACTTTAAACATACCGTGCACCCGACGGAAGAAGACTAGAAATGTAAACCCCAGCAGGTTACGAAAAAGTCATTAAATATTTAAACAGCAAAGGGATGTTTTGTCAATAACGAAAATGTAATCGAGTCCCCCTTTAATCTAGGACTTTTTTCAACGAAGGGATGAACGAGGTGAGTGGAGGGAGATCGCGAAAGTGGCTAAATATCCGGATGGTTTTTGAGGAGCCAGCTGAAGATGCAAAGGGAGTAGCAAAGCACAAAGAGGAGATAGACGATCTTATCGGTCAAGGTGGACCTTACCAGAAATTGGCTCAAAAGAACCAAAGGGGTGAGGGACATTCTCACGGCGGCCTTCAGCGGTGGATTGGCCTTGATGTGTTGCGCTATAAAGGGGCTGCATTGATAATAGTCTCTGATGAGGGATTTCCCGACCTGGCTTTTGGTGAGGTAATGTTGTCTGAAATCCCGGAGAGCTCGAACGCGAGGTTCCCATAATGAGCCATAGGCCGCCGTCGCGATGAAGCAACCCCATTCCGTATATCCGTCTTCTGAGCCGATTTCCACGATGGGAGGGTTTGAAGAGGCAATTACTGGCAGGGCGCTTACCTCTTCCGAGAAGTCGCTTTCATTATTGGATGTGTCATAGGCCGTTAGGGCCACGTAATACCGGGTATCGGGGTCCAAATCCGATAAATGATAGAGGACGACATTTCCCACGTCGATGTTTTGGTGGTAATTTCCCGAGGATTTCCCATAATATACCCGATAACCGGCGAGGTCTGGCTCCGTGTTGAGATCCCAGGCTAAGGTAAGATAACTCGCGAGGGAGTAGACGGGCAGGAGTATACACTGCATCGGTATGAGGGTGAGGAGAAAAGGCAGGAGTGGGTTTTTCCTACGTTTTGCCATGTCGGTATTTCATCATCCCCCCGTGGTTTTCCCTGAGCATTGAAACGGAAAGGATTGCTCGGGCGTTTAATGCATACCGGTCGCTCGATCGATCCCATTCACCCGAGCTGGCCAATTCGATCAGGAAACTGATGCTGTAAGCGTGAGAAAGGCGAAGAATATCGCCAGCGAAGTGGATAGGAAAAGGACGAAGAGGATCAGCCTCCTTTTTGCATCGTCCATGGGTTTTCCTCCTCTCCCCAGCCCAAGGGAAAGAAGAGCAATATTAATACCAGAAATCGATTTGGCCTTTCCGATCAACCCATGTAAAGGAGTGATAAGTGTTGTAAATGTAAAAAGAATTACAATCTTAAATTGTTACGATAATGTATACGAAGAACAAAAATGTAACTTTCTATCCGTGGTTTGTGGCTCAAAGGTGAGAAGGTGGGCCGTTCAGGATGGGGTCTTAGGGAGGGTAAGAACTATTCCAAAAGGGAGTTGAGCTTTTCCATGACTAAATCTTGAATTCTCCTCAGGCTCTCTTGGTTTGAGGCCTCAAATCTCAGGACGAGGATTGCTTGTGTGTTCGAGGCACGAACCAGACCCCAGCCATCCGGGAAGAGAACCCTTGCGCCGTCGATCTCGATAACGCGATACTCCCTTTTGAACTCATCGACCAGTTGCTGGACAACCCGGAATTTCTTATCCTCTGGGCATTCCATTCTGATTTCTGGGGTATTCACCATCTTGGGTATGTCCGATAGTCGGGCCGAAAGACTTTCCGTGTTATGGGAGAGGATCTCCAGCAATCGTGCACCGGCGTAAATAGCGTCATCATATCCGAAATATCGATCGGCAAAGAACATGTGTCCGCTCATCTCCCCCGCCAACAGTGCCCTTTCCTCCTTCATCTTGGCCTTGATGAGGGAGTGGCCTGTTTTCCACATGATGGGATTCCCTCCATTTTTGGCGATATCATCGAATAGGGTCTGGGAGCACTTGACCTCGGCGATAAAGGTGGCGCCGGGGGATTCCTTCAAAATCGAGCGGGAAAAAATGATCATCAATTGATCTCCCCATATGATGTTTCCGGATTCATCGACCACTCCGATACGGTCCACATCTCCATCGAAGGCGATTCCGAGATCAGCCCTCTCCAGGGCCACCCTCTCGATGAGGGATTGCATATTTTCTGGGACCGTCGGATCGGGATGGTGGTTCGGAAAATGGCCGTCCGGCTCGCAGAAAAGGGGTATGACCTCGAATCCCATTTCCCGATAGAGGGGAACAGCAATTACCCCTCCCGTTCCATTTCCGGCATCGACCACTACCCTTCGATTCACATTCCCCGGGGAAAGATGATTCAGTACGTATTCTGTATAGCTGGAGGTAAAATTCCTTTCCTCAATATTTCCCTTCCCTTTGATGAACTCCTCCGATTCCATAATGTGGCGGATCTTTTGGATCTCCTCTCCATAGATGGTTGAGGTGCCAAGGCAAACCTTAAACCCGTTGTTATTCGGTGGGTTATGGCTTCCCGTTATCTGAATGCCACCTTCCACATCTGAGTTGAAGAGGGTAAAGTAGAGCAGAGGAGTGGGAACGAGTCCCACATCGATCACGTGGCATCCCGTTTCCGTAATCCCCTCCAGGAACCTATTGCGGAAAGAGGGGGAGCTCAGACGGCAATCGCGGCCGAGGGCTATGCTCTTTACCCTATTTTGGGCAAAGTAGGTCCCGCACCCCTTTCCCAAAAGGTAGACGAAATCCTCGGTCAAGTCTCGATCGACGATTCCCCGGATGTCATATTCCCGAAATACGTTTGGATTGAAGTCCATCTCTCAGACCCAGTCCACCAAGCCCTTGCGCTTGATAGTTTCCGCGATGGCCCTGACCTCTTGGGATCGATTTAAATCCGCCACCAACACGGCATCGGGGGTGTTTACCACCAGTATTTGGTTGGCACCGAGAAGCGCAACCAACTTTTCGGATCGATTGATGATGAAACTGTCGCGGCTGTCAATAATGGTCGCCAATCCTTCGACCATATTGCCATTGGCATCCTTTTGATCGCCCTTCAATTCAAAGAGGGCCTGCCAGCTTCCCACATCGCTCCAGCCAAAATTTCCCGTAATGGTATAAACGGGCTCCGTCGTCCTTTCCATAATTCCGTAATCGATGGATATGCTTTCCAGGTTTGAATAGACCTTTTCCAGGGTTGTCTCGTAGCGTTTTCCATCCACTACCCCTTCGATTTCCGCGAGTCCTTGATGGAGATTGGGGAGATACTTTCGTACCTCGTTGAGGAAAACCTCCACGCGAAAGATAAAGATTCCAGAATTCCAAAGGTAATTTCCCTCCCTCATGTATTGGAGGGCCCTTTTTTCATCGGGCTTCTCCACGAAACGGTCAACCTCGAACACCTCCTGCCCGTTGATGGAATCGTATCTCCTTCCGCGCTTTATATACCCATAACCCGTCTCCGGCTTGCCTGGGGGTATTCCGATAGTGACAATGCCTCCCCTTTGAGACAGCCCGATAGCGGCACGCAACGTGGTTCTGAAAAGCTCTCCGTCACCGATGAAATGGTCAGCTGGCAGCACGACCACGGGGATATCTCCCCATCTCCTCTTTATATGAATGGCGGCTACCCCAATACAGGGGGCCGTATTTCGTCCATAGGGCTCTTCGAGGATCTGAATTCCGCGATCCTTGAAAATATCCCTCGTTAATTCTCGGTGGGCTCGATTTATCACCACGTACACCCGCTTTTCATCCGCTAGAGAGGAGATTCTCAAAAAGGTTTCCTCGATCAGTGGCCCCTGGCCAATGATATTCAGAAATTGCTTCGGTTTTGTTTCCCTGCTCAGGGGCCAAAATCGAGTTCCCGTCCCCCCTGCCATAATGACGAAAACCATATCGTCAGCCCTCATCCCGGGATTTGTCCTTTCGGCCGATCCGCGAATCTGCTTTAATGTTCTTTTTTGAGAGATACTGCCTGTATAAAGTATTCCATGGGCAATGAGCTGTCAAGGGAAACGAATTCATTCCTCCGAATAAACCCCTGGATTATCGCTGTATTTGCGCTGGCTCTCAATGGAGAAACTCAAACAAAGCTCAATTATGGAGGGTCCGTATTTGAGAATTATTTCCTTTACCCACCATCTATTACTCCCCATCTATGGATAATGAGATGACCGAGAGGTAAGGGATATGGAGAATTCTTGACATTCCTAATCTGAGGTTTTATGATCGTTTGACATTTAATCTCCCTCCCTTGAATAGTTTGTGTCTAGAATGAAGAAAAGCCTGGGCAGATATAAGATCATTAAGGAAATCGGTCGAGGGGCCATGGGTGTTGTGTACCAGGGCCACGATCCCAAGATCGATCGCATCGTGGCCTTAAAGACGATCCGTAAAGACCGATTGGCCGAATCGAGGGATTGGGAAGACCTGGTTATGCGTTTTCAGAAGGAGGTCCAGGCTGCGGGGAAACTGGTTCACCCGAATATCATTGTCATTTACGATACGGGGGAAGATGAGGAGACTGCTTACATCGCCATGGAGTATATCGAAGGGGATACCCTGGAGAATTTGATCCAGAAGGGAGTCCGTTTCCCCATGGAGAAGATCATCGGCATCATTGATCAAATATGCGACGGATTGGAGTACACCCATCGACAGGGGATTGTCCACAGAGATCTCAAACCGTCGAATATCATGCTCGTCCAGGGAGAGAAGGTGAAGATTGCCGATTTCGGGATCTCGAAGGCTGTCGGTGCCGCATCATCTCCCCTTACCCAGGCCGGGATGCTCCTCGGCACCCCCAGCTATATGTCTCCTGAACAGATCGCGGGCACGGAGATCAATGGCCGGTCCGACCTCTTTTCTCTGGGGGTTATCCTTTATCAACTCCTGACGGGTGAGAAGCCCTTTGTCGGGGATACCATTCCCATGCTGCTGTACAATATCGTCAACAAGGACCCGACCCCTCCCAGCCAGATCGATTCCAGCATCCCTCCCCTTTATGATGACGTTATCGCCAAGGCGTTGGCAAAAAATCCGGATAAACGATACCGAAGGGCGAAGGATTTCGTCGAGGACTTGAAAAGGGCCCATCGGGGTGAGGCTTTGATGGAAGCCCCAAGCATCGAGCCGGCTATGACCGTTGCCCAGGGGATTGCAGAAAAGATATACCCCAAGCGGAAGAGATACGGGCTATTAGGCGGATTTGCGGTTCTCCTTCTAGCATTAGTCTTGGGTGGATACTACTGGATGGATAGAACGGCAAAACCCACGCAAGAAGAGGTTGTGGCGGTACCTCAACCGGTAAAGCAGTTCGGAAGCATTGAGGTCACATCCGACCCTCCCGGTGCTCAGGTTTTTCTCGATGGCGCGGAGCACAAGGAGCCCACTCCCACGGTGATTAAAGAGGTTGCGGCTGAGGAAAAGCACGAGATCAAAGTGGTAAAGAGGGGCTTTGAGCCGTGGGTGGAGACGGTGGAGCTGGAGGATGATAAGTCCGTGTCCATAGAGGCTTCGTTGGAGAGGCTTCTGACCACAATAGTTATCGAATCAACTCCTTCTGGCGCCTCGGTCTTCCTCGATGGCGCGGAGCACAATGAGCTTACTCCCACGGAGATCCTGAATGTTACGGCAGGAGAGAATCATGAGATAAGGGTGGAGAAGAGGGGCTTTAAGCCGTGGGTGAGGACAGTGGAGCCAAAGGACGACAAACCGTTGCCCATACCGGCTTCGTTGGAGAGGCTTCTGACCACAATAGTTATCGAATCAACTCCTTCTGGCGCCTCGGTCTTCCTCGATGGCGCGGAGCACGATGAGCTTACTCCCACGGTGATCCAGCAGGTTAGGGCAGGAGAGAATCATGAGATAAGAGTGGAGAAGAGGGGCTTCAAGTCCTGGGTAGGGACTGTGGAGCCGGAGGACGACAAACCCTTGTCTATAGAGGCTCCATTGGAAAGGCTCGTGGGTACCATTATTGTAAAGTCAACCCCCCCTGATGCTTCGATCTTTCTTGATAATAGCAAGAAAAGCTCGGGATCAACTCCCATAGAGCTTCCTGAGGTCTCGGCCGATGATGCCCATGTGGTCAAAGTAACAAAGGAGGGATATGAGCCCGGGATTCAAACCATAACGGTGAAGCCGGACGAGAGGAGGGAAGTAGAGGTTGCCCTGAAGCCATTGATGGGGAAGCTGAAGATCAAAGTCCGCCCGTGGGCCCGAGTGTATGTCGATGGCGAACCCATGGGAATGACACCTTTAATACCCCTTGAGCTACCGGTGGGAGAACATATCGTCCAGGTGAAGAACGAGAGGCTGAGGGAGGAACGGTCCTTTAAAGTAATAGTAAAGCCCAATGAAGTCCATTCTATGGAGGTTAATCTGCTAAAGAAGGAGTAGTCCCGCTATTTAGTCCTCACTAAATCGCCTACCTCGATGGTTATCCGACCCGGGTTAAGAATCCGAGCCTTTGAGACCCTTTCCTCAATCTGTTCAAAGAGGATTTCCCCCAGGTAGATTTCATTGGTAATGACTTCCTTTGTGCGGGGTATGACGATCTGGGAAGTTTTTCCAATAACCAAGCCCCTAAAACCCGGTCTGATCCCGTTTTCATTCCCCAGGTTAACCGTCACATAATTCTTGGAGATGTGGATGATATTGCCCTCGCTTTTGATGAAGTTCTTCTCTGTCTCCCCAACAATCCTATTGACATCCCGATCGCTGATGGCGAGCATCGGCTTATCCGTGTAGGGAATCTCGAAATCCTTGGAAAAGAGGATGTTTCCGCCTTCTGGGTAGATCAGCTTAATATGGCAGAGCAATGTCTTGCCCATCAAGTTTACGTTGATGACAGAACCAATGAGGACGGAATCGACCCCAAGGGGATAGTCGCCTTCTTGCTCCGCGGCCTTCTTTTCGACCAGGGTGAATCGATTATTCCTGAATATGGTTTCGCGGATCCGAGACGATAGCAGCTCCGGGATCTTCCGGATCTCTTCGTTTCCCGTCTTGTCGGTGAATGTGGGAACGTAGATGCTCAAGGAGACGGATCTGGGAAAATACTCCTTTCTGGGCGGGGTAGGAGGCTTTATGGGAGGGATCTCTCCCGGTTTTTGCGGCTTTTTGAGTTGCCTGATTGCCCATTGAACGGAAATGGGATCGGTAGCCCTCTCCTTGGCCAATTCAAATTCCACCTTGGCCTTCTTGGTGATTTCGCCCTTCGCAGAAGCATAAATGTAACCCAAGAGGAGGTGGTAGTGGGAATCGTCCCTTTCCGATCGGATATACTCCCTCAGATTGTTCAGCGCGGGGTCCCAATCCTTTTCCAGTGTATCTACCACGGCCAGATAGTAATAGGCTTCATAATGGGATTTCCTCAGGCTAATGGCGTTGATGAATCTACCCTTTGCCTGCCTAAGAACCTCCCTCTTCGATAAGTAGGGGTCGATGGAAGCCAAAAGGTAGAGAAATCCAAGGCTTGTCTGGCCGTAGATGAATGTTTCGTCTTCGAGGAGAGCCGCTTCGTACAGCTCTCTTGCGCGGTCGAAATAGATATCCTTGAGGGCCTTCTGCTTGTCTTCCGTTTTTAACAGTTCGTTGCGATATTGATCCGCGGTCATTACCTTCTCATAAGGGCCTTTGTCGTATTTCACCTCGAATTCCTTGGCCGGAGGAGGTGCCTTTTTTGCAAGGGTCATTTCGGGCAGCACAAGCATGGATAAGGAAGCGAATAAGATGATCGTTCCCCGTTTCATGAGGTTCATCCTCTCTTTGGTTTTTTTAGTTTTTAGAATTGGTTAACAGAACCATGGCATTATGTCAAGGATAACGCGAGTTAGATTCCCTATGGACAGGAAAGGGACATGTATGGTAAAAAGGCATGCACGAATGAAGGGGGGAATCCAAGGGTGAGGGTGAGCTCTCGGAAAGTGATCTATTTGAGGATTGGCCTCGTTGTTTCAGCCGCTCTCATTCTCTCCTTCGGGGAGATGGCACGGGGCGAGTCAGGGTATGATCTCTTCTCACAGGGTATGAAGGCCTACGAGAATGGGGATTTTCAAATCTCCATTGATAAACTATCTAAAGCCGTTCCCTTTTTGAAGCGGGTCCGGGAGAGGATTGACGCTTTTAAGACGATGGCCTTCGCCTATATGGCCTTTCCCAAAAAAGAGAAGGCGAGAGAACAGTTCTGCAAAATCCTCAGAATGGATCCCACCTTTACGTTGGATCCCGTTATGACTTCCCCGAAAATCCTCGTGGTGTTTCAGGAAGCCAAGGAGAAGTGTTTGCCCTTTGGTGGGATTGAAGTTCTGGCCATTTCGGGGGATCAGGAGACCATCTCTGGGGCCAAGGTCTATCTCAACGGGGAGTTAATCGGCGAGACGCCCTTGCAGAGGGAGGATATTTTGGCGGGGGAGTATGAGCTCAAGATCAATAAGGATGGGTTTCGATCTTTTGAGGCCAGGGTTTCCATCGAGGAGAGGGAAACCCTGGAGGTTAAGAGCACCCTCATTGAGGTGAGGATGCCCACCATCACCTCCACCGGCCACGACGCCACCGTCCCCTTGATGGCAGGGGATACGATAGGGGTGACATTGATCGGGGATCCGGGTAAAACGGCTGTCTTTGACCTGGGTGACGTTAAAAAGAATTTACCGATGCAGGAGGTTTCCCCGGGCAGGTATGTGGGCCTCTATCGGGTCGCCGAAAAAGACCAATTCTCCGACCTGACCATCATCGGACACCTGGAGGGCGAACATGGGACTCGGGCCTCTAGGGAGGCCGAGGGAAGAATTTCCACCAGCACGCTTTCGCGATCACAGCTTCTTTTCCAACGCGGAAAGGCCAGCATGGAGCAAGGGGAGTACGACCTGGCCATTGATAGCCTTTGGAAAGCCCTCTACGAGGACCCGAATTTTGTCGATGCTCATATTTTGTTGGCCAAGGCGTATAACGAGAAGAAGGGAGCATACCTAGAGTCCATCAAATACCTCAAGAATGCCATAGAACTGGAAGCCGATAACCTAGAGGCCCTCAGCCTCCTTGCCAGGATCTACATCGAAAATGGAAAATACGGGAGTGCTTTGCCCGTGGTCAAAAAAATCTTGGGGATCACTCCCAATAGTGACTTCGCCCACGCCTATATGGGAGAAATTCTTTTTTCCAAGGGCGAGTATGGAGGGGCCATCGAGGCTCTGAGGAAATCGCTGCAGTTGGATCAGGGAAGCGCAAGGGTCTATTTTCTCCTGGGTAAGGTCTTCGAGCGGCTAGATAGATTGGCCGATGCCGTTTTCGAATACGAAACGGCGGTGGAACTCTCCCCCACTACGTTCGAATATCGCAACGCCTTGGCCACCGTGTACAGAACATTAGAGCAGGAGATGTCCGCTTTTCGACAATGGGAGAAGTGTTTGGAATTGGATGATTTGACGGAATTGGAGAGAAAGAAGGTGAAGCGGAGGCTCTCAGAGCTGAGGAGGTGATTATTTACGTATGGTAGTGGCCGATATCTTTTTCCCAGGTTAACCGGGTTTCACTGATCTTCCCTCGTGTGGCCGAGAGGCTGAGGCGTAACCGGCGCTGTACCTAAAGACGTGCTTCGACGGCTTCCGAGAATGGGCTTAAGAAGTCCTTTTTCGTGAGAACTCGATAACGGTAAAAATAGGTCCAACCCGCTTTGACATCACCATCCTTGAAGGATAAGGACGCCCTTCTTCTCATTCTCAATCGCTTGATCTTCTTATATGGTCCGGATTTAGCAGTGCTCCGGCTCACAATGTATACTTTTATCTCTGTCTCCCTGTATTCGGGAACCCTGAGGGTGATGTGACGCGACCCACCGGAAGCTTTCAGGGGTTGGAGCTTGATGCCCCAGGCTATAGTCGCTCTATCCGATTTCCATCTATGGACTAAGGTGCGGATGATGGATTCAATTCCCTTTTTGGCGATGTTTCTCATCTCCTTTGGTTTTCCCCGGGTGGAACAACTCATGCTCCAGACGGTATCCCCTTCCGGGATCCGAGTCATCCGAAGATTGAGGCCAAATTGAGCCCTTCCTTCCATCCTTCCATACTGGGACAGAGAGCCAATAATCACTCCGTCGACAACAAGGGATTTGCCGATCTCCAAGGCCTGGGTGTAATGATGGGTTTTCCCCCAATCCATATCCTTTTGTTCAACAAAGCTCTTGAAGTCTTGTGTGGGAAGGATATCATATTTCCCTACCGCTCTAAGGCTCCTCACCAGTAGATCCGTTACCCTAGACGAATATCTCAGGTCCTCTCCCTCCGAGTGGATGGGCAAGACCACCACCCTCTTTATTTCCTCCGAGCCCACCTTCGGGTTGAAGAAGAGGTTTTTGATATCCTTCTCCCTCGGGTCCCGTTCGACTTGACTAAGGGAGATTGAGAAGGAAAGGGATAGGATCAATGGAATTAGTAGCACTCCCTTACTCAGTAATCCCATGGTAATGAATATCCCCCTCTATTCTTCCCCAGCTACACGGTAATAGCGGACTTCTCTGGTTCCGCTTTTCACCCTTGTTTTGCCCGCTTCTTCCACTGGGAAGAGCTTCTTTACCTGCCGAAAGGTTTCTTCCCCAATCAAGATTTCGTTGGGTCCGGCTATGGATTCCAAATAGGAGGCGATGTTGACCGCCTCTCCCAGGATTGTATATTGTAATCTTTTCATGGACCCGATATAGCCAGCCACCACATTGCCGCTATTTATCCCCATGCGAACATCGAATCGGTTCTCTTTTTCCTTCCTGCTCATTAAGCTTTTCAATTGGCGCCGCATTTTTAATGCTGCCAAAACCGCCTTTTCCGCGTCATTTTCATAGGAATAGGGGGCACCGAAGGTAGCCATAATGGCATCTCCCATATATTTATCCAATGTTCCATGATACTCGAATACGATATCGGTCATGATGCTGAAGTACTCGTTCAGAAGTGAGGCGACCTCGGGAGCACTCAGCCTCTCGGCCAAAAAGGTAAAATTCTGAATGTCGATGAAGAGGACCGTGGCCGCCTTCTCCTCGACCTCCAGTGACAAAGTCCCCTTCTCGGTGCTTTCCTCCATGATGGTGTTGACCACATCGGGGGAGTGAAAACGCTCGAGATTGCTCCTGATTTGCATCTCCCTTAGAATTCTCTCATTCAACCTTGTCTGTTCAATGCCGATAGCGGCGTGGTTCGCAAAAGCCATCAGGAGCTCCAAGTCATTCTCCGTGAATTGGTTTGTTCGCCTGAAACTGTCGAGATGGATGATGCCGATGATATCCCTCTCCCTCCAAAGGGGGACACACATGGCCGATCGAATCCCATGGAGATATATGCTTTCTCCCTGACTAAATCTAGGGTCCACCATGGCATCGGAGGTCAGAATGGCAACCCTCTCCTGTATGACCCTATTGACGATGGTTTGACTGATGGTGATTTTTTCATCGTCCTTTGAGGTCGAATCCCTATATTTAATGGCCTTGGGAATCAGGTTCCTCTCCTCATCGAACAGCATTAAGAAGCCGCGGTCAGCATCAATGGATTTGAAGATGAGTTCGATGATTATATCCAATAGCTCCCTCAGGGAGACTGAGGAGATCAGTTTTTCACTCAATTGGCAAAGGGCGACGAGGTTCCGATTATTCTTTTCCAGCTGTTCAATCCGCTGATCCTCTCGGCCAGTGGGCTGCGGCTCCCTTCCTAGGAGACCGGTTATCGCTAAATCCTCAAGGGGCCTAATAATGCTTGCCTTTGAGTCCAAGGGGGAATCGTCCTCCGAGAAGTGAATATCCTCGGTGATGGTTTCCTCGTAAAGGACGAGGATTCCCCCTATGAGAATTTCATCGCCGTCCCGTAGTATGGCCTCCTTAATTCGGGTCCCATTAACAAAGGTCCCGTTGTGGCTGTTGAGATCCACTATGGTGAGACCTTCCCTCGCCCTTACGATCTGGGCATGGCCGCGGGAAACGATTTTCGATTCCAGGACCACATCATTATTGGGGTCCCTTCCGATTTTGAAAGGGATCTGATTTATGGGGTAAATGTTTTCTTCCCCTTTAACATTCTTAAAGATAAGGTTGGACATGGCAGCAGGGATTTTGGCAAATTCTATCGGATCTCTATGGCTATTTAGCACAACATTTTAATAAGATCAAACATTAATTGAGGAGGATCTTATTTTGACGATGGCAAGAATTTCCTGATTCCAAACTACCTTAAAGATTGATCATCTTATCGGGGATAAGTCCCCTGAGATGGGGAAAAGGGTCCCTCATGTGGGGGAAATGCATAGCCAAAGCGAATTGATCCGTGAAATCTTTACAAAGGGTCAACTCGATGTAGCCAATCCCCCTGGCGATGTCATTCGCCTCCTTCCTCTTTTCCTTATTGAGGAGAGCGAGGCGAGCACCGTCGCCAGCCGCATTGCCCACCGCAGTAATTTCGTGGAGCTCACAGTCCGGAAACAGGCCTAAGACCATGGCCTTTTCGGGATCGATGTAGTTTCCGAATGCCCCCGCAAGGATGACTCGATTGATCTTTTTAAATCCCAAAGTTCCCATCATCACCTTGGCCCCTGCATATAGAGCCCCCTTGGCTAGCTGGACCTGCCTGATATCTTCGGAGGTGATGGTGATGTTCCGTCTAATGGCTGTTTCCCCAGCCTTGGCGATAATGAATTCATACCCACTATTGGTCTTTCTTATGCGGGTTGAGGGAATATTTCCCCGAATTCGTCCGCTCTTATCCATAATCCCCGCTTTAAACATCTCCGCCACCGCATCGATAATACCGGAACCACAGATGCCCCTTGCCCCAATCTCATCGGGTTTGCATTGGTCGCTCCATTGATCAGCCCCTATCACCTTGAAGCTGATCTCGTAGTCCTCGGGGTTTATCCGGACCCTCTCGATGGCTCCGGGGGCGGCGCGCATTCCGAATTTAATATGGGCCCCTTCAAATGCTGGCCCCGTGGCGCAAGACGCAGAGCTGAGGCCTTCCTTATTCCCCATAACCAATTCCCCGTTGGTTCCGATGTCGATGACCAGGGTTTTCTCATCAGCGCGATGGGGCTGTTGGGCCAATACGACCCCGACATTATCGGCTCCTACAAAACCCGCCTCAATGGGGAGGACATGGATGTTTCCAGAGGGATGGATTTTAAGGCCCAGATCCCTGGCCTTTATGTCGAGTGATCGTTGTAGGGCCGGGGAAAAGGGGGCCCTTCCCAGGTATTCTGGGTTGATCTTTAAAAAGAAATGATGCATGGCCGTATTTCCGACGATGGTCATTTCATACAGGTCCTCTGCTGAAGCCCCGATCTGGCTGGTTGTGTCGGAGACTATTTGGTCGATTGATTGAATGAGCTGGTCATGCATTTTACGCAGCCCTTCACCCGGGTGATTCATGGTGTAGCTGATTCTAGCCATGACATCCTCCCCGAAGGAGATCTGGGGGTTCATCAGGGAGTCCGTGGCCAAGACCTCCCCGCTAACAAGGTCACAGAGATACCCGGCGATGGTGGTCGTTCCGATATCGATGGCGAGACCATAAAGGGATTCGAGGCCTGTCGGTCTAATGTCGATAATCTCTTGGTCCATCCAGATGACGATATTTATCTTCCAATGGGCAGCCCTGAGCTTATCCCCTAGCGTTATGAGTGTGGAATAATCAATACCCAGGCCTTTTAGGCCATACCGCTCTTCCAACGCCAACTTTAACCTCTCCAGGTCGGCCTTGGGATCAGAGAGGGATGGAGGAGTTAGCTCGAGATCATAACCCTTGACCGCTGGGTTAATTTCGATTCCCATATCCGTTGGTGCTTTACAGATTACCTGTTTTCCCCCTCGGCTCTCCTCGGGAACGAAAACCACTACATCGCCTTGAAGCCGAGCCGCGCAGGCCAGCCGGTACCCAAGGGAAACTTCCTGGGACTCGATACATTTCTCCTCTTCGGAGGTGAAAGGGGAGAGGTTGTTCCTTGCCGAATGAATCCGATCCTTTGGGAACGAACCCTCTTCTATCCTGACCCGACATTTCCCGCAGCTTTGTTTTCCCCCGCAGAGGGATTCGATATTCACCCCCATATCCCGGGCGGCTTGAAGCAGATTATTTTCCTCATCCACATATCCCCTTCTCCCGGATGGTTGGAAGATGACCTTACACTTCATGAAATATACTCCCGTTCGTAGAGCCCTTTATGGAAGGGATATACAAGATTGGGGAAGTTTTGTCAAAGGACACCACATAAGTTTCCCAAGTTTTTCAAAGATCTCAAAAGAGGTCTCTGAAAAACTCGCTCTTCGCTGCTCAAAAATCTTTTTTCGACCATTCTAGAGTTCGCTTGACAGCAAAGAGCGCCCAGGCGCAACTTCGTTCCCAAAGCTCGCCCTCCGGGCTCAAACATTGGATTTGCGGCCGTTTCGCTTCACTAAGAATGGTTACCGAAAAAATCTTAATTCGCGCTCAGAGCTCGTTTTCCTAGTTTTTCCGAAGATCCCCAAAAAAGGGTTGACAAACTGCTAAGCATGGGATAAAAAGACAACATATGTTGACCAAAAAAGCGAAACAGAAGCTAACGGCCCGACAACGGGAGGTCTTGTCCTTTCTTATTCGATTTCTCGATGAAAGGGGGTATCCCCCTACCGTGAGGGAAATCGCCCTCCATTTCGGATTGAAGGGACCCAAAAGCCCCAAGAAGAGGCTGGATGCCCTGGAGGAAAAGGGATATATCAGAAGGAGGCCAGGAAAATCCCGTGCTATTGAGGTGATGGGGGCTTTCCCTTTCCGGTCTTACCGGTTGGTCCCCCTTGTGGGGAAAGTGCGGGCAGGGAGTCCTTCCTTGGCCCTTGAGGATTTGGAGGATACCCTTACCCTTGATCGATCTCTGGCCAGGGGGGATGAGACCTTTTTCCTGAGGGTAAAGGGGGACAGCATGATCGGGGACCATATCAAGGATGGGGACTTGGCCTTGGTCCAACCTCAGTCCATGGTGGATAACGGGGAGATTTCCGTGGTATTGATCGATGACGAGGCAACCCTGAAGCGGGTCTATAGAGAGGGGAATACTCTCCGGCTCCAGCCTTCGAATCCCACCATGAAACCCATTACGGTAGGAATGGGGGAGGGAAGGGTAGTCATTGTGGGAAAAGTCATCGGAATATTCAGGAAAGTGATGTGAAATGGGGAAAAGGGATCCCTCTTTTTTGCGGGAATTTAAGATGAAGGATGAAGGCAGGGTCATCCTCCACGTCGATATGGATGCCTTCTTCGCCTCGGTGGAACAACGACGAAAACCCAGACTAAGGGGAAGGCCGGTGGTGGTGTGTGGAAAACCCCCGAGGACAGTTGTGGCCTCCGCTTCGTACGAGGCGAGGGCCTTTGGAGTCTACGCCGACATGCCCCTTTTTGAGGCCAGGAGAAGATGTCCTGGCCTCCAGTGTGTAGAGGGGAATTTATACCGATATATCGCCACTTCCCTCAGGGTAATGGGAATTCTGAGGAAGTATTCCCACCAAATTGAGGTCGCCTCCATCGATGAGGCTTTTCTCGATATGACCCATTCCCGTTTGCTTTTCCCCTCCCCGAGAAGGGCAGCCGAGGCCATGAAGAGACGGATTTTTGATGAGTTGGGATTGACCTGTTCGGTGGGGGTGGGCCCCAATAAATTGATAGCTAAGTTGGCCAGTTCCCGGGGGAAGCCAGACGGTTTGGTTGTTATTCGGGCCCCGGAGGTCCCCCATTTTCTGGATAACCTCCCCATTGGCCAGGTGTGGGGCATTGGACCTAAAAGGGAAACGGCTCTTTGCTCCCTCGGTATTCAGTCTTGTGGGGATTTGGGGAGGTTCCCAGCCAAAATTCTCAAAAAGAAAATGGGGTTTTTGGGAGAGAGGCTTCACCGGATGGGATTGGGAATCGATGAAACTCCCGTTATCCCCCTGGGCCAGGAGGCAGATCCGAAATCCTTCGGGCATTTCGTCACCTTGCCCCAGGATACGGCTGAGTCGAGGGTCATCTCCGGTTTTCTCCTCAGGCTCTCCGAACAGGTGGGAAGGAGGTTAAGGAGGAATTCTCTTCAAGGGAGAAGGGTTACCCTGATGATCCGTTTTTCGGATTTTTCAACCCTTACCCGGCAAAAGGCTTCCGGTGATCCTCTCAATAGCGGAAAGGGGATCTACCAGCTTGCCATGAGGATCTGGGATTCCATTGGAGTTAAGAGACCCGTAAGGCTTTTGGGATTAGCGGTCTCAAACCTTGACAGGACTTCCAATCAGTTTCCCCTTTTTTCATGGCCATCTAAATTGGGGACCCTTTGGGAAGCCATGGACCGGGTTAACGACAAGTATGGCGAGTTTACCCTTACTTGGGGGTCCCTTTATCTACCACCCAAATGAGGTCCTCCCCTTCTCTTTGGCACCACCTTTTACCTTCCCATTTCAATCCGAAGGCTGCGCGCTCCTTTTGCGGGGGATATGGCTTTTCAGACGTTTCTGAAAAGCCTTTTGGCCCCCAAGGTAACCGCTTCCACGATCTTAATCAGCCATTGGAGCAATCTGATGGGGGACTCGTTTCCCACCTTGATGAGGAGATAGATTCCCGAAGCCATTAACACGATATTGGGAGTCCAGCTGGCAAGCACAGGGGGAAGCCTTCCCTTATTGGACAAATTTTCCGCTGAAGTGAGCAGGATGTAATAAGCCAGGACGACGAGAATGCCCAAAACGAATCCATAAGATTTTCCGGATCGCCTCGGTTGGACACCTAAGGGGATGCCGATCAAGCCGAAGACGATACAGGCAAATGGGATGGAGAATTTCATATAGAGATCCAAGAGATATTCGGTATAATTCTCACCTTGCAATTTCTTCATCTTTATCTTTTTCTTAAGCTCGCCGATGGACATCTCCCATCTTCTGGCGCGGAACTTCCGAGTCCTGGAGAGATCACCCTCAAATACTAGCCTTTGAATCAAAGCCTCCGACTGAATCCTCCCATAGGATTTGGACCCTTCGACTACCTGATCGCCGGTCACACCGGTCAAATTCAGCACGATCTCCTGGGAATGCGGATCGGTAACGACATACCCTTCCTTGGCCAAGATGGTTCTGGTCCCCTCTTCTCCTTTCTTGTCCTCAATGTGAACGAAGATTCCCCCCAACGTATTCCCCCTTGGGGGGATCTTGTCGACATATATGACCACGCCGTCAAAGCTGTCATTGAAAGTCCTCTCCTTTAGCGCGGTATAAGCCTTCGTTTTAGCGATATCGAAAAGGGTATTCTTTAAGCCCTGATTGCCCCAGGGGAGGGCATAGATGACCAGGAAGGTTGTCAGTAAATAGGCCGCTATGGATAGAAAAAGGACCGAGGGGGTCAGTTGATAGAGGCTTATTCCAGACGCCTTGAGGGCGGTGATTTCGTTATCACTGGAGAGCCTGGCAAAGGCAACGAGCACTCCCAAAAGCAGGGCGATAGGGATAATTAAAAAGAGGGATGAGGGAAAGAAGTAGATGAGAAGCTTGACGATGTCAAAGAAGCTTACCCCTTTGTTGACAAGAAGGTCGGTGAGGTAGAGCGTCTTCCCCATCATGAAGACGACGGAAAACAGCAGCAAGCCGATAAGAAAAGGAACGAGTGTTTCTTTACATAGATAGGTATGGATAGTTTTCTTCATTATTTTCGCATTCTACGGATAAGCACTTTTTCTGTCAAGCAGGGGATTTCTTTCAGGGGTTTTAGGGGGACTTCAGAGGGACGTTGTTGACAAAGTTGAATAGATTCCCTATAAGAACCTAATAATTCGAGGAGTGTTGGATTAACTGTAATTGGCAGAACCGTGATTACGTTGTGCCATGGTTTGGCAGGAGAGAGGGGGAACCCAAGAAGGAGAAGACTATGGACTCTATCTCTGAAATAAAGCAAGTCATTGCCCAGGAAGTGAGTGCCCTTCAGGAGCTTGCAGAGCTGGTTAACGAAAGCTACCGGAACGCCGTGCAGCTGTTGTATGCATGTCGTGGGAAAGTTATCGTGTCTGGTATAGGGAAGAGCGGCATCATTGCTCGGAAAATAGCCTCCACCATGGCGAGTACGGGCACTTCAAGTATGTTTCTACACCCAACCGAGGCTTTACACGGGGACCTGGGAATGGTCTCGGCTGATGATGTGTTGCTTGTCATTAGCAAGAGTGGGGAGAGTATGGAAGTCAACGGAATGCTGACTGTTGCCCATAGAATCGGTACCAAGATCATTGCCATTACATCCAATCCAAAATCTACTATGGCCAAGATTTCCGATGTTGTGCTTTACACCGGTAATGCAGAGGAGGCTTGTCCACTCAATTTGGCTCCCACGTGTAGCACCACCGTCTGTCTCGTACTAGGCGATGCGTTGGCTATTACTCTCATGAAGATGCGCAAATTTGGCATAGATGAATTTGCCTTACTCCATCCAGGTGGTCGTATCGGAAAGCGCCTTTTGTTGAGGGTTTCTGACGTCATGCTTGCAGGAGAGAAGAATCCTGTCATTTCGGTGACAGCCACTGTACAGGAGCTTCTGCTGATTATAACCGAGAAGCAAGCAGGAGCGGTGAGCGTGACCAACGAGGGTGGGAAACTGATCGGACTTGTTACGGATTATGACATACGTCTTTGTCTTCAATCTGGTAGTAACCTTTTTACGATGTCGATTGGGGAGATCATGAATCCAAATCCCGTGTGGGTACGGTATGATGAAAAGGCATACACTGCACTATGCTTAATGCAAGGACGTCCTAAGCCAATTACGGTGCTCCCAATATTGGACGAAAAGGATAGGCCAGTTGGGATGCTGAGGCTTCACGATCTGGTGGCTGCTGGTCTGTAAGGTGGCTGCTGGTCTGTAAGGGCTGAGCAAACCCCTCGCTTGTCAATCAGAAAACTCAGGGGTTTATTACACAATACATGATCAGAAAAGCCATGCATTCTTTTTGTTCTCTCGTATTAGTCCGTAAAGAGTGAAGAATAAAAGGAAGGGGAAGATATGGAAGGCAGGAGAGAAGAGGGGGACGCTGTTGACACATTTGACTAAACCGCGAATTCCCCATAATAACCATTTGATTCGAAGGAGTGGCGATGCCAAGGCCAGTGAGGCTTTATGCCCATGCACCGGAATTATTGGTTTTTACAAATATTTTTTTCTTGACATTGAGGATTTTTTTTGGTAGTTGTGTTCATAAAATGAACGTTCATGTAACGAACATTCGTAATCCTTCCTAACCAATTTTTGGCAAAAAGCCGATTTTCTGAAGGCTCAGGCCTGAGGTTTGGGGTTCAAAGAGCATATGGCTGCCAACAAAAATACCCTGTTTAAGCCATCCGAATCAATGAGAGATCTCCAGTTTCTGGAGGAGCTAGAGAAGACCCCAAATCTTTCCCAGAGGGAACTATCCAACAAGTTTGGGATCGCCCTGGGAGTGACCAATGCTTGTCTCAAAAGGATGGCCCGGCGGGGGTGGATCAGATTGGGAAAAATCCCTCCCAGGAGAATAGGCTACTTTCTGACACCCAAGGGGTTCTCGGAAAAGGCCAAACTCACCATGACGTTTCTTTCCTATAATATTCGCCACTATTCATGGCTCAAGTCAACGATCGGGGAGAAGTTCTTAGAGATGGCATCACAGGGGGTGAAACGGGTGATCTTTTACGGGGTGAGCGAGGAGATGGAGGTCGCATATGTGATCCTTCAGGGAACCAACATGGAACTGGTTGCCATCGTGGACGATAATGACGGGGTGAAGGGGAAGAACGTTTTCGGGAAAAAGGCAGAGGATCCCGGTGAAATAGGTAGGTTGGAAGCCGACGCGATACTGGTTACCTCGATACTCGAAAAGGAGAGGATTTTAAAAAGGCTGAAGAGAAGGAAGAATAAGATGAAGCTTTTTACCATTTCCTGAAGCTTCATAAATAACTGGCGTT
>SMTZ1_10000473_pt1 | contig 42976 bp, 28 predicted proteins | sample DeeMarSWOR136_30_FD_25667 | JGI IMG/M metagenome (IMG submission 25667) | reverse complement strand
GCCCCGTACCAGCCGGAAAGGTCTTTGCCGTTGTCCAGCCGCACGAAGCCGGGTTCGAGCTGATAATCTTCCGAGCATACCTTGCTGCGCCATTCGTCGGTAATGGCCTTGAGCAGTTTTACGGGCGTCGGGCCATCGTGCGCAACAAGGCGGTATCGGAGCTGGAGTGTTTGCCCTTTATTTATATTGACCGCTCCCGGCGCCACGATGCTTGGATTTACCATGGCAATGGGCGCGAGGTTATGCCAGGTAGTTGTCGGATTGGCCGGATGGTCGAGTATTGCCACGCCGATTGTTTTGCCGTTATTTAAATTCATTGTGTAATCGTACCAGTCTGCGGCAGGCCAGTCGGTTTCCGGCTTCAGGTGATGGGGGGCAGGTAGTTTTACCAGACCGTTTGGATTATAGTAGGAACCGTCGCCGTCCTTTCTGGCTTTAGCGCAGAAGCCGCCGAAGGCGGTATTGTCGAGAGTGATATCCATCGCGGGTGTTAAATGGTAATTGAGATCGATTATATAAGCCGATTCCTGTCGGCGGGCGACGATGAAAGTTAATTCGTCAATCATTTTTCGATTTCCGAGGAGCCAGTCATTACGGACTTCAAGCTTAGCGTGTTCTGAATCGGCATCGATGAGCTTGACGCTGCTGTTCTTAATGCGACGTCCTTCGGTCGGGGCCCACTCACCCCATCCCCAGAAGTCGGCTTTCTTATCGGCTTTTGGGGCGGTTATAGAATGCCATGCCAGAAAAACACCGCGGTGATGAGGATGGTCACTCGGGGCGAAATCGACGGTTCCTTCTCCCGAAGGTGTATTCACCGGATAGAGACAGCAAACGCTGTTGGCGGTCAGCTTTGTTTCGGCAGGTTTTTTGGTCATATATCGAAATACGGTGCCGCCGTCGGGAGCCTTGAGGATTTTGCCGAGATTATCCGATACCAATGTGAAGGCTTTCTTCGGATACCGGGAACGTGAATCCGACTGAGCGCATGCGGCAGTGGTGACAATACAAAGACTTAACATTAATATAGATCGTTTCACCTTCATAATCAAAACTCCCTAAGATATTGTCTGTAAGTTATTTTATTTCTTTGATCCAGATATTACGGAACTGAATGAGGCTCGATGCCGGGCGCATTTCTCTTGTCTTCTTATTCAGGCCGCCGTGGTGTTGTAATCCAATGGGGCCCTTCTCGGGAATCCCCGGGGCCTGTGCATTATCTATGACGGTTTGGCCGTTTAGTATCACCGTTACCCGATCCGCCTTGATTGTGATGTCGAACAGGTTCCACTGGCCGACGGGATTATCAGCCCGGACTTTGGGCACGGCGGCGGCCCGCAATTGTGGCAAAAGATTCATGTCGTTTCGAACATCCCACATTTCACCGGAACCTATCGGCCAGCACCAGATATTGACCTGTCCCCTGTTCGTGCCGCGGAGAAGAATACCGGAATCGGCATTAGGACGAAGTTCAGTGATTACTTTACCCTCGGCATCTTTCTTCAATGAGCCATCAGGCAGGATGGTCGGCATTGCGTATAAGCCGGAAGTTTGTTTGAAGCGCCATTCGATGAGCAGGCGGAAGTCGCCGAATGAATCCTGCGTCCACAGGCTCTTGTTGCCGCGGGCCTCGGATTGCGCATCATAATCTATCACCCGGTCGACGACTTGCCAGTGGCCATTGTCACCTTCCGGTATTTTCCAGCCTGTAAGGTTCTTGCTGTTGAACAGAGGCTTGAAACCGGGCCAATCCCTCCATGACTCATAAGATTCATGGGGCGGCAGCTTGTGCTCGCGGCGCGGTGATGGCGGGTAGCCTTTGTTATAAAAGACATAGAGACCGGCCTTGCCGGCGATAACTATGTCGTTGTCACCGTCCCTGTCGAGGTCGGTAATATTGAGTTTCATACCAACTGCGACGGCGCCGTTTGGTGGTGGATTGTGTTTTTCCTCTTCCGAGTACCACGGGAGGTGGTTATATGACAGAACGTGACGTTCGAACTTGCCGCCCTTGATGTCATACCAAAAAGCAAATAGGGGGTCGAATGCACTTATATCATTACCGTGATGGGCAAACAGACGCTTGCCGGTTACAAGGTCGGCTTTGCCGTCGCCGTTTAGATCGCCGAGTTCCATGGTATGGAACTGGCCGAAATCGTTCTCGACCCAGTGTGTAGTGAAAGTGCGTTTTCCCGCAGCGTCCACAACTTGTTCGAGCCAGGCCAAACCATAGGAGTGAGAGGCGCCGATGATGAGGTCGTTTAATCCGTCTTCATCGACGTCGTGAACGATGATAGGATGGGAGGCCGGTCCTTTCCATGTATAGTCCGCGTGGAAGAGCCATTCGCCTTCGGTCGCTTTGGCGGGACACTCATACCAGCCGGCCGGAGTAACAATATCGGTCCGCCCATCGCCGTTTATATCTCCGAGACCATTGCCGTGAAGGTCGCCCTTTGTGCCGATGATGTGCTCTATTAGCCATGGCTCTCGGTCGATGGATTCAAGCCATGTAACGCCCTGGCCTTGTTCCAGCGTCCAGTGATTGACGAGGATATCATCATCACCATCTCCATCGATATCGCCGTGGATGATTCCTTCCATGGACTTGGCTAAATGAATACGTGTGGATTTCCACTTCACATCGTTTTTGCCGGGATTTTCGTACCAAAACGCCCCCTTCATGTACATCCAGCCAGAACTTACGATGTCCTTTCGCCCGTCGCGATTGACGTCCATTGAGAATTCGCTGTTGTCGTCGGTTTCCGGCCCGTTTGTCATAGCACCATCCCGGAAGTTCTCATGCTTTTTCCAGCTCGGCGCTTCGTACCAGTTTCGCCCGGCGGCAATATCGAGGTCACCATCCCCATCAACATCTAGGACCGAACAGCATTCACTGAATGGTCCGAACCAATAACTATCATTCGCGGGGTCATGAACCGGTCCGTCTATCTTGAGCGGTACAAAGATCGGCTCTCTTGCGTGCGATAGATCTGCAGTTATAGTTGCGCATAACAATAACACACAGAGGCATTTTATACTCTTCATAATTAATCTCCCGAATAAGATTATTTGAAGTTATTAACTTCTTTGTGCCGTATAGGCGAATTTAATTTTCTGCTTTGGACTTGGTCGGCTCAATGGACCGTGCTACACGGAAGCCGATGAAGCCCATCTGCGGAAACCACCACTTGCTTTTCGGTACCTGTGGATCCAAGTACCGCCAAAAGGGTTCCTCGAATGCCCTTGCGGCGCAGCGCAGTTCCTCGGCGGGACTTTCCCATGAGCCGCCACGGGCCACATGCACCTCGCCTTCTTTTGGTCCCTTGGGATTAAGGGCCGAGGGATTCTTTACCGTAGCTGAGTAGGCCGTCGGACTGTAGAAATCTTGAGTCCATTCAAGCACGTTACCCAGCATATCGTAAAGGCCCCAGGGATTAGGCTTTTTCTGGGCGACCTCCTGGGTCGTTTGGTCGGAATTGTCTTCGAACCAGGCGTAGTCTGCGAGCTGCTTTGGATCGTTGCCGAAAAAGTATGCCGTTTCAGTGCCCGCCCGTGCGGCATATTCCCATTCAGCTTCGGTTGGGAGACGATAAGTCTTGCCGGTTTTTTTAGACAGCCACCTACAGAACGTCTTGGCGTTAAGCCACGTTAGGCCGATTGCCGGTCGCGTTCCTCCTCCCATACCCATTGTCGGATCGCCGTAGATGGGCGTGGGCCCTGTGATCGCGTCTAAATCCTGTTCCTTTTTTCTGGCTTCGTCCCTGTCTCGCTGTACGGTCTCTTCGTAGTAAGCCTGAAACAGCACGTAAGTGGTTTCCGTCGTGCAGAGATAGAAGGGCTCAAGGCGGACCTTATGCTGTGGTCCTTCGTTCTCTTTTTGGCCTGCCTCCTTATCGCCGCTGCCCATGAGAAACTCACCGCCGGGTATGAGCACCATATCAAAAGTAATCTTACCACCGCTCTTTGGAGTAACAGTCTCGGTGTACTTTTTGAGGAATCCGCTTGAAGTTGACGACGTGAGGGCACTGATACTAATCGAATCACCAATGTTTATTGGAAATAAAGCAGTTTGAGCTAAGCATAAAGTGCTTGTCATCACCACGAAAATTGCTCCTAACGTACGGGGTTTACTCATAAGATCCATAATAAATGTCCTCGGAAATACTAATATTTGCTGTTTCCTGATCTATAAAGACCAGCCTGAACGATACGATTCCTTAATGTACTTATTTGCCTCACTGTCATTCGTAAACTTCATATTCTCTCCATCCCAGTTTAATTTCTTATCTCTGCGGATGGCGATATTGCCCAAGAGAACCGCTTCGGTAATAATACTGGCCCACTCGAAGTTACAGCCGGCCGCTTTTAGGCCCCTGATGGCCTCAACCCATTCCCCCCACGTTCCAGACCTGCGCTCCAGTGTTTTGGGTGGGAGCTTGTAGGCCTTCATTTTCGATTCGGGAATTATCCTTATCCCTAATATCTTGCCTTTATCCCCCACATACAAGTTCCCATTCGCCTGCAGTTCTCGGCCTTCTTCGAGTTCAGGTGGGCATGGTGGCTTCAGGCCGCCGTCATACCAAAATAGCCTCACCGGTGGCATCCCCTCGCGTGCTGGAAAGTCAAAAGTAACAATAGATGCCAATGGTGCTGTTTCTTCATAGACCTTCGTTGCACTGGCGCTGATACTCGTAGGGTGACCAAGTTTTAGGGCCTTGAATACCGTGTTGAAATGATGACAGCCCATGTCACCCAGAGCACCTGTACCGAAATCCCACCAGCCTCGGAAGTTCCAGGGATGATATACTGCCGCGCGCGGTCTTCTGCTCGCTTTGACCTGGTGCAATGTCAGGTCACCTTCGCGCCACTCTGACACAAAAGGCCGCATTGGAGCCGGGCCGATCCACAGGTCCCAGTCTAAAGTCTTCGGGACTTCGTCTTTCCAGGGCGGCCGCAACATGCCCTGCGGCCATAGGGGGCGATTCGACCAGCAGTGAATTTCACGAACATCACCGATGGCCCCATCCCATATCATCTCGCATAATCGGCAGGCGCTGTCTTTAGTATTAGATGATGCAGTTACCTGTGTTGCTACTTTCGCCTGCCGAGCCGCTTCGGTTAAGATTCGTGACTCATAAATCGTTCTTGTCAGAGGTTTGACACAACAGACGTGCTTACCTTTTTTGATTGCCGCAAGGCTTATGACCGTATGGGTGTGGTCGGGTGTGCCGCAGTACACAGCATCGATCTTATCGTCTTCAGCTTCCAGCATCTCACGAAAATCACGGTATCTTCTTGCTTGTGGGAAGTTGTCATAGGTCTTTTTGGCATACACATCATCGACATCGCACAGAGCGATGACCTTAGTATTTGCCTGCTGACTTATGCTCCGTATTTGACCGCTTCCCACGCCGCCGATACCAATCCCGGCAACCTGTATTGACTCACTCGGTGGTACGCGGCCTGCTTGCCCTAAGACGTGACTTGGTACTATAGAAAAAGCAGCAAGTGCGGTTCCTGCGCCATATACAAAATCACGGCGTGATATTGCTTCCTTGTTTGCGTCTTTATGAAGAGCCATAACGATTTTCCTTGTACATTATGCCCGGCGGCAGGCTATAAACTCTTGTATAACGGTTTATACAGCCTCCAGAAAGTATTTAGCTGATATTATAACTTTATTTCAGAAGATTTCAAGGCGTAAATGCTGTCACTCGTGAGATGTTACACAAGGTGGCGCATATCTGTTATTGTGTAAGGGTTTTAACAAACAGCGTATTGTTTCAAATATTCCCGGCTTTGAACAAGGGACCGCTTTCGCATCTCTAAAGAACCCTCAAAGGAGCGGTCCTCAACTTCAACACAGGCTGCGCCGTCGTATCCTATGTCTGATAAGGCCGAGAAGAACTTGCCCCAGTCAACGTCGCCTAAGCCGGGAAGTTTTGGACTGTGGAACGACAGGGGTGTGGCGAGAATTCCAACATCGTTGAGATTTTCACGAAGTACTTTGGCGTCTTTAATGTGAACGTGAAAAATGCGATCTTTAAACTCATAGATGGGTCTGACATAATCCATGAACTGCCAGACCAGATGAGAGGGATCATAATTTAGACCAAAGTTCGCCGAAGGAATCTCTTCGAACATCCTTCGCCAGATAGCAGGTGAAGTCGCCAGATTTTTCCCGCCGGGCCATTCATCGTTGCTGAAAAACATCGGGCAGTTTTCGATGCCTATTTTTACTTTCCTGTCTTCAGCATGTTTTACGATGGGGGGCCAGATCTTTTTGAACTTTTTAAAGTTCTCTTCCGGATTTTTCTGGTGGTCTCTGCCGACAAAGGTATTGACATTTTCCAGTCCCAATTTGTTCGCTGCGTCGATTACTTTCTTAATGTGTTCGATGTAGGCCGTAGCATTTTTTTCGTCCGCTTCCAGGGGATTCGGGTAATAGCCTAAGCCGGAGATGCTTACACCCTTTTCTTTCAAAAGATTTTTAATATTTTCGACCTTTTCTTTCGAAAGGTTTGTAACATCAATATGTGTGACGCCTGCGTAGCGCCTTTCGGCCTTCCCGATTGGCCAGCACATGACTTCAACACATGAATACTCGTTCTCAGCGGCACAGGAAATGACTTCTTCAAAGGTTTGATCTGCTAGGATTGCACTTACGAAGCCGATTCTAATCATTTTATCAATCTCCTAATTACAAGGCTTTGACCCAACCTTGTTTTTTATTACTTTCGATAATTTTCTCACACAGGATAAGCTCACGAAGTCCATCCTTGAAAGTCGGATAAGAAGCAGCACCTGATTTATCGCCTGAGATGTGGACATAAACTTCCTTTAGCAACTGCTTGAATGTATCGGGGAATCCCTCGTTGTGTCCGCCGGGATAATCAATCACTCCCCTGCATTCCGGATACACTAAGGATGGATCTCTCATCATTATTTCGTTATTACCGTCCCGTCTGCCGATCCATATTTGATTCGGTGTTTCGGATTCCCAGGCAATGGACTGTTTCGATCCGTCTATTTCGAAGTAGAGCCTGTTCTTTCTTCCTGCGGCGACCTGATTGACGGTCATTACGCCTCGTCCGCCGTTCCCTAATCTGAAAAGAACGGTTGCATAATCTTCTGTATTAATCGGCATATCTTTGTAATCTTCGGGTTGCAGTACCTTGCCCGCGTATGTTTCGATTGGTTTCAAGGGTTTTTTTCTGATTTTGTGAAAGGTTGCAAAATCGGCACAGACCTCGACTATTTCCAGGCCTGTGATGCACTCTATAAGGTCCATCCAATGCGAGCCTATATCAGCGATGGCTCGTGACTGCCCCGACATTTCCGGCTCCAGTCGCCAGTTGTAATCGGTCTGATAGAAAAGCCAGTCCTGCAGGTACGAACCCTGGATGGCAAGAATATCACCGATATCACCTTTTTCAACCATCACTTTGACCTGCCTCATCAGCGGGTAATAGCGAATATTGAAATTTACTGCGTTGATAAGACCTGTTTTGTCGGCAAGTTCAACAAGCTCCTCGGCCTCAGCCGGACTGATAGCAAGTGGCTTCTCACAGATGACGTGCTTACCGGCCTCAAGCGCTTCTTTGGCCATCTGGTAGTGAAGGTAGTTTGGCGAACAGATATGAACAGATTGGATGTCACCGTCCTTTAGAAGCTGCTTATAATCACCATAATATTTCTCAATACCCAGCGCCTCAGCCTTCGACTTAGCCGCTTCCTGAGAACATTCAGCCAGAGCTGCGACTTCAACGTTTCCTAAACGCCTTAACGCCTCGATATGAGCAGGCCCAATGAAGCCCGTTCCAATAACACCGACCTTTATTTTCTCCATATTTACTTTTCCTAACAGTAACTGGTAAATGCTAACGAGTGTATTTGAATAATCAATTGTTGACTACGGCAATTCAATGCCTGTCGGCAAATTTGAGATTAATCCGTTATTGGCATTGAGCATAGCGCCTTCCTCAATCACAAGAGCGACATTTGCACCATCTGTAACGGCCCCTCTTACATTTCTTACCTTTTTGGCATCACCAATCTTGGCCAAATTCAGACCGGCCTCCAATAGGCTTTCATACACACTATCGTTGGATTCGACCTTGGCAAGAACAACGGTATCGACTTTTATCGTGCTCTTCTCGAACTTGTTACTGATTATAACCACCGAACTGTCTTTCTTTATTTCCAACACAGAGCTGTTGGGAATTATAGTAACCGCATGGGTGTATGTCTTGCTCTTCAGCCCTTCACCGTTACCGCCGGCGAACCGTTTCATCATCACGTCCCTGTGGCAGGGTTCCATCCATTCGGCGAAGTCTCTGTTTTCAGTGACAATTGTGACTTTTTTACCTGCGTGACCGAGCTTTTCGGCGGTGTCTGCTGCGCCGAAGTGGTCACCCCAGATCAATACATTTTGGCCGCATTCTATAGGTTCAGCTTTATCATCCGGATAATACTCACACTTCGTATTCTTGCAGCGCAAAATGTCTTCAAAGGTTACGACTATAGGTAAATCAATTCCCGGAATTTCAGGTTTTGTGACTCTTGCTCCTGACGCGAGCAAAACAACGTCGTAGCCTTTAAGGTCTGCTGCGGATGGTTCCGTATTATATTTTATGTCGACACCGAGTTTTTTCATCTGCTGTCGGAGCCAATCGGCATACCAGCGCATCTTATTCTTTCCGGGTACTGTACAGCAATAAAGTATAGCTCCGCCCAGTTCGCCGGTCTTTTCAAAAATAGTCACTTTATGCCCGCGCAGAGAACAGATACGAGCTGCTTCCATTCCGCCCGGACCGCCACCGATGACAGCTACCTTGCAGGCTTTTGTGGCAGGCTGTAAATGAATAAACCGTTCATCACCAACAGCAGGATTAATAGCGCATCGCATATCTCGCCTGATCATTAAAGATTCCTGCCAGCAGCCGACAAGGCAGGAAATGCATCTTCTGATTTCATCTTTTTTCCCCGCTCTTGCCTTGTTTGCCCAGTAGGCGTCGGCAATCAACTGACGGCTGAATCCGACTATGTCTGCTTTGCCTTCTGCAAGTATTTTTTCACAATGATCAGGATTTCGTAGTGAATGGCTGGTAATAACGGGAATCTTGACGTGTTTCTTTACCTCCTCCGCGGCATATGTGTTCCAGCCTTCGGGATAGTACATCGGATCCATTACTGTTCCGGGTGACTCAAAGATCCCCGCACTGATATCAACATAAGCCAGCCCCATCTCTTCCATAAGTTGGGCAACCTTTACGCTTTCATCAAGTGTTCGCCCCCCTTCTATCCATTCATCACCCGAATACCGGATACCTAAAGGGTAACCTCTTCCACATTTCATTTGAATTCGATTAGCAATTTCCATTGTAAAACGCATTCGGTTGATAAAACTCCCGCCAAAGCGGTCGTTTCGCTTATTCACAAACGGGCTCATAAATTGTGCGATTAGATAACCGTGCGCGCCATGGAGTTCTACAGAATCAAAGCCTGCCTGTTGGACTCGCCAGGCGGCTTCGGCAAACTTCTCAACCAGATCATATATTTCCTCAACTGTCATGGCGCGTATCGATTTGCCCTGAGCAATGCTCTCGGCATAAATCACTTCGTGACCGGCAGAGCCGGGTACATCCAGAACATGGTCACTGGCTGACATCAAGTTCTTACGTGGCCAGGCGGCCTGACGGCCTGGGTGTTGTATCTGAACAGCGCATTTGGCCCCGTGACGGTGCATCGCTTCCGCTAATTGAGCAAGGCCGGGAATTAAGGGATCAGCATCCGCGGCCAAACAGGTAACCGTCGGTCTGCCTGTGGCCTTATCAGGCGTGGTCGCACCAACAATGATGAATCCACAACCGCCTTTGGCTATTTCCTCGTGATAGGTAATCACTCTCTGGTTAACAGAACCATCTGCATTGGCCGAACTTATGTCCGTTGGGACCATAGCGATTCTGTTTCGTACTACCATAGTGCCGATCTCAATTGGCGTGAACAGGTTTGGATAGTGTTTATTTCTCATGATTTTTTACCTCGCACAGTCTATATCCTTATTAAATGTTATTCTCGGTTGACTACGACTTCTACCCAAGGTGTCATCTACTTTTGACCGCTTCTTTTATAACATTCTTCCATAATAGTTTCTGTTCTTGTTGCTCCGAATCTCGTACAGCCTACTTCTCTGACCTTCAAAGCCATATCTAAGTCGCGCACACCACCGGCCGCTTTTATCTGTACCTTATCAGAAACACTTCTCCGCATAAGCTCTAAATCTTCGATGGTCGCGCCGCTTGTAGCGAAACCAGTCGAGGTTTTTACAAAATCGGCCCCGGCCTCTTCGGCAAGCTTACAACCAATCTCGATAAGCTCATCCGTAAGATAGTGGTTTTCTAAAATCACCTTCAGCAGAACATTCTCACGGTGTGCTACATCAACAACGGCCTTTATGTCGCTCTTTACATAATCAAAATTCCTGCTTAATAGCTCGCCGATGTTGATGACCATATCAAGCTCAACCGCTCCATCCTTTATAGCTTGTTCTGCCTCAAAGACTTTTGTTTCCGTTTTACTGTAGCCGTTGGGAAAACCAACTACGGTTGTAACTTTTATATTTGTTCCTTCGAGGTGTTTTTTGGCTGAGGCAACCGATGAAGGCCAGCAACAAACAGTAGCGACATTATATTTTTTTGCCGTCTCAAAACCTTTGATAATCTCTTCGTCCGTAAGCTCGGGCCGCAGTAGGGAATGGTCTATCATCTTGGCAATATCTTCACAAGTGTATTCCATGTTTTTCTCCATAAACTAAGTTTGGGTCAGAATGGTTCATTTTACATATTTTTTTACGGATTGCACAATCCAATTTATTGTTTTTGTTTTCTATAAGCCTCTCAGGAGATGTTGCGGCGGAGATTCTAACGGTTTTCGATATAATGACTTGTAAGGCCAACGGTCGGATTCGAACCGACAACCACTGGTTTACAAAACTATTGATGAAGTCCCGTAAATGCTTTAAGAGGTAGCACTTCTGAAACCTTTTTTATTGACTTGGCGCCAGACTTGATTTTTCTTTTCAGCTACAAAGCTTCTATTTGATTGTATAGTGATAAATATAATCGCATTTCAGCAGTCGTCTTAAGCATCTGCCTTTTCCATTTTAACTCAAGACCTTTTTATTATTACTTAGGTTCCGGGAGAAACGAAATTTATAATCGGGAAACTGTTGAGAAAAACCTAATTCAACGTCTACTTTAGTTTTAGCTTGTTTGCTATTGACAGTCTTCTATCTTACGAGTTCCTCCTTAACGAGTTCCTCTGCAAGATCACCCGAAATTATCAGTTCAGAGATCACTTTATCAGGACGCTTGAGCAAGGCTGATATTACTCTTGCTTTCCTTCTAGAGCTTGCGATAACGATTACTCCAGGACTATTGTTTTCCTCAGCGCGACTAACGATTTTTTCTAAGTTTGCTATTTTAAGACCGAAGAGACGTTCATTGACCTTGGCAATCGTCGATCCTGGCTCGCCAGTTGTCCCATCTTTTGTAACGTAACATCCTGCAATGTCACCGACAGCTTCATCTTCATCTCGAAGTGCTTCAATTTCCTCTTTCCGTAAGAAGGGTGCAGCTTCCCCTCTAGGAAGAGACCCAAAGCCGGTGTCGAGATCGCCAACCGAAGTGATAACGGTATCGAGTTTTTCTATCATACTTTCTTGGCCTTTCCCGAATACGTCATGATAAGTGGGAATAGCCTCAACAAATGCCTTTGCAATCTGAAGCGCATCTTTTTCACCCACAATTTTACTAATTTCACTGAGATTAGACTTGCTATTCTTCTTCTTTGCAAAGAGGTCGAGAAATGTAAGCGGAGTATAAACTGGAGTCTCTAAAAATTGACGTTTACATATGTCAGTGCCTAAAATTCTGGCCAAGCGGTTTGTGAGATGAGATGCGCTATATTCGAGCCAATCGCCATGTCGCGGATCATCAAAACGAAACGATAAAGAACCGAAAATTGTGACCATAATCATTTCACCCTTTGAAGGATGATCCTCCATGGCTCTTTTGACGGATAGGCTAAGGTGAGCGATTATGTCGACCATTACCCGGAGTGTCCTGCCGTAGCTAAGACCAACAATTTTCATTTGAGGAAGCCGCTGGAGGAAGATGTTTGCGGCAGCATGAGCAACCATACGAATGTTTATTTTAGCGGGATCTTCAACCTCCGATATGGGGGGATTAGCCCCCTTAGGGGGCCAAGCAGGGACGACAAATAACTTAGGAAGATTTCGCTTACCGTACTCCTCGTGAACCCTTTGTTCAAGGTAGGAGTCTTCTATTTTGTAAAGAACTTCTGAGAGCTGACTAGGAGCTTCCTTAAGAATCCAGTCTTGGGCCAACCAACGCTTTTCTTTAGCCGCATCTAAGCGACGTTCGAGGGTACTGCGAGTTAGACCCAATTGAGAGGCAAGAGCTTCAGTAGTGAGATCAGGCCGAGCGACACGCCAGTAGGCAGCCTCGGCAATTTCAATTTCTCTTTGATTTTCAGGTTTTCGAGGCATTTTTAACTCCCCAAAATAGAGAAAACGAACGACGACGTAGTACTAATCCGATACAAAAGAACAAAAAATAAAAAATAGCAACCGCGCAAACCACAAATTTTAGGACTTTGTAGTATAACCAATAAAAGAGAACCAGAATAAGCGACTAAAGCCGCGAACTAATATTAAAAACACGGGAATATTATAAAACAAAAACGCGCAATAAACAAACCCTTTTTTGAGAATTTATAAATATTTAATGGCGTAAATTATAAAAGCTATATATTCCCGTATTATAGTGATTATTATGCCCATATATATATGGACATATGTGCATAATAAGTGTATTTAAAAATTTTAAAAATATTTCAAATAATTTCTCAAAAACGCTTGCAAAATTTTATCAAACGGCCTATAATAATGTTGTGTTTGTTGCGTTGTTCTTCTGCGGCTTGCTAAAATTGAAAGGGGGTGTCTCGTAATGGTTGATCTTGTATTTTTGCTTTCGTTCCCTGTCTTGCCTGCGCCTGACGTATTGCGCCGTTTAGAGTATTGTCGTTTAGACCTCGATTTGGCTCTAAAGAACTATGAGCGGTTATTGCGGTGTTTGTTTCTCGTTGGGTCAAATAGCTCTAATGCGGTGTCTATCTATGATGAAAAGTTGAGTATCGCGCGTAAGAATTATGATTTTTTATTAGCGAATCTTTGAGTTTATTTGGCCGCAGCTTGGGGTGGTTGGGTGTTTGCCTCGTGGGCGTTCTTCTCCAACCACTCCTGTTGTGAATTTTTTGCCGTGTTGTTTGGAGGCAACTATGGAAAAGATTACGATTAGTAACATTCAGAGCCAATGCAAAATCGAAGTTGGCAAAATGCTCACCACTAAAATCAATGTTATTATCGGTGCAAACACCCCTGACCAAGTGCAGCTTGAGCGTAAGAAGATCTGTGCGGCCGTTTCTTTGGGTGTGCATACTGTGATTGATCTTAGTACCGTTAGGTTATCGCCTCCCCTGTGGCTTTGGGGCCGCGAACACTTTCCTCAGGTAGCTTTCGGTAAAGTTGCCCCAATTCTGGTGGCCGTAGAAAATGATGGTGTTGTGTCTCCCGAAAAGCTCTGGCAGGAAATTGAATGGTCTGTCTTGGCTGGTGTGGATTTTATGACGCTAAATCTAATTCCGATGCAGCTAAAGGAGTTTGATGTGGTGGCTGAGCGTGCATATCCAACAACGAGTCGTCAGGGTGGTGTTCTTTTAAAATATATGTTGAAGCACCGTGCGGTAAATCCTTACTTTCCTATTTTAAGTTCCATCTTGGATATCTTTAGGGAATACAACGTAACCCTACACGTAGGTTCTACATTCCGGCCGAGCGGCATTACTGAAGCTTTTGACCGTGCCCATCGTTGGGAACTCAATCGCCAGATGGAGATGTTTCAACTCGTGAACGAGGCAGGTGTACAGGCAATTGTCGAACCTATCAGTCATCAGCCTCTGAATGATATCGGACCCTGTATCGACACACTAAGGGAAGATTTTGGGGAGTATGTCCCTTTTCAAATGCTGGGGCCAATAGTAACGGAGGTCAACTTTAATTGTGACCATTATGCCTCTGCACCCGGAGCTGCTTTTGCCGCCATACACAATGTTGGTAAAGTAACAACAATTCCCCCGCGCGAGCATGTAGGATTTCCTGATCTACATGATACTGTCGCAGGGATTAAGGCCACAGTCACAAGTGTACATGCGGGTGATTTATGTCGTCTTCCTGAGTTGAAGTTGCATGATCAGCGTATTCAGGTTAAGCGTGAGCGGCGGCGAAGCTGTAATCCTTATTCAAAACAGGGCGGCTGCAACAAATGCCTAGAACTATGTCCTTTGATGATAAATCACCCAGAATGAGAAGAGCGGTCAAAAGGTGGCATACTTTGAATTGAGTACGGGTTAGGCTACGACTGAAGCAGGAGTCTCTGATTCGGTCTAATCCTTCGAGAATTTTTTTTCAGAACCTGAACACGTGCGTTGAATGTGACTACCTCGTTGAATTCTGCTGCGCAGAATTTGTTAATATTATGCAGTGTTTTGGATTGGCCCGTCTCATTCTCATCAGTCGCTAACCTCTCAAACTCCGATTTAGAGGACTGATCACTCCTGAGATATATTCCCAGACGTTCGGTTCCTATCCACAAAACGGAATATTGACAGAAAATTTTCGGCATGCTTTTTTTGGAAAACAGAAAGGAGTCGAACATGACGACGAAGAATTTCAAAGCAGAAGATTGTGAAGAGCGGTTGACACCCAGAACCTAAAAACGGGCCGAAATTGACGCCCATGAAAGGATGCTTTTTCATACATAAGAAGGGGGTACAGCCGCTGAGGAAGGCGGAGGCCTGTTATCTTTCTAAGGTGGTTGTGTGAAGAATTTTCTCAACATGAGAAAGCGGACCAATCTTTTCTTTGTTGAACAAACCAGACCATATTGACATACATCACGACAGACTGTCCTCAATAACGCCCGAAAAACGGGGTGTGTATAAGCATAGGTAATAGTAGAAACTTTCAGTAACAGCATCACCGCGGTTCAGTTAATCCATGCTCTTTCATTTTTCTATAAAGTGTTCGTTCTCCAATCTCTAACAGTCGAGCTGCTTCTTCTCGATTCCCCTTAGTAACGTGTAAGGCATCCAAAATGGCCCTCTTTTCAATATTTTTTAACGTTGGATTGCCTTTATGTAGCCCCTCCTCGGTCTTACCTTTCAAATCAGGCACTTTTGTCCCAACAGCGCCGGTGTCCGTGTCAGCTATTTTTAACAGTTTTTTGACAAGCCTGTCCAACCATATCAAGACTCTGCGAGAACCATAGCCGGATAACGCGCCAATGGCAAATGCCGCGAGTGCCTGATTAGCGAAGTTCTCGTTTGGGGCGAAGTTTCCACCAAAGGCAACAAGACCGCTGCGGAAGAACGCGTACACGATCACGGCTAAGGCAACTCCGATTAAAGGCAGGCTTATGTATTTCCAAACATACCGACGCTTAAAAGCCTCTCTTTCAGCATGCCAGCCGATGAAGCTGCGGATTCCATTGACAGCACCTCCTATGCCTCCACCAACAACAGCGTATGCCATTAGCATAAGTACAGGAAATTTTGGATTATCTACTTCGATAGAGTAACCCGTCCAGATAGCGAAAAATAGGCAAATAAATGTGACAAGGACAACAACTAAATACAGAATGCTGAATACTGCCACAACAACATCCCAAGTCTCCTCCGGCACTACTTCATAATTCTTCCCCGTTTGCTCGTCCACGAAATCTTGTTTTTTCATCTTGCGCCTCCTTTAGGTTTTGGATTTTTATAAAACTCTTTTGAACTTTTCTCATATTTCAAGAAACAAACATAGCACAAGCCGGTTGCTGCGTTTTGCTCTATTGCATCCTCATCATTATTTGGCAAAACTGCAAGAAAGTCCAGTCTTGAATCTTATATCTGACTACCCTCGACACGAGATCGGCGATTCTACAGACATAAGACTCTTTTGAGGGCTACGTGGGAAATTCTGTAGGCCGGGGGCGGGACAGCCCAGAAAAGTGGTCGTACTCAGACAATAATATATGCTTTTCGCATACTTAAAATTCCAGAACTTTTAATTGTGGGATTCCGACAATGACATGTTCATATAGATTTAGAGAGGAGTGCCAGCGATTTTTACTAATCTAAAAATCTTGTTTCATTGGTGTCATAGCCGTATGTTTGCACTGCATCATTTTTGATGTAACAGGCACAAATGGCAAAATTGACTTGGTGCTGCGCTTGGCGCGGAAGGGTGGAAAAGAGCACATTTAAATGGGTAACAATGTGGCTTTAAAGCCAACGGTCGGATTCGAACCGACAACCACTGGTTTACAAAACCAGAGCTCTACCGTTGAGCTACGTTGGCAGAAATATTTCCAGAATTTATACCCAATCTTGCTTTTTGTCTTGGTTATTTTACCTTAATCTTACTTTATTAGCAAAAGCATTGCTAAGTAGCGTAGCTATAGTTGTCCGATTATTTCATGTTGATTTATGGTACTATCTATGGCCGCATGAACTTCTAAAAGGCGACAGCATTCTGGCAAATTTTCTCATACTTTATGTCTAATCGGGTAATATTGCAAGTAAATTAAGAGCAAGTTGAGCTAATTCGAGGCATGTGTGCGGCAAATCCTGTGGGAGATACCTCGAACTAAAGTAGAATTTGTATGCGAGCCAAAATATCTAAATTCTTACAGGTGGCAGCTTAATCAACGTGAGAAGCTTTTGTGTTCATTGGTCTCTCATAGTGCGGATATGAGCGATGTTCTGGTGAACCTTAAAATTATCCAAAATCCAGATAAACTAGGGTCTGTCATGCCATATTAATTTCTTTTTTCTTCCTTGTGTATTTTCTATTTTTGATACTTTCGCTGTCCGGTCAAGGCTGAAGGGGGAAAAGCGAAACCAGCTTATCTATTGGAGAGGGCAATAAGATAGAATTCTCGATATTTGCTCTTTCAATGCCTTTTTCTGCTAATTTATCCTCGAAAAGGCACAATATGACTAAATCCCTACTAAATCCTATGTGATTCCTCTAAAGAATGATAAAAATTATTCTTTAGCGGCTAAAACTTTGATTTTTCAACATTTTTATCCTTGACAAATCCAAAGCTTGGTAGTTAAATTGGGACAATAAGGCAATTTGGACAGCCCTTGTATCCAAAGGATCTGGATGAGGAAGAGGGATAGATAAGATGAAGGATTTATTTACGACCGGCGAAGCCGCCGATGTTTGTAAGGTAAGCCAGCAGACAATCATCCGATGTTTTGATTCCGGTAGACTCCAGGGATTTCGTATCCCAGGCTCAAAATTCCGGAGAATTCCGCGTCAGAGTCTGATCAAATTTATGAGGGAAAACAACATCCCCCTAGATAACCTCGAGTCTGGAAAAAAGAAGATTCTTGTCGTCGATGATGATGTTGAAATCGTTGAGCTTATTGTGGATGTTCTCGTCCGTGATGGTAGATTTGAAATCCAAACTGCATCCAGCGGCTATGAGGCAGGAATGTCAACCGAGCGGTTTCGGCCTGACCTCATATTGCTCGACTATATGTTGCCCGATGTCAATGGAAATATCGTTTGCCAGACCATAAGGGAGAATCCCGAGTTTGGAAACATCAAAATTATTATCGTGAGTGGGGTTGTGAAACAGGATGAAATTGACCAGCTCTTAAAATCCGGCGCCGAAGATTTCATAAAAAAACCATTTAGCATCACGGAACTGACTGACAAAATCAGTACGGTCCTGCAAATGAAATAGGTCGGCAAGTACTTCAATGGATTGTTTCGCTTGTAGTGACACGCCTTGCTTAAGGCCCGGAAAATAATGCCAACCGCTAAGTAGGAGGTTATTAAATGCCGGATGAAAAAATTGCCCCAACATCTGCTCACCAGGTAGAGATTGTTATTCGTCGGCTCGAATCTCTTTCGATCTTGCCCTCAGTTGCAGCACAATTTTTTTCCGGGCTACTACAGCCCAGATTCTCGCCCTCTGCAATAGTCGATTTTATTGAATTAGATCCGGCTCTGGCAGCCAAAACTCTTTCTCTCATCCACAAGCAGGATTTAGATTTGTCTGATGAAAAGTTTTCGCTTCGACAGGCGCTTGACAAGCTGCCCGAACACTTAGTTCGCGATGTTTTTTTCTCTTTGAGGGCTATTGGGACTTTCGATTCCGGCGACGAAATAGCTTTTCTGAGGAAAGAGCAGACTCTTCATGCCCTTGCTGTTGCCTCCTGTGCTCAAGATATCGCCGAAGTTATATTCCCTCGCATGGATCCCAAGTTGGTTCACTGTGCCGGCCTGCTTCATGATATCGGAAAATTTGCGCTCCTGGAAGCGATGCCGAAGAGTTTTGCTCATATTATCGAAGCGGCAAAATCGACGCGTTCCAGTGCCTGTGCTACCGAGCAGAAGCATCTTGGTATAGATCATACAATTCTCGGCAAGCGTCTGGCTCAAAAGTGGCGACTACCGGAACAAATTTCCATTGCTATCTGGCTCCATCACAGTGACGCTGCGAGCATTTCTGAGAGTATACCTGAAGCAAGAATAGCACAAGTCGTGCAGTTAGCCGACTATATAGCACGCCAATCAGGCCTTGGCCAGTCTGGCAGCTTTGATTCACCCGAACCGGCAGAACAAATAGCCAAATCACTTTCGATGGGCTTCGAACAGCTGGAACGAGTCCGCCAGAAATTGCCCGATACAGTCAGACAAAAATCAGAAGTATTAGGACTGGATCTACCAAACGCTGTGTCCACCTATTGCGACATTATTCACACTAATGCTGCTCGGTTGGCTCATGAGCAAACGGAATTATCTCTTGAAAATCGGCAGTTGCAGAGTGCTTCTAGTCATTTCGATTTTATAAAAGACTTTCTGCTCGGTATAAATTCGGCTGACGGTGCAATCGATATCGCAGAAAATTTCGCTGCTCGTTGGCAAAAGTTTTATCAAACAGGTATGGTTTGTTTGTATTTGGCACCTCAGGCCAGCTCGCAGTCTCTCGAAGCTGTTCTTGTAGAAAACCTCTCTCGAACAAAGCAGGTTTACTTGAATGTACCCGCCGAAACACCTGCCATACCGAGAGTGATAGCACGCGACTTCGCGATTTTGGATGCTCACGACTTTGTGGAATGGCTATTTGTGCAATTGGATGTTGATTTTGACTCGAACCAGACTAAGTTGATGCCTCTACTCTCGGATGGCAGAGCAGTCGGAGCAATTCTTTTTGAGCTTCGATATCCGGCGGATGTAGAGCTTTTCCAGGAAAAGTTCGAGATCACTACTTCAATTGCCGGTTCTGTTTTAGATGTGGCTTGTTCTGCCGCCAAGCAGCAGCATTTTGTAGAGCAGATTGCCCGACTTCGTGTAAAATCCGTGGAAACCAAGGCCGGGGATGTTATAGATAAGTCTTTGGATGCTTTAGTCGAAATGGCGGCTGGGGCATCGCATGAGCTAAATAATCCCCTCTCGGTTATTTCAGGCAGAGCACAATTTCTCAACCAGGCCGAGATTGTGCAGGAGAAAAAGCAAGCTCTGACACAGATCCAGGAAAATGTCGGCAAGATATCCAGGATTATAGAGGAGTTGATGAACTTTGCCAGGCCGCCGGAGCCCAGACCTATCCAGGTAAGTATCAAACAAATACTCGATGAGGCCGTACAGTTAACCATCCAAAAGACCGGCGTGGAGCATATCAATATCCAAACCGAAGTTGCCGAGGATTTGAAAAGCGTTTTTGTGGATTCGGCCCAGATTGTGTCATCAATTGCAAATGTTCTTTCTAATGCTGTTGAATCTTATACGGGCACCCTTGGCCCTATAAAGGTAACCGTCACTGCCGATGAATCCGGCGACTTTGTGAAGTTACAAATCAGTGACCTCGGCTGTGGAATGGACACAAAAACGCTTGAGAGGGCGACGCAACCATTCTTTTCCGCCAAGCCCGCAGGTCGAAAACGAGGGATGGGTCTTGCCTACGCTCAAAGGATCATCCAATTAAACAAAGGGCGGCTTCGCATAATAAGTCAGCCCGGTAGTGGAACTACCGTAACGATAATCTTGCCCTGCAAATAATAAGTAGAAGAAGAAACGGTGGTCATGGAGTACAAAAACAGAGGGCCGATCCACTTGTAAGTCCGAGAATTCAGATATTGATCCCGATAAACACTAACACACCTCTTTCGGCATACAGTTCTTAACTTTCATGAACCTGATAACTGGTTATTTATAGGGCTGCATCTGGGAATCCTCTGTCGAGTTTGTTGCTCTTAAAGCCAGCTGCCGACTAAACCGATTCTAAATCCGGAGACCATTCCGGTTTTAATTATTGAAATGGGTTCTTTAAACAGGAAATGTCGCGAAAAGGTGTCTCGTGGACTATAAACAAAGATATAGAAAATTACGTATTCTTCTTCGCAAACTCAACGAGGAACGCAAAAAGCAGGCCCGAAAAGTAGACATACTTTGCAATGACTTCATCTCAGCCCAAAGGGACTTTATAAAAAGACTGAATACTATCGGTTTCACAGCAAATTTTTACGAGTCAATCCTTGGAACATCCGATCTGAGCAGCCTTTTGTATACCGCCGGTAAGCTCATCAAGGATGAAATCCCCGACTCAAATGTCGCTTTCTTTTTGCTTGGAGTTCCATTTCGCAAAGAGTCGCAAAATGGTGTTCCACTTCAACAAGATAACTTCGAATTGTATGTGTTCGAGAGTGATAAGCCAATTACTCTTGAAAAGCGACATTTAGAGAATTGCTTCACACCCGACCTCGTGGACAGTATCTGCAAGTCGAACAGGCTTTGCAACCTCGATGATATGTTAGCGATGGGCATACAGGACAACTTGATCGAACTAAGCAAAATGTCAGTTGTTACGGTCCCCTTACGACTGTTCGGTTCATCGTTAGGTTTTATATTGATATATGGCTCATCCCAGAACAAGCTAACATCTGATGAGCTAAACAACGTCTCCGCTGTGACCTGTGGACTGTCTCGGGCAATACAGTCTTACCAGGTCCTTCTGCAATCTACTGATTAGGATTGTGCTTCGGCAGGCGGTATTTTTACCTATCGGAAGTCGTGTCGAAAAGTAAATAAGGGATTGTTCATGGTGATATGTTAAATCAGATCTGCGTTTGTATCAGGTATCCACCCTTCGCTGTTGTCGAACAATTTTATATGGAGCCATCCGTGTCGATGTTCAAGCAGATCAAATTCTGTGCCCGCATGTAGTGGGTCCTTAAAACTCGGCGAATAACTTTGTCCATCACCTTGGCGGGCAACAACTTCCTCAGCCGTTATGACACCGCATACGTTCCGTGCCTGACTGCTTATCTCTAAAACAACTGATGCAAAGAGGCAAATGAGCAGGATTCCGCTGATTACCACCGTTACAGTCACGAGTGCAGTTCGACCGAGCCATATGATTATAGTCAGGCCAATACAAAAGAGAGCGAAGAAAAGGCATGTAAGTACAAATTTAGTCTTGAGGAAGAAATCATAATGCCAGAAGAACAAAGTATGTAGAACGCGTTTTTCGGTTTTTAACCTGACCTTGTCTACTCTTCTGCTGCGTGCAAAAGCGAGATTTTTTTGGATATTTGTATCGGAACTATCGAGTTTTTCAGCACGACGGTAGTTTAATATCGCTTTACCAAGATCGCCTTTCAGAAGATATGCGTTGCCGAGATTGTAGTAGAGCTTGGAATTTTGTATGTGGCCCTCGATTATGATTTTTTCATATATTAGTATCGCTTCTTCGTAAAGTTTCGTGGCCTTGTTGGAATTAACTGAAATAGAGTGGGCTTGCCTGAATGCCTCGTTTGCCCGGCTAAAAAGTGAATATAGCTGTTCATCTGACAGCTTAGCGTTTGCCGGGACGGGGCACCCAAGAGAAAAAAAACTAACTAATAAGACCAAAGTCTTTCTGTCTTTCATTTTTTAGATGCTTTTTCAATATGGCGAATAAGACTTACTGCTTCCTTGATTTGTATATCGTCAACATCGGCATCCATTGCCGCATACCTTGCAGCCTCGCATTCTGTAATAATGTCCCTGTATTTACCGGCTGTTTGCATGTCCTGCGTGGCAGAGAAAATTACTTCGTAGCAGTCATCAGCTGTAAGTGATCCTGCCGTTCTGTGAAATCGCTCGCCTATGTACTGTTTCATTATTGATGCAAGTAGCTCTTGTCGTTGTTGCGGCTCGGCAGAGGTGATTTTTTTTAGCTGGCTGAGCGCCTTGCCCAGAGCCGACCGTTTGCGTTTTAGGGCCGCTTTTTCAGGACTTGTCTGCATAAACAGTTTAATTAGTGAACTCGAAATCAATCCCAATAATGGCACTGTCCAAAGAAAAACATAGTGGGGGCTTACAGCAGCGCCTAAGGGCGAGAAACTCATGTTTCGTAGAACGTCGGGACCTTCGTAGTTGGCCGAAAGCCCTTTCTTTATTGCTTCGACCTCTTTGTTAACGGGCACGAAATCTCTACCTTCCACATCTGCGTTAGTCAGTATTTTCGTCGGCTCTACTTCCAGCTTTATCGGCTCAGTCTTCGCGATAACGTACTCGCCTTTTTCGGAATCGAAATATGCCAGTGGAATAGATGGTATGGCTGTGGTTTTGTCGTTGTTGGCACGAATAGTCTGTGTAAAGACTTTGAGTTCATTTTGAATGGTTGGAGAGCTTTTTTGCGATGGAATCTTGAAATTTGTCGCAAGCTCAGGTATTTGCTCAAGTGCCGGCCACTGGACCGGTTTTAGGTATTTGCTGCCGCCGATTTGAATAGTAAGAGTAATAGGGTCTCCTACATTTACTTTTGTCGGTGTAGCGGAAGCTGAAATTGTATACCGGCCGACAAGACCATAGAAGCCGGCTGGTTTGGCCTCTTCAGGTAAAGCAAGAACTGTAAGTGTCTTTGATGGTGAAAATACAATAAAACGTTTGTATTGTTTTCGTGGGCCGAAGAAACCGAAATCGCCGAAGACAGAATCCCGTGACCGCGCTCGTCCGACAACAACATCGGCAGAAACCGAAGAAGCTCCTATTTCTATCTTTCCGGGATTCTTGGGAATCAAAACCTTGGTGAAAGCAAGCAGGATAGAGTCTTTACCTTTATGGATTATGCGGTTTTGCGTGACGAAGACAGACATTCCGGTGCTCAAGCGGAACTGTTTTACCTGCTGGTTTGAAACGTCAGGATCCTCAATATAGAAAGCATCGCTGTTCAAAGCTGTGATGTTAAATTGAAAGTCACCAATCTCTGCGGATATATAAAACTTGACCGTCAACATCACCGGTTGACCCACATAACATCGCTGCTCCGATAGTGTGACCTCAAGGTCCAGTTTGTCGGTCGTGCCTGGTTTCAGAATATTTACCACAACCGGATTTGTTGTATAGGTCCTTCCCTCGATTGTTACTGCTGTTGGTGGAATCTGTACCTGGCCGGCTTGTTGGGCGCTTAAAGAATAGCTCATTATATATCGCTTGATGATTTTTTTTGTTGTTTTACCGTTAACAATACTTATCGAAGTTTGTGAGACATCTCTGTTGCCGGCGCTTTGGGGATTGTATTTTGCCAGCGCGGACAGGTCGACCTGGCCCGGCTTATTTTCCCCGTCAATTATTATATTGTAGAAGAAGTTTTCCCCCACATAAATGTCTTTTGAAGTGTCAACCTGAGCAAAAACTCTTATTTGGCCGTAAAGATTTCCTGATACTGCCGTAGCCCATGCAAGTATAATGAGAGTATATTTTGTGATTGACTTCATATTACCAATCTTTATCGACCTTTTGATAACCGGCTCTCTGCAGGATTTGTCTCTGTTTTTTCTGATCCTGCTCTTTATCGAGTATCTCCTGTGCGGTGGCGTCTGGTGCGTTTTTTTCTTCCTGCTGTTGTTCAGGTTGTTGTTCTTGAGATTGGTTCGGATCTTGGCCGGAAGTCTCCTGAGCTTGTTGTTGCTGTTGAGACTGATTGGGGTCCTGTGGTTGGTTGGGATCCTGTTGTGAACCTTGTTGTTGCTGCTGTTGTTGTTGATTCTGGCCCTGGTTGGGATCTTGTGGTTGGTTTGGGTCCTGCTGCTTCTGTTTGTTGATCTGGTCGATTATGTCTTTTATTATGAGTCGTGCGACTTCGATATTCTTTGCGGCTTTCTCATTCTTTGGATCTATGTCCAAAACTCCCCGCCAATGAGTAATGCTTGTTTTCAGGTCTTCAAGGGCCTTTTGCAGGTCGGAATCTCTTTGTTTCATACCTCGTTGAAAAAAACAGTTGCCGAGATTATATTTTGCCTTGGTGACCAGTTTCATATCTTTGCTCTCAGCGGCTACTTCCTTGTATAGATCCATTGCCTCTGCAAGGTCATCCAGCCGATAGAAACTGTTTGCCTTATTGAATTTTGGTTCGCGGGCTTGTGGTTTTTCAAGAAGAGCCTGCTCGTAAATATTGATTGCCTCATTGAAATTGCCCTGAGCATATAGCCTGTTTCCCTGCTGGACTGAGATCCGCGCGGATTCTGCCCGCGCTGTATGTATAGGCGGCAAAACCAGTAATATTATAGCAATTGTTTTAAGTCTTTTTTCGTTCACTGATAAGTGCCTCACAGATAATTAATACGATACCCAAAGCCACAAATATCTGGAATTTTTCATCATATGTCATCATTGTTGCTGATTCAAGCTCACGTTTCTCGGCTGAGGCAATAAGGTCCTCGTAAATTTCCCCAAGGTCCAGTGTTGTTCCGGGTTGTACCGACAGGTATTTTCCACCTTCGGTTGCATAAACAATCTCTCGCAGTGTGTCGCCGTCGACTTTTGACCAGACTTCCTCGCCCTTATACTGCAAAAATGTGCTTTGGCCGTCCGGGCCGGTAATGGGTATCCGCGAGCCCTGGTCCTCGTCGCCCAATCCAATTGCGATGATTCTTATGCCTTCAATTCCCGCTTTTTTCGCGGCTTCCACAGGGAAGCTCTCGTGGTCTTCACCATCCGTAATTAATACGATATCTTTGTATTCACGACTTTGCTTGTCAAAGACCTCCTGGGTTGCCTTGCGAATAGCATCCCCGATCATTGTCCCCCCCCTGCTCGTGCTTTCGGTGGATATATCAGCCAGTACCATTCGTATGAAGCTGTAGTCCTGGGTCAATGGGCACTTTATTGTGCTGTTGCCGGCAAAGGTCAAAATGGCTACCCTGTCGCCTTTAAGAGTCTCCAGAAGGTCACTGATGGCAATTTTTGACCGTTCCAGCCTGCTTGGCTTGATGTCCTCGGCCAGCATCGAGCGCGAGGTATCCAGCAGTATAGCAATGTCTCTGCCTTTTCGTTTTATCTGTTGGGGTTTCGGATTCCATTTGGGTTCGGTCAGCGCTGCTACAATACTTATGAAAGCGGCTATTAACAAAAACGCCTTGAATATCTGCTTTTTCAGGCTTACAGAGGTGTTGATTTTTTTGAGCATTTCATTGCTTGCTAATATTCTAAGTGTCCTGGCCTTGCGCCAGAAGCACCAGGTATAAGCTGGTACTAAGACCACCGGTATTATAAACAATAACCACAATGCATTATCGTTTCCGAAGTTCATATTTCACTTTTTCCGAAACAATCCCTTTCCTGTTTAGGGTACTCCTGTTATCTTTTCATGGTATCTTGCGAAATACTGTACAACCGCCTATCATCTCAAAAATCAATAATGATAATGCCGCCAGCGTCCAGGGCCCGAATCTCTCCGAGTATTGGGCATACTGGATGGATTTGACTTCGGTCTTTTCGAGGCTGTCGATTTTTTCGACAATCTTATGAAGCGACTCAGCATCGTCTGCACGGGCGTAAAAGCCTCCCGTTTTTTCGGCGATTGCCTTTAACAGCCCTTCATCCAAATCCTGATGTGTCGGCATCTTAAAAGAGCCCATAATAGTCTGAATCGTTGTGTACGCCTGGGCCGAACCGATACCGATCGTATATATTTTGATGTCCCATTTTTTGGCCAGTTCTGCGGCTTGCAGAGGATCGTATTCGCCCATATTGTTACGGCCGTCCGTGAGAAGGATAATTGCCTTGCTCTTTATCTTGAAACCGCTTTCCCGAGCATTGTCCGAATTGCTTGTGCCGGCCAAGCCTAATTGTGCTCTTCTTTGTTCAACTTCCTCCTCTGCTGTTTTCAATCGAGCTGCCGCCAAAGCAATAGCATCACCTATGGCTGTTCCATCCTCGCTGCGGAGTGTGACAATCTCGGTTTTCTTGAGAAACTCAAGGAGAACGTTATGGCTGATAACCAGAGGGCATGTAGTGTCGGCGTAACGGGCGAATGTAATCAGCCCTATTAGGTCCCCGCTTCTGCCGCCGAACCCTTTTTTATCGCCGCTGATAAAATTGTGAAACACCTTTTTTACGGCTTCCAGGCGGTTTTGCTTTTCGCCGTAGTAATCCATTTCCGCCTGCATCCTGCTGGAGCGGTCCACGATTGCCTCTATAGCCACTCCTTCGGTCGAGATTTCAGAAAGAACCGTTCCTTTTCTTGGACGTGCCAGCGCCACGATTAAAAGCCCGAGGCAAATTAACCTCACAACCACCAGTAAGGGCCTGGATTTCAACCGCCACGATATGGGGCAGCTCCTGATATCCGCGAGGCTCGGGAATTTTACAGCCGCTGTGCGCTTCTTTCGGAGTGTTAGGTATGCCATAAAAGGCAGAACCAAAAGTAACAGCAATGCCCAGGGTGAATACAACTGCATTTATACTACTCCTGCTTCAACGGTTTCCTCGGCGTCCGCATTATCGGTAACATCTATTCTGCGTTCATCGGACTTTGTCTTTTCTATGAAATCTTTTACCAGGTCGAATGTTTGCTGGATTTGTTCATTGGTCGGATTATATTTGGCAAACTTCACAAGATCGCAATGTCTTAGAAATTCGCCTAGGTTTTCTTTGTCAGGCACGGAAAGCACGTCTGTCCATTGAAGATCAATCAGGAATTCTTCGGTCGTCCTTTCAGGTGCTCTTAAATCAAACCGGTGTTCGATATAGTGCCTGAGAATATTGCTTATACGCTCGTAAAATTCCTTTATTTCGCCTGAATTTATCAGGTCGTCTTTGACCAGAAGCCGCAAACGCTCGTATGCAATTTCGTGCGCTGGCTTGAAGATTCGAATAAGTTTACTATATCGCTTACGCCGCAGATAAAGCCAGAGGCCGACTGCCGTGATAAGAATGGCCGAGCCGATCACCCAGAGCCAAAGGTATGAGGTCGCCTTTGGCATCTCAACAACATCTTCGATATCGGCTATTACCAGCTCGCTGCGTTGGTCACCCAGCAGGGAAGTAACCTCGATGTCAATTGGTTCGGTTGTAAGCTCGTATTTTTTCTCTTCGACACCATTGACGTCGCTGAATTCAAATGTAAAGGCGGGTATTGCATAAGAACCGGATAGAAACGGTTCAAGCCGGTACCGGTAAGTGCTGACTATATTGTTGTTCTCATCGAGCTTGTTACCAGGATTGTCCCAATCGACGATACCGAAATTCTCAAGCACCCTGTCGACTTTCGGCATCTGGAGTTCATAGCCTGGCTCTATTGCTCCCTCAAGTTCCAGGATTATAGTTTCGGCTATAGTTATTGTGCTTTTATCCAGCCGTACGTGAGCTGTCAATGGCCCGCGTTCATAAAGCTTATCAATCTCGAATTCCTTTTCTTTTTTGGCATCCCCAGCTTTTTCACAGCCTGCCCAGAGAAGTACAAGACTGCATCCAAGCATCCAGAATAAAACGGAGCACTTTTTGGCTGAATTTCTTATCATTTTTTCTTAGTAACAACTATTTTGTCGTCTCGACAAGTTACTCTTCAGATTCACTTTGTTTAGTACCCGTCAGGGCAGACCTGTGGATGATGACATTGTATTTGTCCATCATTTCTTTTATATAGTCCTGCTGGATGTCTTGACGTTTTTGGCTCAGGAGCATTGACATCGCCTCCTGTCCGACTTCGTCGAAACCTTTTTGGCGTTCGGCAGTTACTTCTTCGACCTTAACAATTTCCCAGCCTTTCTCGGTCTTGAACGGCTCATCCAGTACCTTTGGGGCATTGTCAGTAAAGATTTTGTCGTTGAGTTCTTTGGATTCGCCGATCACAGGAACGTAAGAACCTTTATTGACATCAATATCAATTTTGCCGCCCGTTTCCTTGGTGCCTTCGTCTTTGGAGAATTCTTTTGCAAGTTTGCCGAAATCTTCACCCTCTTTGATACGTCCTATCAGTTCAGTGGCCTGTTGTTGGTCTTCGACGAGTATGTGGCTAATTCTTGCTTTGGCGGGTTCGACGAATTTGTCTTTATTTGCCGTATAGTACGTTTGGATGTCGGTTTCTGTAATGTGGATTTTATCTGCAAGTTGTTGGTTCATCATCTGTTGGCTCAAAACACCTCGGCTCAGGTCTTCAAGGAGCTTCTTGACCTCGGATTTTTCAGTCATCTGCTCCTGCAGGGCCTGACGGTACAAAACTTCCTGGGCGAGCCACGCTCGCAAATATTGCTCCCTGGCTTCGGGATTTCTATATTGCTCGAGCATTTTCTTTTTTTGCTCGTTAAGTTGCTCAGCACTCATAAATACTGACATAGGGGTAAGCTGATTGTCGATGCTGTTTTCAATGGTCGCATCGAGGTCTGCCTCTGTTATCTTTTCGGCTCCTATTTCAGCGATTATTTTGCCGCCTACTTCTGATGACTTTTTGAAGTTCGTCCTGTCTATCAATTCGTATCGCAACGCCGAGAATTTTCCGAGCTTTTCAAAGCAGTCTTTAATATGTGTGTTAATTTGAGGCTCTAACTCACCGAGCCTGGCGGAAATCTCACTGCGGTAGTAATGCTCAATGGCCTCTGCATAAGAGCCGGCCTTTTCCAGCAATGTCCCTATTTGAAACAGTACCTTGGCGCGCTCTGTGTCCGTCAGTTTGGCTACGTTTAGGTAATCCTGCCAGACTTTGACCGCCCTGGCATACAAATTCCGCCGGGCAAGTTTGGCGGCCAGTTGCTTGGTTTGTTGGGCCGAGAGGGATGAGGCTGCTGTACCTTGTGCCGGGTGTGGTTTCTCTGACGGCCCTATAAGCAGATTGGCGGTTGTCAGAGCTATTAAAATCAAAAGTAGTACAATGACTATCTTGCTCGCGAGGGCGTTTCTTTGTTTTTTTTCAGGAAGCGAAAAATCCAGTTTCTCTTCCATAGATCTTTACTCCTTAAATCCGGCACTGTAATTATATTCAACGGCTGTCAGTATCGCTGATGCCTCATATGGAAAAACTCAATCAAATCATGTATGTACGGTTTGTCTGTATTGATGCTGATGCAGTCGATGTTAATAGACCTGAGCATTTTTTTCAAATCATCCAGTCGTTGGGAGCTTTTGTTTTTGTATTGGTTACGAAATTTCTTGCTTGAGGTGTCTATAAGAATAATTTCGCCGGTTTCGGCATCCTGGAATTCAATCATACCAACACTTGGAAGTTCAATTTCGGCACGGTCACGAATCGGCACGGCTATAACATCGTGATGTTTGTTGAGAAGGCTCAGAGGCCCCTTAAAGTCGGTTTCTATAAAATCAGACACAAGAAATACCGTGGCTCTTTTGCGTACGACTTTTCCCAAGTAGTCCAATGCCAGGTTGATGTTTGTTCTTCGCTTTGGCATGCTGAAATGCAGCAATTCACGAATGAGCCTTAGAACATGCCTGCTTCCCTTTTTAGGGGGTATGTAAAGCTCTATTCTATCGGTAAAAATCAACAGTCCTACTTTGTCGTTATTTTTCGCGGCTGCAAAGGCAAGGACCGCGCAGAATTCGGCCGCAAGTTCGTTTTTCATCTTGTTTACTGTGCCGAACTCACCGGAGGCACTCAGATCGACCACGAACATCACTGTCATCTCTCGCTCTTCTACGAAGCGCTTTATATAAGGCTTGCCGGTACGGGCGGTGACGTTCCAGTCGATGGAACGGATATCATCACCGGCCATATACTCGCGGACTTCATCGAACTCCATCCCCCTGCCTTTGAACACGCTTTCGTACTGGCCGGCAAAGCTGGCGTTTACCGCCCGTGACGAGTAAATCTGAATCTGGTTGATTTTCTTTATTAATTCTTCGGGTATCATCGCTCTTCGTAAATACGGTCTCCACTCACCCTCTTATTTCCTTTTTAAGGGACTTCGATATTATCGAAAATTGTCTTTATAATATCTTCACTGGTTTTTTCTTCCGCCTCGGCTTCATAGCTGACAATCACCCTGTGCCGAAGAATATCCATACCGATACTCTTGACATCCTGTGGAGTGACATATCCTCTTTGCTGTATAAATGCATGGGCCTTTGCAGCGACGGCAAGATAAATCGTTGCCCGCGGTGATGCCCCGTAATTAATGAAGTTGCCAAGGTCTATGCCATACTTTTTTGGATCCCTTGTAGCGCACACCACGTCAACGATGTAGTCTTTAATCTTTTCATCAATATATATTTCATCCACTACCGCCCGGACTGCCGAGATATCCTCAGGCTTAATAACTGCCTGTATGTCGAATTTTTTGTCTGTTACAGCCATCCTATCAAGAATCTCGCGTTCCTCGTCCTTGTTTGGATAGTCAATCTTAAGTTTCAGCATAAACCGGTCCAGTTGGGCCTCGGGCAGTGGATAAGTACCTTCCTGCTCGATAGGATTCTGGGTAGCCAGTACCAGAAAGGGCTCGGGAACGGGAAAAGTCTCCTCCCCTATAGAAACTTGCCTTTCCTGCATGGCTTCAAGTAGGGCGCTTTGTACTTTTGCCGGGGCCCTGTTGATCTCGTCGGCCAGTATGATGTTGGCGAAAATCGGCCCTTTACGCGTGTAAAACTCACCGTCCGACTGACGGTATATTTGTGTTCCGATTAAATCAGCCGGCAATAAATCTGGTGTGAATTGCAGCCGCCTGAAACTGGCATCTATCGCCTTCGATAGGATTGTCACTGCCATGGTCTTTGCAAGTCCCGGTACTCCCTCGATAAGTATGTGCCCATTAGCCAGCAGCCCGATCAGCATTCGCTCAAGCATATAACGCTGGCCCACAATTACTTTGTCTAACTCGGCAAAAAGTGTTCGCACAAATTCGCTTTTTTTCTGCACTAAATCCCCGATTTGTTTGACGTCTATTGCCATAAAGTGTTTCTCCTTAAAGGTTTACGCCTGAATACGTTTCATAGTTTTGACCGTTTATGCATATAGGCGTTGAGCCTATTAAACGAGTAGTTTTTTATACGTTCTATCGGACAAAAAGTTTATTTTATACCAAAAAAATGCCAAAAATCAAGGTTTCTCTTGTGCATTCCGGCAGGTGGGTTTCACAACAGTCTCGGGCAAGGAAACCCTCTTTTCACTGCTGTGAATTTAGGATAGATTGAAATGAAACTTGAGTTAAAAAGTTTAAAAAATGTTCGATTTTGACGAGTATTGGAATAACTGAACCGCTAGCCTTTTCGGAGATCCTTATACTATTCTATCTTCTTATAAAATTCAGCTTCACGGTCGGAAAGCATATTTTGCTCAATCATTTTGCGTATACGCTGCAAGTCTACATCTCGAGGCTCACCACCCCCAGGCTGCATCCTGGCCGATTGACTGAAGCTGGTCGGCATTACCCGTAAAAACCTGTTTACAGAAACGGTCGACACGAATACTGCTGCTACGAGGACACCCGCCATGAAAAATCGTACCTGCGGTCTTGCTGCTGTTAGATGGGGACCCGGTAAGTGTCCTTTTTTTACAGCCGACTTTGCCTGGTAGCGACACCGGTCACAATATATGCAATCCATTTGGTCTTTGCCGGTAAGACCAAACTCACAAAGGCCGAATTTTTTTGCTGGCATGTAATGTTTTAGTATGACTACATTGTTAAACAGCGAAAGAAAAGCCCCGGCGGGACATAAGTATCGACACCAGAAACGAGTATAGAGAAGTGAGCCCAACAGGGCTATTGCTGTTATTGATACTATGGATATTTGCAGAAAACGAAGGTTAAAGATCGAAATCAGTAGGTCTGCCCCAAGAGTTGTTCGGTTTCTGGAAATAAAGAAAACTGTTATGGCAACGAACAGAATCCCATATTTAACGAACCTTGCTTTTTGCATCGTCTCTTTGGATATCGTTGGCTTGAATCTTTCAGGGACAATATAACCAAGCAATTCCTGCAGTGCTCCGAAAGGACAGATGTAACCACAAAAGATATTGCCAAAAAGTATAATTAAAATCGGTATTCCAATAGCCAGCAGGAATGCTCCTGATAAAACCAGAGCGGGGGTTTGTAAGGACAGTATACTCGCTATTTGTTCGCTGGAATACTGGGCGTTTAAAATGATACCGCCAACGACAAGATTGAAGCAGAGAACTACCAATCTACTCCAAAATCCACCACGGTAGGTAATAATCAAAGCAAGTGCGAAAGCGCCAACTAAATATATTCCGTTAGTGTCTGTCAGGTCGGCGAAACGAGATCTTTCTTTGGACTCAGGTTCAAGAGGTTGGCCGAGAATTCCCCTGGCAAAACGTTGACTTGATGATTCCAGTGCCAATAGAATGGCTTCGGAGCTTACAGTGGCTCCCGTAACTGCGTGAACATCCGTAAAAGGCTGGAGTTGGAACAGCTTGCGTCCTTTTAGGTGATCATACCAGCTCGGTTCATTTGCATCCGTTTGACTGAGGAGGTCAAGGTATGCAGGTGTTTCGTTGGACCGTATTATATGGAAGTTTATTAACCTGCCGATAGTGTCTACATAGATGCCAAGATTCATCTTCCCACCGAAACCACGAACCTCAGGTGCCAGGTTTTCAGAGCTGAATATGTACCCACTCAGTTTATCATTGGCATCGTAAACACTGAAATAAATAATTTTTTGAGCAGTATCACCCGAAACACTCGATTCCTGATCAATTCTCAATTCACCGGCAAGTGCCTGGGCTGAGTAAGGCGGTAATGAAGGTCTGAGCTTCGCCCCGGCGTCTGCAAGCAGGTTCGAGCAAAGGACGACACATGCTCCGATGCCAAACAGGATGTAGCCAAGCCTGCGTAAATTGAAGTATGTTGTATCCGGAGAACAAATCTTTTCTGGTTTATATATTTTCAGTATGGCAGCAGGTGTATTGGACAGCAAAAACATTATCAAAACAAATAACGTTAGTTTTGTCCCGAGCACTGGAACAAGTACAAGACTTGTTAATAATCCGCCGGCTGATGCGCCGATATGGTCGGCCATTTCGAGTTTACTGCCGGCCTGCCCCGTCTCTAAGCCAGAATCGGCAAGTCCTCTGGCGGCTAATGGGAAGTAACTGCCGGTACATAGACCGCACAGAATAAAGAAAGTCGCGAAAATTAAGTGCGTCCATTGCTCAGCCTGCCAAAAGGCGATTGCACTCAGGATTAACGTATGCAGAAGTATCGCCGTAAATAGCAGAATTTGCGGTTGATATTTTCTTTCGCTTGCCAGCAGGTACCTGATTATACTTGCCCCTATAGTTAAGCCTGCCATAAACAAGGATGATATAATCCCGATGTGCAGATAAAGTGAGCCAAACCGGGTCTGATACAGGTAGCACAGAGAAATCACGGCCCCGATCCCGATACAACCAGCCGAGAAAACCAGAAATGTGCTGTCAAAGCCGGATTTCCTCTCTGGTTGAGTTGTTTTCAAAATGTAAATGAATCGCAGGCATACAAAAACAAGAATAGGAATAATAAACGCCAACGGGCCAGACAACACTAGGTATTTAATAAATGTGGCAATTGGTGCTTCTGATTGTTTCGCGGCAAGTAATAAACTGTATAAGTGTGTCAGAGGTTTGGAATCGCGATTAATCAGAAGTTCCTCGGGCAGGTCAGCACTGGAATAGTACTCAAAGGCGGCCGCGGCACGCTCCGGCAGGTAAACAGAAAGTAAACCTTCCGGTGGGAAAATACTTTTGCCGCCTTCTATTGATGCAAAGCGGTCTCGTAAGGTACCGGGATTGCCTGTTAGGTTGTTGGAATCCGATGCGATAAACCATGTGTCCTCGCCGGGTGTTAAAACCAGATATGAAAACACCTCCTCTAAGGTCAGTTTTGTTGATGCACCAAGGTTGGTTAGCTCGGTGCCCATAATATTTTCCCCGCCCGCTATGCTGACTTGCGTCACGCCCCCGGGCCGCAGTGCTTCTTTGACCTGATGATAAAATTCGAGTGTGTAATACCGGTTCAGAACAGAGTTCGTTGCATCGGGTAGATTGAGGATTACTATGTCATAATATTTCTTCTTGTTGTCCAGCAGTGCCCGAATGTCAACAGTACTGGCTTCTAAACGTTCATCGGTGATTATCAGTTCCTGTGGTATAAACCCAACTACCCTCTGCACATATTCATTGTCACAGTGAGTCCATGTTACGTCCTTGATTTGCGGCAAGTAAAGAAATTCACGGCAGAGACCTAATCCCGAACCGACAACCAGAATCCTCTCGGCATCAGGATTCTGGCACAATCCGATAGCCGCGATCCGCCCTGCCGTGCTCTCATCCGGTAATACTTCGCAGGTGCTGCCTTCGCGAATGGCTACCCATTGGCTCTGGTAAACTCCGTATAGGTACTCTGACTGTGCCGTCTGAAACGAACCGGAGAGTGCTTCCTCAGGAAGTAGCTTGCTCCACTTTATCATTTGCATCTTTTGTGTCAGAACCTTGTCGGCCCCGATAACCAAACAACCTATAGCGCATACCGGTATAACGGCCAGAATCCATCGCCGCGCCCTGGCCAGTTGTACGCAAAATACCGACAGAGAGACAATAAAGGCAAGAATGAAGAAGATTGTTGCTGAGCTTACCCCAAAACCGACAAGAACAGTAACCGCAAGCCCACCCAGGAAACTCCCGGCGGCCTCGATCATATATACACGTGAAACGGGTAGTTTTTCATCTTCCTGAATCCACCTGCACGCTAGGGGAAACAACATACCCGTAACAATACTGACAGGAGCATTAATAACGATAGACAAAAGCAGAATATCTCGTAGAGATAATAGTTCGTAGGACTCGATCCCGGCAAGCTCACGTGTCTGAATAATCAAGGCTGCCTGGAGAACAAAGGCGGGCAGATAACACAAAAATAAAAGTTCTATATGTTTAAGAAGCGTGTTCGCTGCTGCCTTGATTTTATTGACCAGTATGGCCGCTAAACCCACCCACAAAAACCATGTGCCGAAAAAGATACCGACACTTATATCGTTGCCTTCAAAGGTGGTGATAAATTCCCGAAAGAGAAGTGCCTGGGCTGCGATTGTAAAGAGGCCATAACTGAATATCAGCAAGCTGCGAGCGGCTCTCATCTTTCTTCACCAAAAACAACCGCCTGGAATACAAGAAAACTAGCGCCTTCTTTCCAGGCGTCACCTGCTAATCCTGCTTTCCTGGATAGATTTGTAAGTGTCTGGTTTAAATCCCAGCCCTGTTCGGTTGCAACCTGAGGTAGAAAAACAGCCGACCGGCCGTCTTTATTCAATACGACACCATCTATACCGATTCTAATCTCATCGGCTGATGAAATAGGTTTGGGCGCTGTCAGCGCAGAGATTTCTATCGTGATATCGTTACATTCATCTATCGTTACCGGCCGAAAGCGCCTGTCATTAACAGCGGCGTTGATTGCATTGCCGATGACCGATTTGTATAAGGGCCTTCGCGGGAAAATATCGCCTATGCAGCCTCTGAGCAGGGGTGCTTCTTGTGCTTTTTCTTCGCCGCCTTTTTGCACGAGGGCATCCTTTTTCAGGGTCACGAATGCTGCACGAGGAACTCTCATTACTTCGCTGAGGGTAATGCCCAACTCGGATGGCTGCGGAACTTGTTTGTTCTTAAGATAGCAGGTTATTGTTTTCCTTGCCAGCGTCAACAGTTGTTTCTTATCGTTCTCGCTCAAATTTTCATTGACGGATTTTGGTGCGATATCTGTGCTTTTAGACCATGACCCGGAAAAGACCACCGAAAGATAACTCACTGAATGTGTATAATCGCCGGTTAATTTGCCGGATGTTGCATATTCTATTAGGTGGGCCTCGACGGCTTTCTCCAGCATCGCAAGTAATATCGCAACGGGAACATAACCGCATATTGTTGCACCTGTTGCCTGCTTATAATTCACAAAACCCTCATAGTCCAACTTGGCTATATGTTCGTATGCTCCCATATCAATCTTTTTTATTTGCTCAGCCACGTTGTCTCTGAAAGGCACATAGCTGAACCTTGGGCCGTAATGAATGAAATCAGAACTTGATATAACCAGGGTGTTTTCATCAACTAAACTTTTCAAAACGCTGCCGGCTTTGCGGATTGTCTCCAAAGAACATTGCCCGGCGACAATCGGTACGAGCTTGAAATCTTTACGATTGTATTGCAGTAATGGAAGCTCTATCTGAACGCTGTGCTCCTCCGTGTGCGCGTACGGCATACTCCGGAACACAGGATATTCGAGAAGCTTGTCAATAAAATTCACATCCAAGGGTATCTGGCCTAAAGGCGTTTCGTAGTGTGTTACACGTGGCACACTCAGCATCTCTTCCATATAAGTTGTATGGCTTGGACCTATTACGATAATTCTGTCGTATTTTTTATCCGTAGTTTTAAGTGCGCGAACTGCAATTTGGCCCGAAAAACGATAACCTGCGTGCGGCAGGACCATGGCAATTACGTTACTGATCGATTTGGCCTCTCCTTTTTGGTAATACCCTGCTATTTCTTTGTTAAGGGCTTCTGCGTCGGGCGTGTACCATCCACGCTCGCTGATTATTGAACGGTGGACGACTTTGGATAGTTTTGCAGATTCTTTTTCCTTCGAATTTGCTGTTTCCTTTGCTTCAACAGAAGTGACAGGCTTGCTTGTCTTCCAAAAAAGTATCGCCAAACCGCCTAAAAGTATTATCCCTGAACCAAATAGAACTTTCATTTGGAGTTTTTTGGTCAAATGACTACCCATATTAACCGCTCCACTTATTTTGTTGAGAAACGTCTCCTAAGGATTTTAAAGAGCCGGGATACTTTTTAATCCTATAGGCCCCGAAGCGCTGGTAAGCATTACTGAGCCCGCCGTTACAAGTTTCTTAATGAATTTCCTCCGTGTCATTTCCAGACTCCATATATCTCTGTATTGCATTCCGGGCATCGACCATCTTTTAGCTTGTTCTGCAGAATAGTATAGCCCTTGCGTTCTATTAGCACACTTTTGCAGCCCGGGCAATATGTGTTCTCTCCCTTCGTGCTGCGAACGTTTCCGATATATACGTGGTCCAGTCCTTCGCTGATGGCGATTTCACGGGCCGTCTCCAGTGTCTGTAGCGATGTTGGTGGCAGATGTTTCATCTTGTATCGAGGATAAAATCCGGAAAAATGCAGCGGCGTCTCACGACCGAGATTCGCTTTAATCCAGCGTGCAAGCTCGCGTATCTGCTCCGGCTTATCATTCAGTGTTGGAATAACAAGATTCGTCACTTCAACAAGTACGCCGCTTGCCTTAGCCAAAATTAGGGCATTCTGGACGGGCTTCAGTGTCCCCGAACAAATCCGTCGATATAGGTCATCAGAAATGAATTTCAAATCAATGTTCGCGGCATCGATATATTCAAGCAGTTTTTTCCAGGGTTGCGGATTTATGTACCCGGCTGTTACAAGTACATTACGGATACCCTCTTTACGTGCGAGCTTTGCTGTATCATAAGTGTATTCATAAAAAATAATAGGGTCGCTGTAAGTATAGGCTATTGATAGGAACCGGTTTCTTTTTGCGAGTTGCACGAGTCGTTCAGGTGGTAAAAAAGCTGCTGTGCTTTCTTCCGGATTGGTCTGTGATATATTCCAGTTCTGACAGTTCAGACAGTGCAGGTTGCAACCAACGGTTGCAATTGACAGGATTCCTGTACCGGGAAGAAAATGAAAAAGAGGCTTTTTCTCAACCCGGTCATAAGGACTAACCGAGCATGGAAACCCATAAACAACGCTTCGTAAAACACCGTCGAGATTGATTCTCACCCGGCACTCGCCGCTCTGACCGGGTTTTATTAAGCACATTTTTGGACATAGTTCGCACTGAACTGTCAACTTAAACCTCGCTTGTTGTACATTTCAAGAGAAGTAGGTTGGAATAGCTGTTCATACATGATACGGCACACTGTTACTCAGGAAAACCTTAGTGTCAGAGAACAGGACTTATTCTATATAATTATAATCGATTCCTTATAACATTTGTAGCTTGAATGTTTCCTATTGGCAGAAATGACACACATAGATGTTTTTGTATGGGTGTGAGGTTCAAGCAGTTTCTCGAGTGTAAGAAACCGAAAAACAGCAATTTCAGCTCCGTAATCGCCTGATTTTGCCCGAAGAAGGGAATTGAAAACTATGGCAAGATGCCGAAAAGTCGGGAGAATAGCTGGTATCTATAAGCCAAAGGACTGGACCATTTTTACGATTATGGGGGCGGGATCATAATACTGGCGGGTTGGAATCTGGAAACGCGCGTGATATGTTCAACGCAGGACAATTTCAGGTAAATAAAAATCTCCCGGTCCCAAGCCTACCCCGCTGGGGTATGGAACGCTCCCGTTAGGAGTTATTGATACCTTCATAGGTACTACTTCCAAGGACCTAAATCTTTCGACATGACCATCTGTAAAGCCGGCATGTAGTTTAATGTTGAGCGTTTCCAATGCAACGTTTCCGTCGGAATTCAAAAGAGACCAATAGGCAGATGAAACCTCCGTTCCAAAGGTTATAGATGCACCTGCAAATCTCTCGCAGCTCCCGTAGGAATCCGGGCTCCGATGATGGTCGTAGCCGAAATAATCACTCACCAGCAGATCGCTCTGACCGCCCGACATATCCTGGGGCCCTCTGAAGGGAGCTTCGCCGTCGCCAAGGAAGCCAACATAATTCCAGTAAAAGCAATACGTCCCGAAAACAGGATCAGCTAAAAATGACGTCTCGGGATTATCCCAGTCGTCGCCGGCTTCCCATACTTGCTCAAGGTATTTGTACTTCCTTGGCGCATTGGGGCAAAACAGTGTGCCTGCTTCTGTAATATAGCTGCGCAAGTAGGCGCTCACGGAACGATGCGTGAAGGGTGGACGCGGCTTACAAGCGGTCATCATCGTGGGCTCCTGCCAGTGCCAGCTGGTCCCAAAAGTAATAGTGGCCACCGATTCCGGATAAAATCCTCTGTTATCCAGGGGGTAGCAGTTCAAAGCGTTCACGATTCGTCGCTGGTTATTCACTCCGAGCAACACCCGGCTTTGACGCCGGACTTGGTTCAATACCGGCAGCAAAAGACCTATCAGCACCGAAAGGATGGAGATAACAACCAAAAGCTCTACCAGGCTGAATCCCCGTCTCTGGCGGCTTTTCTGTTCCAAATTGTAACCTTCGTATCTGATAGGTCACCCCTTCGCAGCTCATTACTATACATTCAGGTTCCCGCAACTATTCGAAGCCGCTTCTATAATACCACTTTCGCAGCTCATTATCAAGCCTGCTCTCATTGTGCACAAACTTAGGGCACAGCATTTAGCATTTCGCCCAAAGCTTACCCATCTATCCTCTAAAACTAAACCGTTCGGTACTTCGCCGTATACGGGGCGAACTATTCTATCCTGACTGTCATTTTCAGCCATTCCTCGGCTAAAAGTGCTAAATCCCTCGTATTCAATACACCATCACGGTTCAAATCACCCGGCTGTTCAGGCGCAGTTGTCAGCCAGTCTTGGGCCTGATACGCAAAATCCACAAAATCGGCCGTTCCATCATTATTCAGGTCTGCCAGAAGTGCCCAGTCGTGCGGCGGCATACTCGCCTGGCTGGTTCCACCGAAAGCACCCATGTTTATACGCAGATTGATGCCCCATACATTGTCCGGGTCTCGAGGCACGCTCATTAACTCTCCTCGAAGCGGAGATCCCGGATTACCCGCATCTATACAGCGACTTGTTATATAATCATAGGTCCAGGATTTGCTGTCTGTATTCCAACGCCAGCCTTCACTACCCAAATGGTAGTCGCCTTCGATTAGTGTCATTTCATCCATTATCCAGTATCCTAACCGAATAAAGCAAGGATCTGTGTCAATATTTCCCGGCCCCCAGCTAACATGACCATCGCCGACAATGACAATGCCGGCCAGACCATTCTGCACATTAGAGTACGAGATATCCACCTTATTTCCATTAGTGACAGCAAGCTGGGAGCCGATATTATTGTAGATAATACAATTTTCTATCGTCGCAGTGTCGACGAATAGCCCGGATTCGTTATTTGCTATAGTACAGTTCTTAATCAAACCGTTGCATCCGGAGATAACGGGAAATACACCACAGCGGAAAAAGGTTGTGTTATCTGTTATCAGGCAGTTGCTGATTATCCCGTCACAGTTTCTTATCACCGTGGCACCACAAGGGCCATTGCCGCTAATATTACAATGGCTGATCGTGGCATGAGTATGATTGCCGCCGTAGATAGCACCTTCAATGCTGCTAATTCTAAAACCTGTAAATTTACAATTCGGACCTTCGGGCCCACTAAATTGCACATAGCCTCTAACAATGGTATTGTCAACTATATCCCAATCAGTTGGGTCGGCACTTGTCAGAGTGATATTTTTGCCGAGAAAATCGATACATTTACTGGTCCCCAGTTCGAAATATGAACCCTGACGAACCAGAACTGTATACCCCTCTATGGCCATATTAACGGCTTCCTGGATAGTGTCGAACGGATGGGTCTCGGTTCCATACTCAAGGGGATCACCAACGCCTGGATCTCCCGGACCCGGATCGTTCGGCGCATCATCATCGACATATATTGGACCCCAGAACTCATAAGCGCCCATATCAATTCTGCCGCCGATTACACGAGGATTACCATCAAGATCTGTTTCATCAGGATCGGCTATGTAATCAGGATCTCCTGTATTGATACATGGTGAACCGAGAAGCAGATGGTAGTCGCCCTCGACCCACAACCCATTCGCGTCCCAATAACCCGGATCAATAAAACAAGGGTCGGCATCAATGTTGCCGGTTCCATTGATGTCTCCGGTCCAGCCTTGAATGCAACTGTGGTTGGACACCGCAGTTGCGCCTTCTATATAGTAAACCTGGGCAGACTCCCCAACGCCGCCAGGGTCACGGTTTTGCCAGAGGATACAGTTATTCAGCGTAAGGTAAACTTCCCATCGGATGTAGATACCGCCAGCAATCTGGCCAGCAGAATTGCCATAAAGTGTACAATTAGCCAGTCTTAAAGGTATACCCTCTTGGTAGCAGTAAATGGCCCCCCCGTATTGGCCAGCCTGATTGCCACTGAACATGCAGTTCGTCATTATTACACCGCCGCCCATTACTGCTCCACCCGTTTCTCCTGCCGTATTGCCGATAAAGATGCAGTCTGTCATCGTTCCGCCTGCGCAGGCGGCACCACCCGTTTCGCCTGCCGAGTTCCCGACAAACACACATCCGGTTAGCGTCGCAGTACCATATAGGCCACCGCCCCCCTTGGTTGCGCGGTTGTCCCTGAACACACAGTTGGCAATAGTCACGTCACCGGCCACCCCGCCGGCGTCGCGGGCCGAGTTGGCGATAAATATGCAATCGTTGAAAGTGGCGGTGCCCTCCGTGCCGCCCCCGAGCCCCTTTGAGTAGTTTCGAGTGAACGTGCAATTGTTTAGGATGGGATTGCTGTGATATGAGCTATATAAACCACCACCTTGGTAGCGAGCCGAGTTCTCGATAAACGTGCAGTTGTCGATAGTCGGGCTGGCATCGTGGATATACACTCCTCCGCCGCAGCGGTTCGCATCTGTATGTATATCCAAGCTGTTCGCATTTCCTGCGGTTATAGTGAAGCCATCCAAGAGGGCTGTCGCATCAGTGCCACTGCCGGTAACTACGTTGTAGCTGTTCTCGGCTCGAGCAGGTTCGTTCAGCAGGTCAGAAGGTTCATTTACATCGACATCATTGCCAGTAAGGTCGCCGCTGAGGATGGTTTTGTAGAGTTTGATGTCTCGAACGTTGGGGTCCGGTTGACCAAGACCAGCATATCCTCCTTTGATAGTCACGCCATTTTTGAGCTGGAAGGTATCCGTACGGGAGGGCGGCGCCGTGCTGTATGTATTCAAGTGAGGCTTGTAGATGCCCTGGGCTACTCGTATCTCCGCGGGAGGTAAAGCGTTGAACAAGGCGTCTTGCAGGTAGTTAAACGCCGTGGCCCAGCTCCCACCATCACCGAATTGAGCAGCATCGTCATCGACATATAAAATTTGAATGCCCTGGAATTCATACGCACCCATATCAATTCTGCCGCCGATTACACGAGGGTTACCATCAAGATCTGTTTCATCAGGCTCGGCTGTATAACTCGGGTCCCCTGTATCAATGCATGGAGAGATTAGTAGCAAGCGTAGATTGTCGTCGTCAGTACCAATGATGTTATCAGTTCCATTGGAGTCTACGAACAATGGGTCGCTGCCGATGTTACCAATACCACCATATTGGCCGGTCCAGCCCTGGACGCAACAATAGTGGATGATTGGGCCTGGTCCATAGTAAAAGTATAGCTGTGCGGATTCATCCATGCCGCTATTATCAAGGTTGCCCCACAGTACACAGTTAGTCAATGTGGGATTGCACATGGTGTCATCTGCAGTATTGTATATACCACCACACAATGGTGCGAAGTTACCGCTGACTGTACAGTTTATCAAGGTTGGAAAGTAATTGTTATCGGAGTAGTTGTACATCCCACCGCCATCATACCCGGCACGGTTTCCAGTAAAC
>SMTZ1_10000696_pt1 | contig 42989 bp, 41 predicted proteins | sample DeeMarSWOR136_30_FD_25667 | JGI IMG/M metagenome (IMG submission 25667) | reverse complement strand
AGGTACCACGGGCTTTGCCCGTGGGGCTTCATTTTATGAAAGTTCCAGCTTGAACGATCTATCCAGAGGTGGAGGGGTAAGCAGTGCCCAATCCGAGAATATTGGTCGTTGATGACGAAACGATCGTCTGTGAGAGTTGTAAAAGGATTCTCGAAGAGGAAGGGTATGAGGTGGAGACCGCCCTGAGCGGAAAAGAGGCCTTTGACAAGGTGAAGGAGAGTCCTTTCGACATTGTCATCACCGATCTGAAAATGCCAGGGATTGATGGCATGGAGGTTCTGAGGACATTCCGAAAAGAATATCCAGACCTCATTGTCATCATGATTACGGGTTTTTCCACAGTGGAGACAGCCGTGGAGGCCATGAAGCTGGGAGCCTTTGACTATATCCCCAAACCTTTCACGCCGGATGAAGTGTCGATTGTGGTGAAGAAGGCCATTGAGAAGAAGAGCCTTCTTCTTGAGAATATTTATCTCCGCCAGGAATTACAAGAGAAGTACGGGTTCCATAATATTGTGGGTAAAAGTAAGAAGATGCAGGAAATCTACCGGATCATTGCCAAGGTAGCCAGTACCGATAGCACGGTCCTGATTTATGGGCAGAGCGGAACGGGGAAGGAACTCATTGCTCGGGCCATTCATTTCAATAGTCCAAGAAGGGAGAAACAATTCGTCCCGGTGGATTGCGCGGTCCTTTCAGAGAATCTTCTAGAGAGTGAATTATTTGGACACGTGAGAGGATCCTTTACCGGAGCCGTGACGACCAAACCGGGGCTCTTCGAGGTGGCGGATGGAGGCACCGTCTTCCTCGACGAGGTTGGAAATATCAGCCTATCCATTCAAGCCAAACTCCTGAGGGTGTTGCAAGAAAGGGAGTTCACTCCCGTCGGTGGAACCAAGGCGAAGAAGGTGGACATCCGCCTCATTGCGGCCACGAATAAAGACCTGGAAAAGATGATCCAGGAGGAAAATTTTCGCGAAGACCTCTACTATCGGCTTAACATTGTCCCCATCACGCTGCCTCCTTTGAGAGAGCGACAGGAAGACATTTCTCTCCTGGCCGTTCACTTCCTGAAGAAGTACGCGGAGGAGATGGGCAAGACGATTAAGGGTTTCATGCCTGGGGCGATGGAAAAACTGATGAAGTATCCATGGCCAGGCAATGTCCGGGAACTGGAGAATGTGATTGAACGAACCGTGGTGATGATCGATGAGGAGATGGTTCTGGAAGAACACCTCATCCTTCCAGGTCAAAAAGAAAAGGAAACAATCCCTGAGCATGTTCCCACGACCAGTGAAGAGTTGAAAGAGCTGAAGAAACAAATTAGAGAGAAGGCGGTTGAGGATGTCGAAAAGGCTTTCGTCCTCAATGCACTGGAACGGCATCACTGGAATGTTACCAGGGCAGCCGAGGAGGTAGGCATGCTCCGTCCAAATTTCCAGGCCCTGATGCGAAAGTATAATCTCCGAGTGCGGGAAGAAAGTTAGGAGCTCGGAATTCAGTTCGTGGTTCATCGTTCAAAGTTCATCGTTGGATAGGGGTAACGACTACTTTGTCAGACTTCTTCAAATGGCTGATCATAGGCTGGTCGATTGTCGTGGTTGGCATTGCGGCTCTTGGAACGGTCTTGATTGTAAAGTATGGAGAGATTAAAAAGATTGAGACCGACGATGTAAGCCTCTGTTTTATCATTGCATTTTTCTGCTGGCTCATCCCTATCATTGCCTTCTCCATTCTCGCTCGCACCTTAGGATTTTGATCATATCTAAATGTATATTTTTTTTATATTATAATAATTTCAATAAATTCATGGTATTATTAAATTTTTCACAAGCTTTTTCCTCGAGGTGTATATTGAAATTGTACTTTTTGCCCTGCGAGTGCCTTCAAGCAAACAGTCATGAATTTCAAAAATATTAATCATTTCGAAGTGTTAAATTTGAATTCATTGCCCTGCCCCCTTTGGCATATGAAATGCATTCTCAAGGGTGACCCAAAAAAGAGAGGGGGTATGAAGTATGTCAAAGATAAAAAGATCATGGTTAGCTGGACTGACGGTGGGTTTGGTTACTTTCATGGCCACGCCTGCCTTTGCAAGGGGGATCTCAATGAAGGATGCAGGAATTGCCCTCTGGATCTTCATTATCATCGGGGCCATTATCGTGCTTCTCCAATTGATCCCGGCGGCCATCCTCTTCTTTTCCTTCATCGGAACCACCTCGGGGATGGTTCTTAAGGGGAAGAAGGCCTCAGAGGAAGTGGCAGAAGAGGGAAAGGTCGTTCTTCCTGAATACGGACCCGCGCCCGTTGAAAAGTAGGTGAAAGGAGACTGTCCATGTCCTCACAAATGAAAAAGATTTTCGCCATCTTGAGTCTGACCCTGATCGTGGCCATTGGAGTCTTCTCTGTTGGGATCGCGTATGCGGGAGGGATTAGAGGGATCGGACTTCTGGGCGTCTGGTTTTTTCTAACCTTTGGAATCATCATCGTCCTGGCCCAACTGATCCCAGCGGGTATCCTCCTTTCGGCCTTTATTGGAACGGCATTTTCCTCTTTCCGAAAAGAAGAGATGCCTATTAAGGCGACTTAGGATGACTCTGAACCACGTCGGGTTCAGGGCACCGCCACCCGGACTCTAACCAGAGGGGGGAGATGAGTATGAAGAAGACAATCCTTATTGCGTATCAGGATGATCTGTGGGCAAGATCGCTGTCGACCTTCTTCCACAGCATTGGTTATAGGGTTGAAACGGCCAAGGTGGTGAGCGATATGATTCGAAAAGTACGGAATGGGAATATCCATGTTGTCCTCCTTGATGACGAGATCGAAGGGGTGAAGGCCTGTGATTTGGTTCCCCTCTTCAAAAAGATGAAGGAAAAAATTCAGATCATTGTCATCTCCTCGGAGGTCTCCCTCGGATTGGTGAAGCGTCTCCGGGGAGCTGGGATTTTCTATCAGGCCATGAAACCGGTCGATTTGGACGAGATCAAGTCCGCGGTCGAATGTGCTTTTGAAAAGATCGAAAGGGAAAATCCCAAAGAAGGATTCTTCCCGTTCCTCATTCCAAGGAGGGTTCCAGCATGAAAAGGAGAGAGAGAAGTACAAAGATCTGGATTGTCCTCTGGGGGATTGTTCCCCTCCTTGTTTTGGGAATCATGACGGAGGAGGGATGGGGCGCTCAGGTAGCCTGCTTCGATTGTCACCGGGATGAGTCGTTATCCAAAAAGGATGCCCGCGGGAAAACGGTCTCCCTTTTCGTATCGGAAGCGGGCTTCAAAAATTCGGTTCATGGAACGCTCGCCTGCTCCGACTGCCATACGAAAATAACGGATGACTCCCATGCCGAGGGTGGAAAGAAGGCCGCCGACCGGAGGGTGAATTGTGAGAGTTGCCATGAGAAGGCAGAGAAGGAATATAAGCAAGGACTTCACTCTAAAATGATCATGAAGGGAACAGAGAGAGCAGCGAACTGTTTTGATTGCCATGGAAAACATAACATTCTTCCCAGCAAGGACCCTCGATCCATGACGCATGCCTCCAACATTGATAAGACCTGTAATCGCTGCCATTCCAATATCGAATTTGTCAAACAACATGCCTTGGGAGCGGCCATTCCTGGAGAGGAGTTTAAGAAGAGCGTCCATGGAAAGACAGGAGAGGTGAGCTGTATCAGTTGCCACGGGAGCCATAATCTGAGGTCGCTCATCGATCCCAAGTCAACGATCTTTCGATCCAATATTCCTCAGACGTGTGGATCTTGCCATCTGGATATTACCAAAGAATTTGTAGATAGCATTCATGGGGCCCTTGCTGCCAGAGGGAGGACAGATTCCCCCACCTGCACCACGTGCCATGGAATCCACGGGATCAAGGCCAAGGTGGATCCGGATTCTCCGGTCAATGAGAGGAGAATCGCCCTCACCACTTGCCCGCAATGTCATGCAGCGGAGCGAATATCTAAAGAATACAAACTCACGACGATAGCGGTTAAGTCCTACTATGACAGTTTCCACGGTCTGTCCTATCAAGGGGGAGATACCTTTTCAGCCAATTGTGCCAGTTGTCATGGAGTTCACAATATCCGGTCCTCTTCAGACCCCCAATCGATGATTCATAAAGACAATTTGCAGAAGACATGTGGAAGTTGCCATCCAGGGGCATCGGAGAATTTTGCGAGAGGGAAGATGCATGTCGTTGCCTCCATCACCGGGGATGAAATGGGGGACAAAATCGTCGGATGGGTGAGGATCATTTACATTGTCTTAATTGTTATGGTCATCGGTGGATTGACCTTGTTCAACTTTACCGATTGGTTGAGAAAGACGGTCGACCGAGCACATTAGAATAAGGAGTGGCCCGACATGAAAAAATACCTCAGAATGACATTGAATGAGAGGGCTCAGCATCTCAATCTTGCCATCAATTTTACGATCCTCGTCATCACGGGGTTTGCGTTAAGCTTTCCGAAAGCCTTCTGGGTTTCTCCCATTACGGATGTTCCCGCTGGGATGACGATCCGGGGATTCCTCCATCGGCTCTGCGGTGTGGCCATACTTTTCCTGGGGGGGTATCACATTTTGTATTGTGCCTTCACGAAGAGAGGTAGGGGGCTTATCAAAGATATGATTCCTGGGCTGAAAGATGCCCAAGACCTTTGGGAGACATTGAAGAACAACCTTTTCATCAATCGACCGGCCAAAAAGCTTAAAATGCCTCGGTTCAATTTCCGTGAGAAGTTGGAATACTTGGGACTGATCTGGGGAACGCTTGTCATGACCGTGACAGGGTTCATCTTATGGTTTGAGGTGGAGTGGCTTAAATATTTTCCAAAATGGACGTACGATGTTGCCCGGACCATTCATTTTTATGAAGCGATCTTGGCCACGCTTACGATCATCGTTTGGCATTTCTATTCCGTCATTTTCAACCCTGATGTCTATCCCATGAGTTGGGCCTGGATTACAGGAGATCTGACGGAACATGAGATGGAAGAAGAGCATGGATTGGAACTGGAAAAGATCAGGGCTGAGGAGAAGGGAAAACTGGCGGAGTTTGGTGAGGCGGCTGCCGTGGGGGGTGGCAGGGTGATCCCACTCCATCCCGGTGAAGAGAAGAGTGGTTCTCCCCTCCGGAGGCTTTTTAATACGGTCAAGGATTTTAATGAGACCATGAAACGTTGGAAAGGAATGTGAAAAAGAGGGGGTGAAGGTTCATGACTGAGCACACGGAGAACATCCGGGAAAGGTACGGACCTTATCCAAAGAAAAAAGGGAAGAAGAAAAATCGAATGCAAGAGGATGGATTTTTCAAAAAAACTTATGAATGGGTGAAATGGAAGATGACCAATATCGGCAGCTTTTCGTTTCACCGGCCGTGTCTTGAACAGTAGCCCAAATTCTCCCAACCCCCCCTGCCTGCCGGCAGGCAGGCTTTGCTAAAGGGGGGAGGGGGGGATTATAATTCATCATTGTTTTATAGCCCTATATGTCCCTTGACTCCCACCATCCAAACCCCACCCAAACGAGAAGGGATATATAGGGCTTTTTTATCCTCTCTTCCCTCTCCCCTTTCTTCGTCTTCCTTGTAGAGATTTAAATAACATGCTAATATTTAAATTGTTCCATAGGTTTTTCTCAGCTGGAAAGAGGTTAGGGGAAGCGAGATGTTTTTTCGCAAAAGCCGAGGGACAGGTCAAAAGGGCAAAGGGTTGACCTTTCTTCTTCTTATCTGCCTTATGGTCTTTAAGAGTTTTGTCAATGAAGTCGGGGCAATGACCATTGAGGAGGAGAAGAAACTGGGGAAGACCGTTTACCTCGAGATAGAGAGGAGCGTCGAAATCGTGAAGGATCCGACGCTTCAGGGCTTTTTAGAAAGGATGGGCCATTCCCTTGTCTCCCAGCTGGGTTCGACTCCCTTCGAATTCAGATTCTATCTCATCAAGATTCCCGATCCGAATGCCTTCGCTGTTCCCGGAGGCTATATCTTCGTGACGACAGGGTTGCTCACCTTGGCCGAGAGCGAGCATGAGGTGGCAGGAGTGCTTAGCCATGAAATCTCGCATGTTACCGAGAGACATGTGGCCGAAACGATCGAGAGGTCGAAGCGCATCAGTCTTGCTACCCTTGCCGGTATGATTGCAGGAGCTGTGCTCGGGGGGGTGGGCGGAGGAGGGGAGGTTGCAGGAGCCACCACGATGATGTCCATGGCATTGGGAGAAGCTCAGCTCCTCAAATACACACGGGAGAATGAAGTTGATGCGGACCAGAACAGCCTCCAGCTGATGCTCAAGGCTGGTTATGACCCCAATGGATTGATCACCTTTCTGACGAAAATGTATAAGGTCGGCCTCGCCTCATCGCCTAAAATCCCCCCTTACCTTTCAACCCATCCAGTGACGGAAAATCGAATCTCCCTTTTAGAAAACCTTATCCAGATTCGAGGGAAGCCAAGCGGGCCCTTCAGATCGATTGGGAATTTTAAGAGGATTCAGATGAAGACTTTCGTTGAGGAGAGGGAGGCTCATGTGTCGATCACCCACTTCCAGTCCATGATTGATACGAATCCTCAGGATGTGAATGGATATTATGGTTTGGGCCTGGCCTATCGAAAGATGGGAAGATTGGATAAGGCGACAGAGGTTTTTCAAAAAGGGGCCTTCTTAGCCCCTTCAGACCCAGATCTATTGAATGAACTGGGCATCGCCTACTTCCTCTCCGGGAAGTTGGATCTTGCCATTGGAAGCCTCGAGGCCGTTTCATCTCTCTCCCGAACAGGCTCGTTCCAAGATTTGTCAAGTCTCTATTACCTCGGAAGATCATATCAGGAAAAGGGAGAGATGGCCAAGGCTTTACCCCTTCTCCTGAAGGTGAAAAGGGAGATGCCAGAATTAAGCGATATTGACTACCACCTCGGTTCCATTTATGGACGATTGGGGCAGAAAGGGCTATCCCACTTCTATTTTGGAAAGTATTTCAAATTGAGAGGGGAAAGTAACAATGCTCTTAATCATTTCCGGAAGGCTGCTGAGTTCCTCGAAAAAAGAAGCTCAGAAATGCAAGAGGCCCAGCGGGAGGTCAAGGAACTCACAGGAGGGAAATAAATAGGTTGTCAACGACCCAAGGCCGGTCATCACACCTGTTCCTGACAGGTTCAAGAATCGTGACCAAATTCTCCATGACCAAAACCCAAACTCAAAACCAACCAGAATGGGCTCAATAAGGTTTGATTCGTTGAATGTAATTTGTTGGATATGATCACGATTGATGTTGTTTAGGTTCAAAGGAGGCAGTGAAATCAGGATGGGACCCCTGGAAGATTATTGCAAGAAGGCTTTGGAGTTGGGAGTCGACGGAGCGAAATTAATTGCCCCGCACTCCATCGTCACGGCGGAGTGGGTGCGAATGAAGTGCCAGTTTGGATGCCCTGGTTTCGGGGTGAGGCTTAGCTGTCCTCCCCATACGCCACCCCCAGACGTCACTCGAAAAGTAGTCGATGCCTACGAGAAGGCCATCTTACTCCATCGAAGATTGAAAAAAGAGGAGAGGAGTAAGATTTTAAATGATATTATGGTACGCCTTGAAATCGAGATCTTTCTGGATGGCTACTATAAGGCCTGGAGTATGGGTTCCGGTCCTTGTCGCCTTTGCAAGGAGTGCGATCTGACAAGTCCTTGTAGACATGGATATAAGGCGAGGCCTTCCATGGAAGCCTGTGGTATCGATGTCTTCAAGACTGCCAGAAATAATGGATTTCACATTGACGTGGTGAAAACTCATGAAGACGAAAGGAATGTCTTCGGGGTGATCTTGGTGGAATGAGGATGACTCGGAAGATCAATCCAAGGAAAAGGAAGCCGAAACGTACCAAGGACGACATCCTGAGACTCAATCAGGAACTGTCGATCCTCAATGCCATCAGCCAGACGGTCAATGAATCCATTGACCTTGACGAAATTCTGAACATGAGTCTGGATAAAATCATGGAGATGACGGGGGTTCGCTCCGCGGGCTTCTATCTTTTGGATGAAAGTAGTGGTGATCTCATCTATGTGGCCCACAGGGGGTTTTCAAAGGTTTTTTCGAAGGGGATTAGGCGGATTAGGATGGGGGAGGGGGCTACCGGCAAGGTGGCCCTTTCGGGGGAGCCTCTGTTCATCGATGACTACCTCGCCTATCCGGATTCCATATCCTTAGCAATTGAGGAAGGGGTGAAATCTCTGGCGGTCATTCCTCTCAAATCACGGGATAACGTCTATGGAACATTAAACATCGCCCGAAAAGAACTCCATCAGTTTACCTCTTTTGAGAAAAATCTTTTCACTGCGATCGGTCAGATCATTGGCAGAACGATCGAAAGGGGGTTTCTTTATTCGGAGAACGTCAAACGCCTTGAAGAACAGAGAACCCTTTTCGCGGTGAGCCAGGAGATTGCTTCTAGACTTGAACTACAGGTGATCCTTCAAAAAATCGTGGAGAAGGCCGTAGAGCTCCTGGAAGGGGAAGCAGGAGAGATTGTCCTCTGGGATAGCCGGAAACAGAATTATGCTACGGCCGTTGTCCAAGGCGTCGCGGAATCATTAATCGGGAGAGAGCTTTCCTCTCCATCGGATGGTATTGTGGGAGAGATTATTACGAACAAAATGCCTGTCCTGCTTCAGGACTACGAGCACCATGCTCGGCGTTGGAGGGAATTGGATCCCTACCATTTGAAGGAAGTGGTAGGGGTGCCTCTCATTGTCCGAGAGATGGTCATTGGAGCGATGGTGATCGGCACGTCCGACCCTCACAGGCATTTTCAGCAGAAGGATATTGATCTCCTTTTCAGCTTTGCCAATCAGGCGGCCATTGCCATAGGGAACGCCAAACTGTATGAGGACTCTTTAGAAAAGATCAAGCAATTGACCGCCCTCTATGAGGTGGGAAAGACCCTTTCCTCCACCCTCGATCTGGACGAGTTACTAAAAAAGGCGTTGGAACTTCTCCGGGACCGCTTCGGGTATCAGTTGTGTGTCTTCCTTTTACTCGATCAGGAAAAGAATGAGCTCTATGTTAAACAAGTGACTGGGAGGAGCCTTGAAGAGGTGAAGGATATGCGTTTTCGAGTGGGGGGTGAGGGTATTGTGGGGTGGGTGGCCAAAACCGGTGAATCCTATTATGCCCCGGATGTATCCAAAGATTCTAGATACATCGTCGGATTACCCCATATCCAATCGGAAGCCGCCTTCCCACTTAAAATTAGGGATCAGGTGATCGGAGTTTTGGATGTGGAGAGTGATCGATTAATGGGATTCAATGAGGAGGACCTGAAGGCCCTTTCCTCTTTAGCCAGTCAGGTGAGCATCTTCATCGAAAACGCTCAGCTCTTTTATCAATTGAAGCAAACCCTCAAGGACTTAAAACAGGCTCAAGACCAGATCATTCAAGCCGAGAAATTGAGAGCCATGGGGGAGATGGCCAGCGGTGTGGCTCATGATTTTAACAACCTCCTGGCCGTCATCCTTGGAAATATTCAGCTCCTCCTCCATCAGTTTGACCGTCTCACCCCGGAGGAGATTCGTGAACGATTGGAGACGATTGAACAGTCTTCCAAAGACGGGGCAGAGACGGTCCGTCGCATCCAGGAATTTTCGGGTTTGAGAAGGGATAAGGAGTTTACCCCCCTCTCCCTCAATGAGTTGATTACCGACGTGGTCAATGTCACGCAACCCCGCTGGAAGGAACAGACTCAGAAAAAGGGCATCCCCATAGAATTGACCAAAAAACTGGGGGAGATCCCTCAGATCCTTGGGAATATGCCGGAGTTGAGAGAGGTGATGACCAATATCATTTTTAATGCCGTCGATGCCATGCCCAATGGGGGAGACATTACGATTTCCACGGCGATCCAGGCGGAAGATTGGGTGGAGATAAGGACAGCCGACACAGGGATCGGGATGACCGAAGAAGTGAGGAAGAGGGTTTTTGATCCTTTCTTTACGACCAAGGGGGTCACGAATACGGGGTTAGGCATGAGTGTCTCCTATGGGATTGTCAAAAGTCATGGAGGAGAGATTCTCGTCGAGAGCGAGCCGGGAAAGGGCACGACGTTTATCATCCATCTGCCAACAGGGTATATGGACGAATTGCAGAAGGAGAAGGGAATCAAACCCGTTCTGCCAGCCGCACCCGTTCAAGAGTTCCCTTCCGCGCGGATCCTGGTCATTGACGATGAGGATTCAGTCCGGAAAATCTTATATCAGATGTTGAAGGCCAAAGGATACGAGGTCGTCGTTGCCTCTGATGGGGAGGAGGGAATTGAGCGATTCAAAGAAGAGGCCTTCGATCTGGTCTTCACCGACCTCGGTATGCCAAATATTTCAGGATGGGAGGTAGGGAGGGCTCTCAAAGGGATCGATCCCAGTGTCCCCATTGCCTTGATCACTGGATGGGGGATGGAATTGAATAAAGAAAAAATGAGAGAAAGCGGGATCGATCTCGTTGTTTCCAAGCCCTTCAACTTTGACCAGGTGATCCAGTTGGTTTCTGAAGCCATGGAGTTGAAGGAGAAAATTTAATAGGAGGATAAATAAGGCTATCAGATTATCAGGTTATCAGGAGATGATTATCAGGAGACCAGGATATCGGGCTAAAAAGAACTTCATATTGTTTGCTCCTGATGTCCAGGTGCCCGGGTAACCTGCAACCTGGTTCCCTGATACCCTGATGACGTTATTGACAGGGGTTGCGTCATTGTTTGATCCAATCTCATTGGCTGATAAGCTGCAGGACGTTATTGGATCCGGAGAGAAGAGAAAATAGGATCCGGAGAGAAGAGAAAATATTATCGCTTCAGGCCAGCGCCCTTTTACGGTGGGATTGCGACGGCAGATTGTGTGGGATGCTGTTTGAGATGTCTTTTCTGCTGGTCCTGGCACATGATCAATCGGCCCGAAAAGGTGGGCCGATTCCAAACCCCAGAGGAAGTGGTTCGGACCCTTCTCTCCATTGCCCGGAAGAAAGGATTCCAGCAGATTCGGATCAGTGGCAATGAGCCTACCCTCCACCGCTCCCACCTTCTCAGGATTCTTCAGCTCCTCCCTGAAGAGATCCATTTCATCTTGGAGACAAATGGAATTTTGATTGGACATGATCCCTCGTACGCAGAGGATCTTTCCCGTTTCAACAACCTTTACGTACGGGTCAGTTTGAAGGGAGCCTGTGCGGAGGATTTTTCCCGATTGACCGGAGCAAAACCCGAAGGGTTTGGACTCCAAATGAAAGCATTGGAGAACTTGGTGGAGGCGGGTGTGGATTGTTTTCCAGCAGTGATGGCGAATTTCTCTTCTCCCGAAGAGATTAAAAGATTGAGACAGAGGCTAAAAAGGATCCGGCCTGATTTTCATGACTTTGAGGAAGAGGAGTTGATCCTTTATCCCTTCGTAGCGGAGAATATCGAACGCGCAGGTTTGAGGCGGGCGGGTTGCTCTCTTCCTAAATGACCCGACAATAACCAATTTCCAAACATCAATAACCAAATAATAACCAAACTTCCAATAACCAAAATTCTGAAAAATAGTCTTAAAGAATTTTTTTTGATTATTGGGATATTGGATAATTGGTGCTTATTTGGAATTTGGTGATTGGAATTTAAATTAGGTCCATTTCCACAGGGCGATGACAAATGTGATTAGAAAGACGAAAACCAGATTCATATAAGCCATGAAGTAGAAAACCTTCTCGTGAGTAGATTTCTGAATTTTGGTTTCTGATATGGTCAATTCTCCGATGAAAGGCATTTCGAGTATCTTGTCTTCCCCATGAGGGGCTGTTCTTAGCGCCTCTGTCAGGTCGTTTCCTGCCAGATGCTTTCTGACATGATTTCCTTCCACCCAAAGCTTACTTGCAGTGACATCATAGACTTTCCCTTTATAGGCGATGTAGGCTGGCCTCTTTTCACTGCCATTAAACTGAGATAGCGCTTCCAGAGTAAATCTCGTTCTTTTCTCCAACGGGGCTTGAGAACTTCTTTTCCTCAATTTCGGCCCAATCACAAATGTGACGACGGCGGCTGAGGTTACCATCACTAGGAATAGAATGATTTTGATACCCAGTAGAATCCCGAATCGCGTTGTGTAGAAGGCATCCCAGGCCGGAATGCGAGCAATGGTCAGCGGCACGCCAGTCATAGAAAGAAGGACAATTCCAAGCCACCCGAGGATCAATTCTCCTTTAGGCAAGCCTTTTGCCGCATAAACGGGTTTCAGGAGGATGTGAACATACAGGATGGTTCCAAACCAGGCAATGGCGGTCAGGAGATGCACATAACCAATGACTAGACGCATCACCCTTTGAAAGGGGCCCAGGGGACGATAGTGACCTTTGATCCTCAAATCCTCTCTGAAATCCTGCCCGGCTTTTGTCAGTTCTCCGCCAGTAGCATCGGTGTGACATCTCCGGCATCCGAATCCTGTCTGTTCCGCATATTCAGGGGTAGAATGAGAGACGAAAGGGAAGGCGATGAAGAATAAACCGATTAGGATCCAGAGAGTAATCTTCGAAAGGAGCCGCATAGGTCCCCAATTATAAGTGAAAAAAGGTAGGCGAACAATAAAAATGTGAATGGATTGTCATTCAACTCCGAAGCACGTTCCTAGAAAGCGTGCAGCCTTGATCATTGGATGATTAAGTGGAACTGTTTTGGGTCCCTTGGCCACTTCTTTAAGAGGAACACTGACAAGTGTATTCTTCCTTACTCCCACCATATATCCAAATCTCTTTTCTTCTATCAAGTCCACCGCCTTGGTACCTAAGGAGGTCGACAGTATTCTATCAAAAGGAGTAGGCGAGCCTCCTCTCAAAAGATGCCCCATCACCACCGTACGGGTTTCAAGGCCCGTGCGCTTCTCGATCTGTTCTCCAAGGACAAAACCGATTCCCCCAAGACGAACAGGATCTGAACTCTCTTTCACCATCCTCTGGATAACCATATCACCCCCTTTCGGTTTTGCCCCTTCTGCGACGACCACAATGCTGAACCTCTTCCCCTTTCTGTTTCTTTCTTTCACCTTCGCAGCAATCCTATTCATATCGTATGGGATTTCTGGAATGAGAATGATATCTCCCCCACCAGCCATTCCGGAATAAAGGGCAACCCACCCGGCCCTATGTCCCATGACTTCCACAATCATCACCCTGTGGTGAGACTGAGCCGTCGTATGGATCCGATCGATCCCCTCGGTTGCAATAGAGACGGCAGAATCAAAACCAAAAGTAATATCTGTGCCTCTCAAATCATTGTCTATTGTCTTTGGTAATCCGATGACCGGAATGCTGTCCCGAAATAGTCGATGAGCTATGCCTAATGTGCCGTCTCCTCCAATACAAACCAGGCAGGCCAGGTCAAGTTTTTTCAGATTCTGAATCGCTTTTCCGGAAAGATCTTTGAATTCTAAATGATCCCCTTTCTTAACAGCGTAGCGATAAGGGTTTGCCGTTTTTGAAGTGCCCAGAATGGTTCCACCTAAGGTCAAAATGCCAGACACATCGTCATATTTAAGTTTTCGGTATTGATTGTTTATCACCCCTTCGTAGCCATCTTCGACCCCAATGACTTCCATATCTTTTTCTAGGATTGCTCTCTTGGTTACAGCTCGAATGACAGCATTGATCCCGGGGCAATCTCCCCCGCCTGTCAAGATGGCAATTCTTTTCTTTTTCATGAGAATCCCTCTTTTCAATTCATATCATTGTCGCTAAGATTATTACCATAGACATGAAACATCATATCATGAAATTAGGAATTTGGTCCATTGTCTCAGGATATAGAGGGGATGCAATTAAGCGACTGGGCGTCCCTCAACACTCCCTGGCTAGTGGCAATCAGGCTGCCAGTAGGCAGGGAAGGGAGGTTCAGATGGAAGAGGGTGAAGATTGACTTTTGATTACTTATTCTTTGCCTTTTCCCGCATTTCTGCTGCTTTTTCTTTGATCTCTGTCAGGCTTCTCTGCATCTCACTCCAACCATACCACAAGGCATAATCCGGGTTCGCATGGAAGGTTCCCTGGAAAGTTCTCATGCGGTGTTCAAGGAACATGACAAAGAGTTCCTGCTCAATCGTTGTTGGAGCATCGTGGAAGGTGAGAAGGTCAGGAAATGGATAAGCATAGTTCTTGGGTTTAGGAAGGATGCCTTCTTTGTACAAACCAGCGACCGTAAGAATGGCTTCGGCCATCAGACGGTCCGCATCTTTAATCATTTGATCACCTTTCGCCAGTTCTGCTTTGGCGAAATTAACCGAATGGCATCGATTGCAGGTTTTGATCATCTTGTCCCGTTCTTTTTGCCAATCTTCTTGTGTTAGCCGCGCCACATCAGCTGCTTTTACCACATCAAGTCGTCCTGTTGGTTTCCCATCGGGATCGAGCACTCCGAGGCCCTGGAGAATGGTGGCACGGTCAGAAGCCCATTGTTTGTCCTCGGGCATTGGGAGTCGCACTGCAAGAAATCCCCAAGCGGTTCGCACAGCATGGTTGCCCTCCTGCATGTGACAGGTTTGGCAGGTGGGTGCCGAGGCGGTGGCTGGAAGGGTCTTATTCTGCTTCAATAGGTATCGAACCCCATGTTTGGAACCAGAATACATCTCCCACTGCGGATGGTCGAAACCCATGTGGCAGGTCTGACAGGCCTGAGGCTGTCTGGCTTCCTGAACCGAGAAAGTGTGCCGGGTGTGGCAAGCGTCGCAAGAGGCAACACCAAATCCTGCACCACTCTTTTTAAGTTCTTTCATCTCCGCGTCAGACTTCAATCCAATCTTGTGGCATCCTCCGCAACCCTTCATCCCCTCCATCAAAGCCATAGGTTGCCAGTGTGCCGTGGGCATTGCTTTCATGGCTGCCCATGCAAAAGCATGTTTTCCGCTCTTAAATTGTTTGACTTTCGCCTCATGGCAATTCGCACAGGTGTCCGGTGTGGGGATTTTCACCTCAGCTACATCTTGAGCTGATGTGTGCTGATCGCCATGGCATTCTGAGCAACCAATTTTATTCTGGAAGTGTTTGCTCAGCTGCCAGTCATTCACAATTCCAGGGGAGATCTTCTGATGGCATTCGACACAATCCTGAGCGATGGCAAATGAGGCGAAAACAAGGCCGAATAAAATCGTTAGAAATGTTGAATACGTTAATCGGTTCATAGGCCCCCCCTCCTTAAATGATGTTATTTTTAGAATTGTAAATTATCTTTTTATAAAGGCAATTTTCCCGGAGCATTCTTTCAGAAGATGGTAAGCCGATCCTCCCTGTTTCAAAATCTTTATCATGAGATCAGGCTTCAGAATTTGGACCCCCGCCATCACATGGACGCCTCTTTTGAAGAAGGCGTCAGGAATCATGCTGGCCGTAGGTCCGATGATGGCTGCCCGGATGCCATTCCTGAGAAGGGTGAGGATAGGATCAATGGTGTGGTTTACAATGGCTGTCCCGGTCAGAATGGCCACTCTCGATATTTCGAGAGCCTCCCTCATCTCAGATTCGGATCTAAAATATTTCATCTCGTCCAGTCTCAATGTCTGAGAATTCTTTTCGACGATGAAGAAAGGATTTCCCATCATTTTGAGGCGGCGAATATAGGGTCCGAAGGCGCCAATTAACGATACCGTCTCGTGGGGCTGGATGTTTAAGAGGTTGAACCCATCCTGATCTCTGACCCTCTGATATTCCATGCCATTGGTTGATTCCAAGATCAATTGGGAGACCGCATTCAGAGTGGCCACACCAATGGCGCTTTTCACCACATTGGGATCCAGGGCGTATTTAATGATCTCGGAGATTGGACTGCCCTCCAAATTTCCTGCCTGTGGCATCCTCGCAGCCGTGGTGGGACAACAGACCGCCTCTGGAACCTCGCCAATAGGCGTAAAAGCCACACCGGCGTGTCCAGTTGATAACTTCACTCCGGTGAAGAAGATGCCGATGACCAAGTCATCGACCCACATCTCGTCGAGGGGATAGGGAGATTTTTCCCACAGGAGTTCGATGGTTTCAGCAATAACAGAACTCATAGATTATGGTGTATCGCTCATAGCAAATGGCCTACATTACGGTTTCATCTAAAAGGATGGAACTCTTTGACTTAAGTCAAACCTGCGCCGTCTCCCGTTCCGTAGCTCAACCAACCCAATAAACCCAATGAACCCAATGAACTCAAGTAGCTTTCACCTTAGTCTTCCTTCTACCGCCTTCCAATCGATGTTCTTGAAGAAAGCCCCAATATAATCAGCCCTTTTCAACCCATAATCGATCATGAAGGCATGTTCAAAAACATCTAAAACCAGGATTGGATGACAGCCTGCGGGATGGCCTCCATCATGTTCATTGATCCAGAAGTTAATGAGTTTACTTGTTAAAGAATCCTGGTAGAGGACGGTCCAACCGATTCCCCGCATGCTTCCTACTGCCTTAAACTCCTTTTCCCAATTTTCATAACTGCCAAAGTCTTCTGTAATTTTCTTGGATAACCTCCCTGTTTTTTCCAAGGTTCCTTTTCCACCTAGATTCTCAAAGTAATACTCATGGAGCCTCATCCCGTTGAATTCCCATCCGAGTCGTCTCTTCAATTCTGCAAACTCCGGAGTCGTCGTTCTGCCCTCTTTAAGCATTTGGCTGAGCGTATCCATCACTTTATTGGTATTGGTGACGTATCCCTGATAGAGGGTGAAGTGATTTTTCAGGAGGGTCTCGCTGAATCCTTCCATTCCTATAAGTCGATTGTAGTCTTGGACAGTGTAAGCCATCTCTTCCTCCTTTCTTGTATGAGTAAGGGAGATTTGAGGTGTCAACGATAAAAGGGAAATCACCCCGATGCTTTGCGCTAAAAATTGACGTCGGTTAAGAGCCATCTTCTATCAATCAAGACATTTTTCGGCGTCTAAATTTAAGGATCTTTATGCGCCATTTCAAAAGCTGAATTTTGATTGACGTTAGCATGTATGAGGAGCCCTAACGGAATTCCGGGTTTCTTTACCAAGAGGAAAACTACGTTATTTCCGTCCAGCCACAGGTAGGGCAGCTTGGCCGATAGGATGTAAACAAATTGAAATTATAGAAGCCCCGCCCGGAGGGCGGAGCTTCATTCAATAATTCCCGAACCCTAACCTGTCGCCTACCTGCGTGCAGGCAGGGCAGACAGACTTTCCCCTCTGCTTTCGGGGGGTGAAGGGAAGAGAGGAAAGAGGATGAAGGAATTATAGGCACCTTTCGTACTCCGCTTTTACGTGGATTGGACCACCCTCTTTTAAATTGCAATCTATTTCCACTTTATAAAAAGAGACTGCCAGAGTAAATAAGGTAAATCCTGTATTTTCCAAGCAAAGGGACTGTATTTTTGCAGAGTAAAGGGAAAATGGTGGAATTCCTGGGGATAGGGGGAGAAAAAAAGGTTCGGCGGTAGAGTTTAATGCTGCTTGGTGGAAGTCTCACACCTCTTGACTAGAATTTCGGTTTGACAAAATGGATTCCACCAAGGTTAGGATGCTTTCTTTGGTAGAGGACCCTTTTGAGAGAAAATAGTTCGCTTGGAATTTATTCGCTGCCTCTCGATATTCAGGGAGGTCGTAACTCGTGAGAATAATGATCGTGATGTCAGGATATTGAGTCTTTATTTTTTTTGTTAATTCAAGACCACTTTCTCCAGGCAACCTAATATCCATAAAGATGAGGTCAGGGAGAAGGGTATCCAGCTCTTCCAAAGCCTCTTCGGCATTCGCGGCTTCTGAAATGACCATGGAAGGGAATCGCGAATGCAGCGTTTCCTTTAATAAGTCACGAAAAAAAAGACTATCTTCAACAATTAACGTTCTGAACATGGAAGTTTTTGCCCCTGGTTTTTTCTACTTTACTATTAATGACCAAAGTGATAAATAAGGTGAAGACAGTATTTATTTACAAAAAATCCTGTATTTTTTGATGTCGAGCATGCCGGCGAAGCATCGAATCGTGATTGCAGAAGACCATACGATCCTCAGGGAAGGATTACGGTCTCTGCTCTCTTCTGGCCCAGATTTAGAGATTGTGGGAGAGGTGGGGGACGGCCGAGAGGCGATTCGATGCGTTGAGAAATTGAAGCCTGATCTAGTCTTAACAGACCTCTCGATGCCACGGATGAACGGAATGGACGCGATTAGAGAGATCAAAAAAAGGTCTCCTGGGACAAAGATCCTTGTCCTAACGGTCCATAAAACCGAGGAATATATTCTTGCGACACTCCGGGCAGGAGCAGACGGGTATCTTCTAAAAGATTCGACGCATGCGGAACTGTTGATGGCGGTGAAGCATGTCTTGGGCGGAAAACCTTACATCAGTCCGGGAATATCAGAGAAGGTCTTAGAGGGTTATCTGGATGGGAAAAAAACTCTAAAGACGAGGACCGTCTGGGAGACCCTGACCAAAAGAGAACGGGAGATCCTGAAGCTGATCGGTGAAGGATATAGGAATAAAGAGATTGCGGATGATCTCAACATTAGCGTCAAAACGGTGGAGAAACACCGGGCCAATCTTATGGAGAAATTAAACCTCCACAATGTCCAGGCCCTGACAACATATGCAATAGAAAAAGGACTTGTGTCAAGAGAATGATGAGGGGATAAGGAAATAAGGAGATGAGGGGATAAGGGGAACAAAAAATGAGACTTATTAAGACACATCGGGACCTTGAGGTATATAAAGAAAGCTTCGATTTGGCCATGCAGATATTCCAAAACAGCAAATCGTTTCCTAAAGAAGAACGTTATTCGCTCACGGATCAAGTGCGCCGATCATCAAGGTCGATCTGTGCTAACTTGGCAGAGGCTTGGCGAAAAAGACGTTACGAGGCATCATTTATTAGCAAATTGAGTGATGCTGAAGCAGAGGCAGCAGAAACCCAAGTCTGGATTGAGTTTGCTGTTGAGTGTGAATATTTGCAGCCGGAAATTGGAAAGAAATTATTGTCTTCTTATGAAAATATCTTAGGCAAGCTGATAAGTATGATTAACAATGCTAAACCCTGGTTATTACCAGGAGCAAAGCTCCGATAATGTTGTTATTCTCCTTGTCGCCTCATGCTTGGGATTTTTCTCCTTATCTCCTCATCGCCTAATCTCCTCATCATCCTTTTAGACTGGCCAACTTGCTCGTATTGTTGTTCCTTTGCCAGGGGTCGATTCGATCCGAAACGTTCCTCCAGAGAGTTCCGTACGTTCTCTCATGCTGGTGAGCCCCATTCCTTTCTCGGCGGTTTCAGGATCGAATCCAATACCATTATCCTCGACTGTTAATTCTATTTTGTTTTCGACTTTTCTCAGGAGGAGGCGGACAGAATCTGCTTCGCTGTGTTTGGCGATATTGTTCAGGGCTTCTTGCATGACCCTGAAGAGGGCAATTTTTAGAAACTCGGGAACCTCTTCTTCCTTTATCTCAGTTTGTCTTTCAATCTGTATATGTGCATAGACCTTTCGGAATTCTCGTATAAACCAGCCGATGGTCGCCAGGATTCCAAGGTCGTCCAGGATGGACGGCCGTAGGTCCATCTGGATTCTTCGGGATTCTTCAATGCCATTTTGAGCGAGAGAAATGATGCTTTCTACGGAAATTCCCAGTGGAGGTTTTTTCTTGCCCATTTGGCTTAGTTTGCTTTCGAGGCCGAATTTTATTGCAGCCAAAGTTTGTCCAATCCCGTCGTGGAGTTCTCGGGCGACCCGTTTTCTTTCATTTTCTTGTACGGTCAAAAGCTGAGAGGATAAAATCCGAAGTCGATTCTCTGATTCCCTGAGCGATGCTTCCATCCGCTTACGCTCAACAATTTCAGCCTGCAATTCTTTATTTGCTTTTGCCAGGTCTGATGTCCTTTCTTGAACCCGTATTTCTAACTCATCACGCGACTTGCGAAGCTCCTCCTCCATCCCCTTGCGTTCGGTAATGTCAGTGATCGCTCCCACGTAACCAGCCACGCCCCCTTCAGCCTTAGGCTCGACCATCGCTTGACCCATGATCCACGTTGTGACACCGTCTGATCGTTGAAATCGATACTCTGATTGAAACGGCCGATTCTCCTCCGCGCACTTATACCATTCTGCAAAAACACGATCTCGATCCTCAGGATGAATCGCCTGCGCCCAACCTCGACCCAGCGCTTGCTCGAATGAGATTCCTGCAATCTCGCACCAACGTTTGTTCACGTAGGCGCAGTCCCCTTGGGAGTCGGTACGAAAGATTCCGACGGGGGAAACTTGAGCAAGGGTTTCAAACAGTATTTCATTGCGCCGGAGATCCTCCTCAGCCCTCATCCGTTCAATGGCTTTTCCAAGCCGCCCGGAAAGTGCGTTTAACAGGTCTCTTTCCTCTTTGGCAAAAGGCCCCTCATCACATCCCGGTTTCTCCTCAAGGTAACAGACCTCCAAAGTGCCGATGCGCTCCCCGTGGACCCCAATGGGGCTGCTCTGCTTCCAAACGGTTTCCTTGAAGTTGCCGGTCTTGAAAACCTTATCTTCAAGAAGAAGACGCGCACACGTCACTTCGGGATATTGCCATCCCGGGGGGATGATATCTACTGCTCCTTCAAATATCTCGTGCAAAGAAACGCCAGGCCTTTCGAGAAGATTAGAAAAAGCATATAGACAATTTAGTTCCTTGATGCGCTTACCGAGTTCATACGTCTTCCGCCGCAGCGCCTCCTCGGCCTGTTTCCGTTCAGTGATGTCGATCCCGGTATCGATCATGTGTTCCACAATGCCCTCATGATCCAGGAGAGCCGTGCTGGACCACATGATGAGATGGCGACTCCCATCCTTTGCGACCCAGCAAGTCTCGTGCTCCTTCGGGAACTGCCCCGATCGCAATTCTGCCAAGACAGCCTTGAAGGGCTCAACCTCCTCCGGAGGCAGAAACAAATCCCAGACCGGTTTCCCTCTCACCTCTTCAAAGGAATACCCGGTTAACTGTTCGCATTTCTTGTTGAAGCGAATGATTTTCCCCTCTCGGTCGAGAACAACCACGAGCCCTCCTTCTGTAGACAGAACAGCCGATGTGAACGCGTTCTCGCGCTTCACCCTCTCTTCGCTTTGCTTTAGATCTCTAAACAGGAGATTGTAAGGCCTTGTCAGACCTGTTTCGATAATGGCTTTATAAATGAGATAAAAAGAGACGATCTTGAAATAATGCCCGACTAGGTTGTAGAACCCATAGGCATGTGTGTAAAATGTGAAAGCCAGTTCAGAAGCAATGGTTAGGGTAATCGACCATACCAGCCATTGCAAAACGTCTTTATTAAATGCCGCTCGATTCTTCAGTAACAGGGCAATGGAAGCAAGAAGAACGAGGGAGATGATATATTCACTTATCTTTTTAAAAAGTGTTACCCCTACCCCCTCAATGAAACAAACGGGGAAGATGTTCCAGTAAAAGATTGAGATTAAGAGGAGGAGGGTCGCTACAGCATATCCGAGAAAGACATAATTAACCTTTAGTTTTCGTCTGAGGAAAAAGGGAGCAATGAAAAGGGCAAGGCTTTCTATATATCGGGTGGCAATCCATAACTGGGTTGGCAGATTAGTCTCATACCCCTGAAATACGCCCATCCCTTTGTAGGCGAGCGTGTGAACCATATCAAGGGTGCCAATGAACAAGTATGCGATCCCGAGGAAAAGGAGGTAATTGTTGTCGATGATCCGTCTGGAGTTCCAGGCGATCATGAAGACAGTGAAGGCAACGGCAATGCTGAACAATTCGGCAATGCTATGAAAGAGAAGATAGTGGTAAAGGCTGATCAGGTACAATCCAAGTAAGATGACTATCCATAACAAGATATTGAGATAGTTCCTTAAGATGAAGGGCTGCTTTTCCATTTCTCCCCCTAAATGAAAAACTCATTTCATTCGATTGGATATGTCCCTATTTTTGGGGTAGATTTTAGCACAAATCTACCAGGGTGGGTAGTTTGATTGAATTCCGGAGGGAAGGTGATTATATATAATCTCAAAGATTTATGGTTTTTGGCTTCTCACTGGCAGACAAAGGCGGAGGGTGCAAAAAAATTTCAGGAGCTTGAGTACTTTTTAAGGAGGTATTGAAATGGCTATAAAGAGACGTTTATTTATTGGTTTGATTTTCTTCGGGTTTTTATTTTTCGGCTGTGCAACCAGTCAACCCCAGATCCCTTTTGATCGTGCCTCATCACAACCGGGAACACACGTAACCTTTAAAGGGAACTCGGTAAATCTCCTTGGTACGCCTGTAACTATTGGAAAACCTTTGCCATCTGTCGAGTTAGTGGATGCTATGACCATGAAAGGAGTGAATCTCTCCAGTGAGAAAGGTTACGTCCTTTTCCTAAGCATTGTCCCTTCTCTCGACACCCCTGTATGTGAAGAGCAGACCCATTACCTGGCGGAGAAGGGTGAGAAGCTCTTGCCGAGTATAAAGCGTATTGTGATCAGCCGGGATACGCCATTTGCTCAGAAGCGCTTTGCGAAAGAAGCAAAATTGACTCATCTTCAATACTTGTCTGATTATAAGCAGGGGGATTTCGGGCGCTCTACCGGCCTTCTAACTGATGGGCTGATGCTTCTGGCCCGTTCAGTCATCATTCTGGATAAAGGAGGCATTGTCCGATATATCCAGGTGGTTCCCGAAATGACTCATCTACCAGATATGGAAAAGGCATTTGAGAAGGCCATGGAATTGGCTAAAGAAGGTTGAAGGTTGAAGATCACGGTCTCACAGCGAAAAATATTTTGAAGGACTGAAATTTTTTTTCCTCAATTCCTTTCACTTTTCTCAATTCCTCGATGGAAGAAAACCCTTTTCTTCTTTCCCGGTAGGTCACAATCTCTCGAGCGAGGGACTCTCCGATTCCAGGAATCAGGCAGAGGTCTTCCACTGAGACACGATTGAGGTCAAGGGGGAGAGAGAAGACAAGCAGTTTATGCGCGTCCATTCTGCCAATTTTTATCTTGATGAGGGTTTGTTCTCTCGCCCCATCCTCCCTATGGGTAAGGGGGGAAGAGGGCAGGCTCTTTTGAGATTCCTTCAAGATAGATAGCTGGGTTCCCGTTTCAAGCACCTCTGAAGACTCAGCCGAGTTCAAAAGGGCCGGTTCCTTGAACCCTCCTGCCTTTTCGATAGCCTCCCTCAGAGTCGGTGGGCTCTTGAAAATATAAACCCCAGGTTTTTGAACTTCGCCTGAAACCTCGACAACGATCTCGTGATAGACTTCTTCAGGGACAGATTGAGGATGAAAATAGAATTTATGGTAGAGCGCGGCCAAAATGAGGAGGGCCAGCAGAAAAAGAACTTTTTGCTGACCCATTGAAAAATGCGGAATGCGGAGTGCCGATTGCGGAATAAGAAATGAATAAGAGGATTTTAGTCTTTTTATGAATTCCGAATTCCTCATTCCGAAATCCGAAATCGGATTATTCTTTTTCTTTGAGAAGCTTGTAGTCGATGGAATCGACGAGGGCCTGCCAGCTGGCCTGAATGATATTTTCAGAAACCCCGACGGTTCCCCATTTGGATGTCCCATCTCCCGATTCGATGAGAACCCTTGTTTGCGACCCCGTTCCATCCTTAGAGGAGAGAATTCTGACTTTATAATCAAGGAGCTTAACCTCTTTCAATTCAGGATAGAACTTCTCCAAGGCCTTTCGAATGGCATTGTCCAGGGCATTCACTGGACCATTTCCAATGGCCGCTGTATGTTCGACGCGATCCCCCACGCGAACCATAATAGTGGCTTCTGAAAGAGGGGTGCTTTCTTCTTCCTTCTTTTCCACGATGACGCGAAAGCTCATCAATTCGAAAAATTTTTTATGCTGCCCGAGGGCTTTCTTGATGAGAAGCTCAAACGACCCCTCCGCTCCCTCGAACTGAAAGCCCTGATTCTCCAACCGCTTCAGGCTATCGAGGATTTCCCTGACCTTTGGGTCTTTGCTCTCGATATCAATTTTGAAATCAGCGGCTTTATAGAGAATGTTCGATTCCCCCGAGAGGTCAGAGATGAGAACTCTCTGACGATTTCCCACTTTTTCCGGTGGGACATGTTCGTAGGTGACATCCCTCTTTCGAATTGCGCTGACATGGACGCCGCCCTTATGGGCAAAAGCACTCTCCCCGACATAGGGGAGATATTTATGATGGGGAAGGTTGGCCAGTTCTGAGACGAAACGGGAAACCTCAGTCATCCTTCTTAACTGGACATCGGTAATGCAATTAATTCCCATCTTCAGTTTGAGAGTGGGAATGATTGAACAAAGATTCGCATTTCCGCATCGTTCACCGTAACCATTAATGGTCCCCTGGACCAATGTGATCCCTTCCCTTACCGCAAGGATCGTATTGGCAACCGCCATCTCCGCATCATTGTGGACATGAATCCCGAGGGGAACAGAAATTTTCTTCTTCACTTCGTCAATGATTGATCGGATCTCGTCCGGCAAGGTTCCCCCATTGGTGTCACAGAGGACGATCCTGTCGGCCTTTGCATCTTGGGCAACCTGAAGCGTCTTGAGGGCATAAGCAGGATTATCCTTGTACCCGTCAAAGAAATGTTCTGCATCATAGATAACTTCCGAGACCCGTGTCTTGAGATATCGGACCGATTCGTGGATGATTTCCAAATTCTGCTCCAGCGTGATATTCAAGGCCTCCAGAGGGTGAATATCCCAGGACTTTCCAAAGATTGTCACCACTTCTGTGTTGGCCTCAATGAGGGCCCGGATATTTTGGTCCTTTTCGGGGGAGGTGCCAGCTCGGCAGGTACTCCCGAAGGCAACGATCTTTGCGTGAGAACAGGGGGCTTTTTTAATCTCCAGGAAGAACTGGAGGTCTTTTGGATTAGATCCAGGCCATCCGCCTTCGATATAATGGATGCCAAATTCATCCAATTTCTGGGCAATCCGAACCTTGTCCTCTACTGAGAAGGCAATATCTTCTGCCTGGGAACCATCGCGAAGAGTGGTATCATAGATCTTCACGGATAACTTACTCAAGGATAATCCTTTCATTTAAAATTGCAAATTTAGCACTGCAAAATTAGCATTTATACTTGGTCATTGTTAACTGAATATTGCTAATTTTCCATTTTGCAATGATCATTTCTATTTCTCCTCTGTAACAAAGGGTTTATCCAGTGCAAAGGCATCGTGAAGAGCCCGTACTGCCAGTTCCGTATATTTAGAATCAACGATACAGGAGATTTTGATCTCCGAGGTGGAGATCATATGGATGTTAATCCCCTCCTTGGCCAAAGCGGAGAACATTTGAGTGGCCACATTGGAGTGACTTCTCATCCCCACACCAACAATCGATACCTTGGCAATGGCTTCATCGGCGACAACCTCTTTTCCGCCAATTTCCTTTACCGTTCCCTTAACGATCTGGAGCGTTTTGGCAAAGTCGGACTTGGGAACAGTAAAGGCTACATCCGCATAGCCTTTGTCCGTGCTGGAAGTCTGAATGATCATGTCGACGACGATGTTGGCATCGGCAATCGGCTTGAATAATTTGGCAGCCACTCCAGGGACATCGGGAAGGCGCATGATTTCAATCTTGGCTTCATTCTTATTATAGGTGACTCCAGAAACCACTACCTTTTCCATCTCTTCATCCTCCTCGCAAACGATCGTCCCAGGATTGTCATTAAAAGATGATTTCACATGGAGAGGGACATTATATTTTTTGGCGAACTCGACAGAACGGATCTGTAATACCTTGGCACCCAGGCTGGCCATTTCGAGCATCTCCTCATAGGAGATCTTGGACAATTTTCTCGCCTTCTCGCAGACATTCGGGTCCGTCGTATAGACCCCATCCACATCTGTGTAAATTTCGCAAACGTCCGCCTTCAAGGCTGCTGCCACAGCAACGGCCGTGGTGTCCGACCCTCCCCGGCCAAGGGTGGTGATATTATCCGCTTCATCGATACCCTGAAATCCAGCAACTACGACAATTCTGCCTTTTCTTAAATCCTCGAGCACCCTCTCCGACTCAATGCCTGTAATCCGGGCCTTACCAAAGGCGCTATCTGTAGCAATTTTGATCTGAAATCCCAGATAGGATTTTGCGTCACAGCCCATGGCTTTGAGGGCAATGGCCAACAAGGCAATGGAGACCTGTTCCCCAGTGGAAACGACGACATCGAGTTCCCTCTCGTCGGGGAGGGGTGTTACCTGCTGAGCTAAGCGCATCAATCTATCCGTTTCCCCTGCCATGGCAGAGACCACAACCACAACCTGATGGCCCTGATTCTTAGTTTTGACAACCCTTGCCGCTACATTTTTAATCCTCTCAGCATCTCCCACGGAGGTACCACCGTATTTTTGAACCACCAACGCCATACACGAACCCCCATTTACAATTTCGAGTGCAGATCGCGGATTGCGGAGTAAGAAGTCTTAAATTAAGAGATTCAACATTCCGCATTCCGAATTCCGAAATCGGCCATTTTCTTCATCACGATTTCGTACCGTTTTCCTTTCGGAATTATTTCAATGGATCGGCTTTTCTTCCCAGTATAATGAAGCTGGACCCGGAGCAACTCGTTTGGGAGCAAGGAAGGAATCCTGTCTGCCCACTCGATGGCTGTGATTCCATTTCCCTCGAAATACTCTTCCAAACCCAGGCCCTCTGCTTCCATCTCAGAAGTGAGTCGGAACAGGTCGATATGATAAAAGGGGATCCTCCCCGGATACTCATTGATTAGTGTAAAGGAGGGACTTGAAATATAGATCGATTTGCCGACCCCCACCCCTTCGGCCAGCCCCTTGATAAACTGGGTTTTCCCCGATCCCAATTCGCCTATTAAAGCCACCACATGTCCCGGCAGAAGAAGACGACCCAGGCGCTTACCCATTCGAATTGTCTCTGAAGTGCTGCTGGTTTGGAAAACCATCTCATCATTTGAGATTTCAGATTTGAGATTTCAAATTTATTCCAATCTGCAATCCCTGCCTGCCGGCCCCGGTCCCGACCGAGGGCGGGGCAGGCAGGTGCAATTTGAAATCTGCAATTGAGGGTCAGGCTTTGTATTTAAAATCATCTGGATTCAGGTTTTCTAACCACTCTTTCAATTGGTCTCCTTCTTTCTCTATATCAATGGTGCGCGCTCTTTCAATCACCTGGTCAGAGACAAAGATGGGGGCATCCACAGCGAGGGCGATGGCTATGGCATCACTGGGACGGGAGTCGATGACGATCTCTTCTCCTTTTCGATTGAGGTAAATCAAGGCATAGTAAGTGTTTTCCTTCAAGTCATTGACCACGATTTTAATTACTTTTGATTCGAGATTTTTCAGAATACTGTGGATCAGATCATGGGTCATAGGCCTTTGGGACCCTATTTTCTTCAACTTCATGGCGATGGCATTTGCCTCGAAAGGTCCGATCCAGATGGGAAGTCCCGTCTTATTTGCCATGTCCATTAAGAGGACAACAAAGCCATTGGATGTGGAATCAAACGTCAAAAACTTTACTTTCATTTCAACATACATCATCCTTCTCCTTTGTTGTATTGATCCCGTTTTTGAGATTTCCGAAAAAGCTCAGAAACCTCAAGAGAGCCCGAAGTAGTTTTTCAGAGCTCTCCTTTCAACGGGACAAGCGAAATCTTAAAGAAGCTCCAACGCCTTCGTTCTCTTTCAAAATGGCATTTTCTTCCACCCATTTAACTTCTCCGTCTTGACGGAGTACAGACCTCATCATTTCCTCTTCCAAATCGACCCGTTTCGTCTCTCCCTTACAGAAGGGACAGGGAACGGGCCTATGGGGTGAGGGATGGGGCAGCACCAAAGTATTGCATTCCCCACACCTTCTTCCTGAATGAGAGAAGGAAGTGAGCAGGTAGAGGGTGTGAACTTGACCCCTATTAAGGGCTTCCAGTGTCCCGTTTAAACCGAAAGTGGCCAACCCGTTCTGAGGCGCCCTCTCTTTCAACCCTTGAATCTGGCGGGATATTTCATCTTTTTCTTTCTGCAGAAGACATTCAGAGACCCGCCTCAACACGGTTGAACGGTCTTCTGAAAAATCCATGGAGAAGGTATCGACAATTTGCTGTCTCACTCGTTCAGGAAGAAAGGTTTTGAAATTGGCCATGATCCGGTCCTGACCGATGAGGACCACTCTTTTCCATTTTCCAGAATCGAACAGCTCGGTGAGCTGGACGGCTACCTCCTTGTGATGCTTATTCATATGATCTTTGATATGACGCTGGTATCGCATCTGAGCCCACCCTCCCCGGTCATGGCGGCCCGGAACATAATTCTCAATATGGAATTCGGCCATTAGCCCTTCCAGGGAGATCTCAAATAATTTCGCTGAATCTGTATCGACCATCACCGAAAGAGTGTTCTGATACTGCGAAGAAAGTCGGACCAGAGGTCGAAGAATGGGGACATCGGAAAGGGAAAATTTATTTTCATAAGGGAGGGCTGATGGATAAGTGAGAAAGACCTCTCTCCGGCTGCAGGAAAAAATGGCAAATCCATTTACACCCTCATCGTAGGCCCGACGCACGAGCCCTTCCACATACCTTTCAATCAATTTTTGATCCTCGATAAAAGCATTTCGCCAGTCCCCTCGTCCTTTGATCTGATCGTATCCTCGTTTGAGCTGATTTTTGGTGAAGAGACGGATGCGTTCCCTCTGTTGCTCATCATCCCATTTGGTGTCGAGGTACAGGGACAAGAAAGGATAGGGGCCTTCCTCCATACGAGCTAATTTCCTGATCTCACTTCTCATATCCATAGAAACCCCCTCCCCATGATAGTGATCCATAGGGGTGATCCGTTTCTATAGCATCGAGTCACCGACGCGATTTACCGATCCTGCGCAACCCAATTGCAAATTATCTTAAATGAAGAAAGGGTGAAAATCAAATCCTCCCCTGAAGGAGGTCAGGGATCTTCTTAATGATATCTGTGGCAATCAAGGATTTCTCTCCCAATTCCTGAGCCATGAGATCCCCCGCTCGGCCATGGAGATAAACGGAGATCTGCAAAGATTGTACAATATCGAACCCTTGACTGAGGAACCCTCCGATCATACCAGTGAGCACATCCCCTGTCCCTCCCGAGGCCATTCCTGGATTGCCCGTCGGGTTGATAAAAACCTCACCCTTGGGAGTCGCAATCAGGGTACGGTAACCTTTGAGAACGAGATAGAGATGATTGGATTGGGAGAAACTCCTGCTGATGCTGATTCGATCCTCCTGGATTTCTTTTGAACTGGATCGAGTCAACCTCGCCATCTCGCCTGGATGGGGCGTGAGGATAAGAGAACGGTTGGAGATGGGAAGCAACTTCGACTGACTCGACAGGGCGGTCAGCCCATCGGCATCGACGATGACCGGAATATCTAACGTTCGGAGCAATTTGAGGATGAGGGTTTGAGTTTCCTTAAAGGTTCCTACACCAGGCCCAATGATCACGGCCTTTTTGTTTTCACAGAGTCGGAGGATGGAGGTGAAGGCACGGAGGCCTAGGGTCTGTTTGGGAGTTTCTGGAAGGGGTTCTGTCATGACCTCTGTCAATTTCATCTCCATAATGGCATTGAGGCTTTTTGGAATGGCGAGGGTGACCAGCCCAGCTCCCACTCGGAGGGCGGCTTCACAGGCCATGGCAGCAGCTCCTGTCTTGCCTACCGATCCAGCAATGACAAGCAGATGGCCATAATCACCTTTGTGCGTATCCGTAGGACGGGAGATGGAGAGCCATCTTCGGATCTCTTCTTCTTCCAGAAGATGGGCCTGTATCTTCTCCTCCTCCACCAATCTCTTGGGGTAACCAATGTCGATCACTTTCACCTCTCCCACATAGTCGGGTCCGGGGGGAAGGAGATGACCTATCTTCGGAAGACCAAAGGTCACGGTCAGAGAGGCTCGAATGGCTGTTCCTAGAGGTTTACCCGTATTGGCATCCATCCCCGAAGGGATATCAATGGCAACGACGGGTTTCTGGAGGGTGTTAATGTGGTCTATGACTTCTCGATAATATCCTCTAACCTCGGCATCGAGGCCTGTACCAAAAATGGCGTCGATCAGAAGGTCGAACTTTTCCAATTCTTTTTTCATTTTTTGGTAATCTTTGGAAGAGGGGACCGAGATCATCTCCCCTTTCATCCGCTGGAAGATCTGAAAGTTCGTTTCTGCCTCTCCCCGAAGGACCTTGGGGTCGGCAAGCAGATAGATCTTCGCATGGACCCCTGCATTGAGGAGGTGTCGGGCAACCACGAAACCATCTCCTCCGTTGTTTCCCTTACCTGCGATGATCGCGACCTTCATTTTTTGAAGGTCGGGAAAGGCTTTGGTAATGGCCTCTGTAGCTCCTCTTCCTGCATTCTCCATCAAGACAATCCCGGGAATCCGGTAGGTCTCAATGGCCTTTCGATCTAATTCCTGCATCTGTTCAGCGGTTGCTACCTTCATCATTTCTCCCTTCCAGGATGACATGGGCCACGGCGTAGGGTCGGTCGTGGGAAAGGGTGAGAAGAGCCTTCTGGATGTGATGATTTTCGATCACTTCCTTGGCCTTTCGATGAAAAGAAAACAGCGGTTTCCCCATGGGATCGTTCTCCACCTCGATGTCGGTCCAATGGATGCCATTTCGCAGTCCCAGGCCAATGGCCTTCAGGAAGGCCTCTTTTGCCGCAAACCTGATGGCGAAACATTCGGCTGGACGAGTTCGTTGCTGGCACCAGTTGATTTCTCTTTCTGTAAACACCCGGTCGAGGAAAAAACCTCCCCAGCGAGCCATCACCCCTTCAATCCGTTCAATATTTACAATGTCGATCCCCGTACCAATAATCATCGCTCGATCGCAGATTTCAGATTGCACCTGCCTGCCCCGCCCTCGGTCGGGACCGGGGCCGGCAGGCAGGGATTGCAGATTTAAATCTGAAATCTCAAATCTGAAATCTAAAATTTAATTAACGCGATCATCTCCCGAACGGCTCGATCCAGTCCCACCAAAACAGCCCGGGCAATGATGCTGTGACCGATGTTCAACTCTTCCATCTCTCTGATTTCTGCAATCCTTTTAACGTTGACATAGTTGAGGCCATGGCCAGCCGCGATCTGGAGATTGCATTGAGAGGCCTCTCCCACAGCATCGAGAATCTTTTTTAGTTCGTCATCCGCTTCGCCCTGGGTTTTCGCATCGCAGTAACGTCCCGTATGGATCTCAATGGCATTGGCCCTCACTCCCTCTGAGGCTTTGATCTGATCCTTCCGGGGGTCGACAAAGAGACTGACCGGAATTCCCCCTTTTTGGAGTCTCTGGATGGCTTTTTTCAAAGAGGGGAAGGATTTGATCACATTGAGACCTCCCTCTGTGGTCAACTCTTCCCTTCTTTCAGGGACGAGGGTGACGATATCGGGCTTGGTCTCGAGGGCGATGCGGATCATTTCTTCTGTAGCGGCCATCTCCAAATTGAGTCGTGTCTGTATGACCTCACGAAGGATCCGGAGGTCTCGATCCTGAATGTGACGCCGATCTTCTCGAAGATGACACACGATACCATCTGCTCCAGCCAATTCTACGATGCCAGCGGCAGTCACAGGATCAGGATACATCACCCCCCGAGCCTGTCTCACCGTTGCCACATGGTCGATATTGACACCCAGCCTCGGCATGAATCCTCCCTCAAAAAGAATGACGCGATGACGCGGAGACGGCGTGACAGTAAGACACGGTAATATAATGTTTCACCTCGTCTCCGTGTCTCCCCTTCTCCCTATCCCCCAATCTCCCAATCTCCCACGCTATGTTTTCCCCAGATATTTTTTTACTAATTCGACCAGATCCTGGGCAAACCGGTGAAGCTTTGCCTCGTCTTCACCTTCAATCATGATCCGGAGGAGAGGCTCGGTTCCAGAGTAACGGATTAACATTCTCCCCGCGTTGTCCAGTGCCTTTTCGATCTCCTTCGTTCTCTTTTGGATCTCTGGAAACTCGGAGAGTTCTCTTTTTTCTCTGACCTCCACATTGTAGAGTACCTGAGGGAGAGGTTCCATCACTTTGGCCAGTTCGTCCAATGGTCGCTCCTTCTGTTTCATGATTGCTAAAACTTGAAGGGCCGTGAGAATACCATCGCCGGTGGTGTTGTAATCCAAGAAGATGGTATGACCGGATTGCTCCCCTCCCAAGTTATATCCCCCTCGAACCATCTCCTCGACCACGTAACGATCTCCCACCTGGGTTCTAACCAGCTTTCCGCCGGCTTTTAGGATGGCCCGATCCAGGCCCATATTGCTCATCACTGTGGTGACCACAGTGTCCTTTTTCAGTTTTTTCTCTGACAGCATCCGGAGGCCACAAATGGCCAGGATCTGATCTCCATCGACCTGCTTACCATAACGGTCCACAAAGATAATCCGATCTCCATCCCCATCGAGTACCATCCCGATATCCGCTCCCTTTTCAACGACGATTCGGCTCGCCAACTCTGGGTGAAGGGCGCCACAATTGGCATTAATATTCTCCCCGTCAGGATCCACCCCGATGGGCATCACCTCGGCCCCTAACTCCTCGAGGACGGTCGGGGCCACGCGGTAAGCCGCGCCATGGGCGCAGTCCAGGACAATGCGAAGCCCGTCCAGATTTAATTGATTCGGGAAGGTGTTTTTGAGAAAGACCACATATCTTCCAACCGCATCGTCAATCCGGTAAGCCTTTCCTACTTCGCTGGCCGTGGGCCGGAGGGAATGGAGGTGGTTCGAAAGGATCAACTCTTCAATTCGAGACTCCATTTCATCGGGAAGTTTAAAACCGCTCTGAGAGAAGATTTTAATCCCATTGTCGTAATAGGGATTGTGGGAAGCTGAGATCACAACGCCGGCATTGGCTCTCATGCTGGTAGTTATGAAAGCAATTCCCGGAGTGGGCAGGGGTCCTACCAACCAGACATCGGCTCCCATGGAAACGATGCCGGAGGCCAAAGCTGTCTCCAACATATACCCAGAAAGCCGGGTATCCTTCCCCACCACAATCCGATGTTTCCCTTGAACTTCTTTAAAGACGTGGGCGATGGCCCTCCCCAGTTGCATCGCCATCTCCCCCGTCATGGGGTCCATATTGGCGACCCCTCTAATCCCATCTGTGCCAAATAGTCTACGATTCAATGTTTCACCCCGCAAGAAAAGAATCTGCAAGGAATTTTGAGCACCGCGGGTTAATCATCGTTAGCATAATTTCCCTCAAATTTCAAGTTTTTAGGATTCTTACTCTCAGACAGGCGAATTGCGTCCACAACGGCAATTGCTCTCTTTGCCTGAAGGACATCGTGACAACGAATGATATGGGCTCCATTTAGAACGCCAACAACTAAGCTTGAGAGGGTTCCCTCAAGCCTGTCCGTTACCTCGGTGTTGAGAATCTTTCCAATAAAACTCTTTCGAGAAGTACCCAGAAGCATAGGCTTTCCAAGTATCCTAAATTCTTGAAGATTTTTCAAAATGAGGAGGTTGTCATCCATTGTTTTTCCAAAACCAATTCCAGGATCGATGATGATCTGTTCAGGATTTACCCCGGCAGATTCGGTCCTCTCGATAGATTCCCGAAGATATTGAATTATTTCAGAAAAGAGGGATTCATAATGGACATCCTTCTGCATTGTTTCGGGATTTCCACGAATGTGCATCAGTATAATGGGAACATCCTCTTTGGCTGCCACCTTGGCAAGCGTTGGATCGAAGTGTAATCCGCTGATATCGTTAATTATCTGAGCCCCTGCCTCAATCGATTTTTTCGCGACTTCTGATTTATACGTATCAATCGAAAGGGGGGCCTCCACCTCTTTTGCTAGAGATTCAATGACAGGGATGACACGGCGGAGCTCTTCCTCAAGCGCAAGGGGTTTCGAACCGGGTCTCGTTGATTCGCCTCCAATGTCAATGAAATCCGCTCCCTCCTCAACCATCTTTCGCCCCCTGGCAATGGCCTTCTCTGTTTCGAAAAAGAGGCCTCCGTCAGAAAAAGAGTCGGGAGTGACATTAAGGACCCCCATGAGAAGGGTCTTTTTTCCCAGGGTGAAAGTCCTCTTCCGACAGCGTATTGTGTAATGGGTCTTGACCAGGTTTTTAAGCGTTTCTTTGAGGGATTGGCCAAAGAGATGAAGATCGGGATACTGTTCCAGTTTGGAGACGAGTCTTTCGAACTGCTTTTCCGTCCCCATAAGAAGGGCATCTGTCGAGGAGGTGCTGCAATCGAGACCCCTTCTGTCGAGGGCCGCGTCTCCGCCCACAGAGAGCATCTCCTGCTTGAGGAGATTGGCCGTTCGAGGATCGATCCCTTCGACCTTTAGGTTATAATGCAGGGTCTTCCCTTTCATCAATTTCATGCCAGTGGAATCCACTCCCACCTTTCCCATTTCATGGATCGCTTCTCTGGTATTGGTGATGTGAAGGCATCGAATGAGGTTCATCGCGTGTGGAGGAAGAGTGAGTTTAAAAAGGGTCTAAACCGTCTCACCCTTTATAATGGCGTCGATTTGGTGACTGTCCAGGACCTCTTTTTCCAGAAGGGTTTTGGCCAATGAATGGAGGGTCTCCATATTCTGCTGGAGGATATTTTTTGCTTTTTCATAGCCCTGGGTGATGATGGTCCTGATCTCCTGATCGATCATCCGGGCTGTCTCTTCGCTATAGTCCCGGTGTTGGGTGAATTCTCTTCCCAAGAAGATCTGTTCCTCCTTTTGACCGAAGGCCAGGGGGCCGAGGTGTTCACTCATCCCCCACTCGCATACCATCTTCCTGGCGATCTCTGTAGACCGTTCGATATCATTTCCCGCTCCCGTTGTCTGACGGTTCAAAACCAACTCCTCTGCGGCTCTGCCTCCCATCATGACGGTGATATTGTTCAACAGGTAGTCTTTCGGATAAGTGTGCTTCTCGTCGATGGGGAGCTGTTGGGTGAGCCCAAGGGCCCGACCCCTTGGAATAATGGTCACCTTATGAATGGGATCGGTTCCCGGGATCATTCTGGCCACTAGGGTATGACCGGCTTCATGGTACGCTGTGATTTTTCGTTCTTCCAGAGGAATGATCATAGACTTTCGTTCCACACCCATCAAGACTTTATCCTTGGCCTGTTCCAGATCGACCATCTCGATGCTCTCTTTTCCTAAGCGGGCTGCGAGCAGGGCCGCCTCGTTGACCATATTCTCTAGATCGGCTCCCGTAAACCCAGGAGTTCCTCTGGCCAGGACCCCCATGTTCACATCATTCGCCAAAGGGGTTCGTTTGGCGTGGACTTTCAAAATTTCCTCTCTTCCTTTTACATCGGGAATGGGAACGACCACCTGTCTGTCGAAGCGTCCCGGTCTGAGGAGGGCGGGGTCTAGGACATCAGGCCGGTTGGTGGCAGCGATCAAGATGACCCCTTCATTCGATTCAAAACCATCCATTTCGACCAAAAGTTGGTTTAACGTCTGTTCCCTTTCATCATGTCCTCCTCCGAGGCCTGCTCCTCTGTGCCTGCCGACCGCATCGATTTCGTCAATAAAAATGATGCAAGGGGCATTCCGCTTCCCTTGCAGGAAAAGGTCGCGGACCCTAGAGGCTCCCACTCCCACAAACATCTCGACAAAGTCAGAGCCGCTGATACTAAAGAAGGGCACGTCCGCTTCGCCAGCAATAGCCCGTGCCAGAAGCGTCTTTCCTGTTCCAGGAGCACCAATGAGTAGAACCCCCTTGGGAATTCTCCCTCCCAGCTTTGTAAACTTCTTCGGATCCTTGAGGAAGGCAATGATCTCCTCCAGTTCGTCCTTCGCTTCCTCAATGCCTGCTACATCTTCAAACGTGATGTGGTGAAGCTCTTTGGTCAGGATCTTAGCCTTACTCTTCCCAAAAGAGAGGGCCTTTCCACCGCCGATCTGGACCTGTCTCATGAAAAAGAGCCAGACACCAATCAGGAGGATCATCGGAAACAGATTGATCAGAATTTGAAAGAGCGAGGTATCGCTTTCCTTTTTCGCATTGATGACCACTCTCTTCTCTCTTAAAATTTTTATCATCTCAGGGTCTTCAGGGGCATAGGTCTTATAACTTTTCCCGCTCACATCTTTCCAAGTGATATTTCTGCCTTGGGTTTCCACTTCAAGGACTCGGCCTTCTTGAACCGCTGCAATGAAATCAGAATAGTTCCGATCTAAGACTGTCTGGCGAGGCCTGGCATAAAAAATTTGGAAGAGGAAGATCATGATGACAAAAATGATTCCCCAAAAAATCAAATTTTTAGTAACTGGATTCAATGGATCTTCCTCCGGAGATCAAAAAAACGCTTCCTGCTCAATCAGAATTTCAAACCCCCATTTTAACCAATCCAAATTAACATAATCCTATTATTATTTCAATAGCATATATGGTGTTAGGGCTTTCTGATGGTTACCCAAAAAAACGGAGATTCACAGCATAACCCATGAAAACCATTAACCAAAATATATTTTTGGGCAAGGGGTTGGGAAAGCCTTGCCACAGGAGAAGGAGGATTATTTTCACTTGCAAAAATGGCAAAAAGTCTGTAGATTGAACCCTACTTAAAGGTGCCGTAATCATAGGGTATTGGAATATTGGAATGCTGGGGTAAGAACTTTAAGAATCCATTCGTCCTTCAAACTATTCTTCTTCAATCAATTTACGGAGAGTTTTTATGTCTACCGATACTTTACGGCGTTGCCCCCTTTTCGCTGGATTAAAGGAAGAAGATCTGAAGAGGATCAGAGGCATCGCCTCCTTGAAGCAGGTTGAGAAAAAGGGGATCCTCTTCTCTGACGGTGAGGAGGCGAGGGGGTTTTATGTGATTCTTTCCGGGAGACTAAAACTTTTCAAAGTTTCACCGGAGGGGAAGGAACAGATTCTCCACATCGTCAGTGCTCCCGATGCCTTTGCTGAAGCAGCCCTCTTTCTCGAAGGAACGTACCCAGCTTTTGCTGAGGCCATGACGGATTGCCAGCTCCTTTTCTTTCGAAAAAACGATTTCATTCAATTGATTGAGAAAAATCCACAACTCAGTATTAACATGATCGTTACTCTGTCCCATTTCTTAAAGAGATTTGCATCGCTGATAGAAGAACTATCTCTTAAAGAGGTATCCTCCAGAATTGCGAAATATTTGGTCGATCTCTCATTGAAGTTATCCAAGGAAGGGAAGAGCCCGAAAGAGGTCGAACTTGATTTAAGTAAAACTCAACTGGCATTAAAGCTGGGGACGATCAGCGAGACTCTTTCGAGAACGTTGGCGAAGATGAAAGCGAAGAAGATCATCGATGTGAAGAAAAATAGGATCGTCATCCTCAATCGAGAGGCTTTGGAAGAACTGGCATCAGGGATGAAGATTTGATTTCAAAATGATGGTGGCATCGAGAGCCACGGGCTCTCCATCTATGATCAACAGAGGATTGACATCGATCTCCTGAATCTTTTCAAAAGTCAGGGTCAGCCACCCCAGCTTGATCAACCAATCGCTGAAACGATCCATATTCACAGGCTTGGTCCCCCGAAACCCTCTGAGAAGGGCCTCTCCTTTCAACTCGGAAACCATTTTCACAACATCTCTGCCCGTCAGAGGAGGCAATCGGAAGATCACGTCTCTATAGACCTCAGCATGGATTCCCCCCAATCCAAGCATGACGGCTGGCCCGAATTGAGGGTCCCGGACGGTTCCAACAATCAGTTCAAGACCCCCTTTCAACATGGGCTGAATCAAGAAGGATGAGGGGTTGGGGTTGAGGCCCATCATCTCTTCGTAAGCTGATCTTAGTTGATCCGGGGTTCCTAGATTGAGTGTCACCAGGCCGGCTTCGGTTTTGTGGACCTTCCCTTTGACCCTTCCTTTCAACACAACGGGATAACCTATCTTCTCAGCGGCCTTGAAGGCTCCTCCAAGATCTCGAGCCGTGACCTCCTTAACCACTGGCAGGCCGAGGGCTTTCAGCCATTTTTTTGCCTCGTATTCATCTAAAATTTCGATGCCTTTCTTATCCGCTCGCTCCAGTTGTTCTTGTAATGCGGGAGAAACAGGAAATTGAATCGAAGGGGTTTCTAAATCTTTCGTTATCTTTTTATCCCGTTCGAAGAGAGAGGCCATGACCTTCACGGTTCGATGAATCTCAAGAAAGGCAGGCCACCCCATCTCTTCTAGCGCCATCCGAGTCGCCTCCTTGCCTTTCTCTGGACCCATAAGCCAGAAAAGAATGGGTTTCCGGGATTTCTCGATATTGGGCATGATCTTCTTCATATCCAGAAACCAGACTCCAAATCCTGCAAAGAGGTGGACAATAATGCCATCCACCTCGGGTGCATCATAGAGAGTTTCAATCCCATGCTTGTAAGCCAGAACTGGCCCATGCTTTTCCATCGCTGGCCAGTAATCCACTGGATTCTTGACAGGCATCCAAACAGGGGATAGCTCCTCGAGGTGCTTGAGAGTTCGGGGTGACAATTGAGCAAGGGTCAATCCATTGGTCACCACATGATCGGTGGTCACAATCCCTGCAGCACCGCTGTTACTCAGGATGGCAATCCTGGCCTTTCCTTCAGGTGGTTTCTGGATATGGAAGCCCTTTTCGAGAGTGCGGGCAATGTCGACCATCTCAAAAAAGTCATCTGCCTGGTGCACGCCTGCCTGCCTCAGTGCACCCCGAGTCAGTTCATCGTTACCCGCTAGAGAGGCGGTATGACTGGCGGAGGCCTCTGCGCCAAGAGGGGTCTGGCCACCCTTGAGCACGACGATAGGTTTTTCTGACGAGAGAGCAAGTTCACAAAAACGACGGCCGTGGATAAAAGATTCCACATAAAGACCGATCACCTGGGTCGCCGGGTCTTTCAGAAGGTATTCCAAAAGCTCAGTTTCTTCGACATCGCATTTATTTCCGATGGAGCATACTTTAGCGAGTCCCAGTGTTTTGTTGCCCATGAGCGTCGTGACGAAGCCTGCAGATAAGAGACCACTCTGGACGATGAGGGAAACGCTACCAGGATTCATTGCGTCCTGCCAGGCTTCCGGGACGATAAACGAAAAGACGTGTCGCGTTGAAGTATCAATCAGGCCCATACAGTTCGGTCCCCATAATCGCATTCCTCCCTTTCGAGCAATGGCAAGACACTGGTCCTGCAAGGCTTTGCCTTCGGGTCCTACCTCCGCAAAACCGCCCGACTCTAAAATGGCTCCCCGAACTTTCTTTGCAACACAGTCTTCTAAAGCCTGAGGGACAACTTGGGCTGGGACAAAGATCAGTGCAAGATCGAGAGGGCCATCGATCTCTCTGACACTTGGATAACATTTTCGTCCGAGGACCTCCTCATAGTTAGGATTCACTGGATAGATCGGCCGTTGATAGCCAAGCGTGAGATTGGTGAGGAGGTTGCGTCCCCCGCTATAAGGTTCCGGAGTTGCACCAACCACTGCCACTCCCTTTGGGTCGAAAAAGAAATTCATTCAATAGCCTTTCTGTTCGGAAAAGAAAAATTTTGTTCGCCGTAGGATGTCGGTAATCAAGGAAGGATGGCCAAAAAAGAAAAGGAAGGATAATGCTGCATGACTAAGTGTCAAATTGAGATTCGATTATTCTGTTGGTAACAGAGAAGGTCATTTCTCTATCACCTTCACTTTCATCTCAACTCTCTCATTAGGATTATCCGTTTTGTCCCTCGGTTGGCTCACGATCTTATCGGCCACTTCCATGCCTGATATCACTTCCCCGAAGACCGTGTAGTTTCTGTTCAGGAAAGGGGAGTCAGCCACGCAGATGAAGAACTGGGAACCTGCACTGTCTGGATGCGAAGCCCTCGCCATGGAGAGCGTTCCCCTCTGATGGGGTTTCTCATTAAACTCAGCTTTTATCGTATATCCAGGTCCTCCCGTGCCGTGTCTTGACCGGTCAGGGTTTTTTGAATTGGGATCGCCCCCCTGAATCATGAACCCGGGGATGACGCGGTGAAAGGTGGTTCCATCATAGAAGCCCTTTTTCGCTAGGCCGATAAAATTCTTAACATGTTCAGGGGCCACGTCTGGAAAGAACCCGAGCTCTATATTTCCAAACTTTGTTTCGATAACGGTTTTGGTTTCGGACATCTTTCTGATCTCCTCAGGTGTCATTGTTTTTTTCGGACCCGCGTCTCCCTGATCGGTCCAAAGCAGAAATAAGACGAACAGGAATCCGATTCTAAAAAATCTCATTCCCCCCTCCTATCTTTCCCTCCCAGTCCAAGCCTGATCGAGACGGGGGTAATTTTCGTCTTAAAATAATCGAGGGCCCACTTGATGTAGACCCTCGAGGTCGATTTCCCTAAAGAGCAAAATCCAATCCTCCCCGAAAGTTTTGGTTAAACTTTGGGAGTCATTTCTTTCGTAAGCCTAGAAGAAAACCCCTTTTTTTGAATCGAGGGGTGTTCAAATGAGACGGGAGGCTATTTCTTCGGAGGTACGATCGCTTCTTTGCAAGCTTTTGCGACACGCATCTTCACCACGGTCTTCGCAGGGATGTTGATCTGTTCTCCCGTCGCAGGGTTGAATCCTTTCCGTGCCTTCCGCCTGGAGAGGACAAGCTTGCCAATACCCGGAATGGTGAAAACACCGGCCTTCTTGGTTTCAGAGATGGCCAAGGCAGCTACTTCTTCAATGATCGCTGCCGATGTCTTCTTAGAGAGGTCAAATTTCTTAGCAAAGTGGGATGCAACCTGAGATTTGGTTAGAGGCTTTCTTGCCATATCACCTTCCTCCTTTGAAATGGGATATTGAAAATCAGTTACAGATTCGAAATATAATTGAAATGAGATTCAGGTGTCAAGTAGAAAATGCATGGCAGAGGGGTTTCCACGAAAGTTCCTCGTTTTTTAACCCTGAAATAGCCTTTCTTTTCAATGTGGGCCTTATGAAGGCTCGGAAAGGGATTTCCCCCGGTCGGGGGGCAAAAATGGCGGAGGGCAACCAAAATTGAAGGGTTGACTTAAGTCAAGGAATAATTTCTGCCGATGAGGCATATTGAATTGAGAAGAAACGGAAAAGGAGTCATCGAATGGCAAAAAAGGTTGAGATCTCGAAAAGGGAGAGGGCCGATATCCGGACACTGATGAAGTTTGTAGCCCTCTACTGCAGGGAGCATCACGGTGGTGAGAAGGTTCCCTTTTCCTTCCGGAATTTCGATATCAAGGAGATCGAGAAGAAAGATATCTTGGTCTGCCCGGATTGCGCACGTCTTCTCACCTATGGGCTGACGATGAGACTAAAATGCCCTCACGACCCTAAACCCATGTGCAAGAAATGTGAAACCCAATGCTATCATGTGGAATACAAAGCCAAGATCCGGAAGGTCATGAAGTTTTCTGGTATGCATCTGGTCAAACGTGGCCGAGTGGATCTGCTGTATCATTACTTGCGATGATGATAGGGAGATGGGGAGATAGGGGGATGGGGAGATAGGGAAAAAACGAGATGGGGAGACACGGAGATGGGGCGATAAGGAGAAGAGGAGAAAGCCCTTAGAACAGAATGACGGGTACCGGACACGGATACGGACACGATATTTGATCTAAGTCAAGGCGTTATTCCTAGACACGAATTAGATTTAAATTAAAAGGAGAGAAGAATGGCTGGAGAAAGTGAGAAACCGAAAAAGAAAGAGATGGAGTGTTTTGTCTGCCAGAAGACCGAATCCCAAGGGGTGTTACTTCCCTGTCGAAAGGGAGGGGAGGACCTCTGGGTTTGTACCCGGTGCCTGCCAATGCTGATCCATGGTGGCTAAGAAAGGAAGGGAGGAATTTAAATGGATAAATATGCAAAGGCCTTTGTCAAAGCAAGTTTAATCTACCTCGGCATCGGGGTGTTGATGGGGATCGAGATGCTCATTTGGCCGGACCTGCGGTTCGCCCATTCAAGGGTTCACGTTCATCTCCTTCTTCTGGGATTTATGGCCATGATGATTTACGGTGTGGGGTATCATATCCTTCCCCGGTTCATGGGGAGACCGGTTTACAGTCATCGTCTGGGTAACGTCCAGGTGTGGATTGCCAATATCACTCTTATCGGCCTCTCCCTTTCGTGGATTCTGGAGGTTTCGCAGGGGGGATTCTGGCATTATTTGGCGATTCTGTTTGGAGTCGGCCAGGCGGTGGCCATCTTCATCTTTATCATTAACCTATGGAAGAGCATGATTCCGGTACCAGAAAAAAGTTAGAGGAGCATCCCGCAAAGCGGGACTTGAGGAGCGTTCCCCTTCGGGGAACTTAAGGTTAGAGGCCAAAAGCCTTTGCCTGAAACCTCGAGCGAAGCGGTCCTCAAGCCCCGCAGGGGCGGTCCTTAAACGGAGCGATCTGCCGAGAAGGGAGGCAACTATGGCTGACAAGAAGATTACAAAAGACACGGTCATCGGGGAAGTGTTGAAGACGAACCCAGCAGCGATCAAGGTCATCCAAAAGTATTTCGGTCAGGGATGCTTCACCTGCCCAGGGATGAATATGGAATCCATTTCCTTTGGTGCATTGATGCATAACATAGATCCGGAGGTGATCGTGAAGGAGATTAACGAATTGGAAAGTTAGAAGCTTCAAATTCGAAGCACGAAGTCCGAAAAGGATGAATGGTTATCAGGAGATTAGGTTATCAGGTAGGGGCTATCAGGATATCAGGGCGTCAGGTTTAAGAATTCCTTCATTTTCACTTTTCCTGATGTCCTGGTGCTCCGATAACCTGCATCCTGATTTCCTGGTGCCCTGATTCCCTATCAGGATTTGTTTCGGATTTATCGGGAGGATTTTTATGGATCCAATACACCTTTTTGAAAAAGCCGAGTTTTCTAAGGAAAACTTTGTCCCCAAACAACTCCATATCGGCGAGGCAGGAGCGGCAGTACTTATCTGTTTTGAGCCGGGTCAGACCATGCCATTGCACCCTCATCCTGGCGCCATGGAGGTCATTCTCTATGGCGTAGAGGGGGAGGGAACCCTTGCCATCGGGGAGGAGGAAAAGCCCTTTAAGAAAGGGGATCTGATATTTT
>SMTZ1_10000323_pt1 | contig 42999 bp, 44 predicted proteins | sample DeeMarSWOR136_30_FD_25667 | JGI IMG/M metagenome (IMG submission 25667) | reverse complement strand
ATGGCAGTGATGTGGTCAGCAATAAAGATTGTTGAGTCCTGTGGGGAAGGTGGGTCTACAGGATCACCATTGCTATCATATTGTGCAAAAGTTATTGTCTCAAGACGCCACAGCGTCTCACTAGCAGCATCATATGTATAGCGGACTTTATGAGAATCAACGCATGTGTCACCACTGCAGTCGTATTCCCAGCCTACCCAGGACAGGGTTAGAACCTCCACTTCTGAAGTAGCCCCATCATCAACAACAATAATGGGGGGTTGCGCCATCTGAGCATCGCGGCTAATCCAGTAACCAGCGGTTTGCACCTGGCGAACAGCCGTCATATGACTGCCGTTACGGGCGTTACCGCTGACCGTCTGGTAAATAGTCGTCGCCGTGCCGCCGGCGATAATACCGGCAATAGCCACGGCTACTATAAGCTCAATCACAGTAAAACCCCTCTGGTTTTTATTTATCAAGCCTAACTTTTTAAATATCATCGGTTTACCTTATAGTCCACTAATTCAATTACTACTGATGTATCTAGGCTAACGGTCACTGTTATCTTCTGGATACCATCATCGGTAGCATGTAAAGGCACGGCATCGACACTAACAGTATAGCCGTAATAACCTTCAGGGAGATTATGACCCAAATCCCATGATGGAGGAGAAGACGGAAGTTCATAATCCCAAAGGGCAGTACTATAATTCTGGTTCTTAACATATTCCATTTCAGTTCTAGCCAGGCTTTCAGCAGTAGTTCGCTTATCGGCAATGAACATAGCTTTGTTGGCAGTAGCTAAACCGCCTAAAAAGGCAGCAGCAACTAGACCCAGGATAGCCAAAGCTACCAGCACCTCGATTAGGCTAAATCCTTTAGAGCTATGTCTAAAAAATCTATAAAATTTTCGTTGGTTAGCCAATCGGTCTTACCTCCTAGATACCCATCTCACCATAGATAGAATACATAGCTGAAACCAGAGATATAGCAATAAAACCAACTACTAAGGCTATAATAATGATCATAGCTGGTTGAATAAGTCCAACCGCCGTGCTAGTCCTGTCGTCAGCCTCCATCTCATAGCTATCGGCTACAGTGGCTAGTGTGTTGTCAAGATTGCCGGTTTCCTCACCGACTCCGGTCATCTGCACCATCAAGGGGAGGAAGACCTTCCTCCTTGACATAGGTTTGGATAAGCCTTCGCCTCTAACCAATCCCTGCCGAACATCGGTCAGAGCCTCAGCCATAACCTTATTATTACTACCCTGAATGGTCATAGTTATGATTTCAGGTAAGGGCAAGCCAACCCTGAATAGAAGAGAGGTGGTTCGGCAGCAGCGGGAAAGCTGGGTGAGTAGATTAATAGGTCCAATTATGGGTGCTTTGAGCAGTAAACCGTCCCACCAGTACTTGCCGGCCGGGGTTCTGATGTAAGCCAAGCCGGCCACAACCACCGCTACTAAGGCTAGCACAAGATAAAGCCCGTTACTTAGAAGCCAATCAGATAAAATAATAAGTAGCTTCGTTGCTGTGGGCAATTCAGCCCCAAAGGCAGTGTATAGGCTGGTAAAGGTGGGCATAACAAAGGTAACCAGTAACCCTACCACCAAAATGGCTACAATGGCAATGACAATGGGATAAGTCAGGGCAGTTTTAATCTTCTTTTCAGTGACAACTCCCCTCTCCAAGTAATCAGCCATTTGTCTCAGTACTATTTCTAGATTACCGCCCTGCTCACCGGCGGCTATTGTCCGATAGTAGATTGCGGAGAAAGCCCGGGGGTGTTTACTTAGAGCTACTGATAGCGATGTGCCGCCACGAATGTCAGCAACTATCTCGCCGATTATCTTTTTTAGGGTTCGGTTGGTTACCTGGCTTTGTAATAGCTCCAGAGAGGCAACAATATCAGTGCCAGATTCAAGGAGTAACGCTAGTTGACGAGAAAACATTATTATGTCCCTCGGCTTTACCCGGGAAAAGCGGGCGGCTAATTTTTCCATATTAAAAAAAGGAGTGAACGATTTCAGGCTAACCACTTGATAGCCACCATAACTGAGGAGATTAACGGCGGCTTCCTCACTGGTAGCTGAAAGGTTGCCTTTAACCAGTCTTTTATCTTCGGTATAAGCTACATAATGGTAATCCATTGAACCTCCAAGTTACTAGCCGGCTGAGTAAGCACTACGCAGCACTTCGGATGGGGTAGTGATACCCTCCTTTACCTTACGCATACCGTCGTTCATCATCGTTATCATCCCCTCTTCAACTGCCTGCACTCGTATCTGACTACTACTGGGTCGACTGAGGAGCATTGTTCTTATGGCATCACTCATAGTTAGAATCTCAAAGATTCCGGTTCGACCCAGATAACCGGTATAAGCGCACGACTTGCAGCCGGTGCCATACAGGAATTCAGTGCGTTTCTCACCGATTTCTTTTTCATAAGCTATCTGCTCTATTACTGGAGCTTCAATAGGACGGTTGCAATCAGGGCAAATACGGCGCAGCATCCGCTGAGCGACGACACCAATAACCGCTGATGCTATCAGGAAAGGCTCTATATTAAGGTCAACAAGACGAGAGAGCACACCGGCAGCATCGTTGGCATGGACGGAAGATAGCATCATATGCCCGGTCAAGGCTGCCTGAACCGCTATGCCAGCTGTTTCAGCATCGCGTATCTCACCTACCATTATTACATCGGGGTCAAGACGAAGCATAGCCTTCAAGCCGGTAGCAAAGGTAATGCCAGCTTGAGGATTAACTTCAATCTGATTAATATCCTTAAACCGATACTCGGCAGGGTCTTCAATGGTAATGACGTTTCTCCCATTGCAGTCTAGAGAATTGATTGAAGCATATAGGGTAGTAGTCTTACCAGCACCGGTAGGACCGCTGGTCAGAATCATACCATAGGGAACCTTGAGCATACTCTCATACTTTTCTAGGCTATCGGGTAGCATACCAAGCTCAGATAATCCTAGAGTAGCCATTGACTTGTCCAGAAGGCGCAGGTCTGCCATCTCACCATTAACAGTGGGAGCAGTAGCTACTCGAACATCTATTTGCCGCCCTTTAGCCTCGGTAGAGAACTGACCGTCTTGAGGACGATGACGGTCAGCAATATTCATATCAGACAGGATTTTAATTCGAGAAATGAGAGCCGAATGTACATTAAGCGGTAGCGACATCATATCCTGAAGGGTACCATCAATACGGTAACGTATCCTCACCCTATCCTCTTCAGGCTCAATATGGATATCAGATGAGCGGGCTTTGACTGCCTCTTCAACAATGAGGTCGAGTGCCTGAGCCAGAGGAGCATCGGTATATGCACTAACGACAAGGTTGTCTTCGACTATGTCACCAGGGGTAGAGATACGCGAAAGCTGCTGTTCAATTTCACCATAGCCTTTATAATTAAAGTCAATAGCCTCCCGGACTTCCTTGGCACTGGAAGCTATAGTCTTAACCCTCATCCGGCTCAGAGCAGCAAAAGCCTCCAGGGCAAAGATGTCGGTTGGGTCTGCCATAGCTACGTGTAATGTGTTGCCAGATATCTTCAAGGGTATAGCATTATATCTTCGTGCCATAACCTCAGGAATCAACTGTAGTACCTCGGGCTGAGGCGCATGCCTCAAGGATTTAGCCTGGGACTTAACATCTGGAGTCTCTGACTTAGTTGGCTTCTCCTCTGGTGGAGCCGGCTTTTTCTTAGTCACCGTGGGCTGAAAAATGGGTTCCTGCCCTAACTCCAGAACTTTTATCTGCTGGTGTTGGGCAAACTGCCTCGCTTCAGGGCTGAGCCCTGACGATACAACAATGGCTTTATCATTAATGCCGACTTCGAAGGCTTTAGTATCAAATAAGGATATTTGCTCTAGACCTACTTCCTTCTCACCGGTTAGCAAATCTATACCTAGACCGTGACTAACATGGTCAATGTCAATATAAGCCAATATATCAAAAATATATTCAACTCCTGACCGGCCTCGAACTCTGGCTTTCTCCTCAACTCTATAGCCTAGATTGGATAAAGATTCCACTAATTGCTCTTTTGTCTCAAACCTAAAGGGCTCCTTCGGCTTAACTGGTAGCGTAGGATTTGAATCTAATAATGACTTTAGCTTTTCTGCATCAATAACCTTTATTCGCTGCTTTTGAGCTAACTGTTTCGCCTCTTGACTAAGTTCAGGGATGGCAATAAGAACCCGGTCATGAATGCTGGTATCATAGGCTTTATTGGCGAAGCTAAAAATAGTGCCCACCTCCATTTCCCTATTCCCCCCAACAGCAATGCAGACAGCAAGGGTGTGGCTGGTAAAACCATCGTCTCTTTGAGCCAGCATGTCAAAGATATGCTCAATTCCCGACTTCCCAAGGAGTTTAGCTCCCTCGGTTGTTTCATAGCCCTGTTGCCGCAGATACTCTTTAATCTGGGCTTTTAGCTCCGGATCGATTTCCAATTGACCTACTTCACCCTCCTCTGTTAACCTATCAAGTAAAGTGTAGTTCTCTAATTGACGAAAGTCAATGTTGTCGCCCGTATTCCAAATATTATGCTGATTCATCTTATTTTCTCATTTTAGGCTATCGGATTTAATTGCCCGTAAAAATGGCGTTTAAATTTCATTAAAATCTTACTGATATACCTCTTATAGTTTTTCTTCCACTAAAATCCAGCCGTTGCGCATGGCCAGGGCAACAGCATGGGCTCTATCATTAGCATTTAGCTTGCGAAGGATAGAGCTAACATGATTCTTAATTGTTTGCTCACTGATTTCTAAAATGCGGGCGATTTGTTTATTTGAGTTACCCTCGGCTACGTAGTTTAGAATTTGTGTCTCCCTATGGGTTAGGGGGGCGGTTAGAGTTTCCATAGTTTTTCCCATTGATACTATGTCTTGAAATTGCTTTAATACATGTTCAGCCACCTTGGGTCTAGCTATAAGGCTGTCATTTATAGGGTATTCACCACGACAGGCTCGGCTTATAATGTTAACTAGCTCTTCAGCAGTGGTGTTCTTATTGAGGTAAGCTACCGCTCCGGTTTTGATAACCTCAAAAAGCTCCTCGTCATTATGATTGGGACTTAGTATCACAACTCTAGTATTTGGGTGGCGTCGTGCGATCCTTCTACTTAGTTCAAGACCGCTGAGAGCAGGAAAGTCAATGTCCAGAAGGGCAACATCAGCGGAATTGGCTTCAATTAACTCTAATGGTTCCTGAGCCGGGTCACAGTCTAATATTTTGAACTCAGATTGTTGAGACAATGCCTGGTGCATACCAGCCCGGAAAAATGCCTGCTTATCAATTATTATTATCGTTATTCCGTTCATTGTTACCTCACTACTAAGTTTTTATCTTATTTTTCTGAATAGGTTACCTATTATTGTTTTCTGTAGACTATCCTGTTAAAGTAAGGATTTCTTCTAACTACTTGCTATTTTCGGTCTGCTCGGCAAGGAAAATAGCAATATCCGCCTGTTGAAATCTCCGGTCACCCCGGGAGCCGATACGGTATGCCTTTAATACTCCCTGATTACTCCACCGCCTTACTGTATTAATATGTACATTGAGAAGGCGAGCTACATCGCTTATTGTCAGCATCGTGCTCATCTCTTTGGGACTTACCATACTTGGTTTCCTCCTCTAAGCTACCTTAAACTAACCTATTACCACTATAGTTTATCATACTTCCTAATACAATCAACATACAATGACCCAAATGGGCTATTAATGGTAGTCATTAGTAATAGGAATATTGGGTTACATAGAGAGTAGCGTGTATTCAGGTTACTTAGCTGTCATCTCCCTATCTCCCAGTTATGGGGGTGAGGCTGCCAAATATCTTAATGCTGGGTAATTCTTCTTCGCAACCAGAAGCCGAGAATAGCCAGTAGCAACACACCAAGCCCTATCCAGATATAGAGAGTCCAAGAGGAGCCAATATAAAATAGTCCCGGGGGTGTCCACTCACCCTCATTAGAGGCACCATCTACTGCCTTTACCCTCCAGTAGTAGGGGGTTTTATTTCCGGTTGGGTCTAACTTATCCTCTTCAGTGATAGTGTATTTCGAGTGAATTAATCCCTTCTTCTCCAGCACTATGGTGTTGAAATCAGAATCGGGTGAAACCTGGAGAGTATAAGTTACGCCGCTGACATCCTCAACATCCTTCCAGTCAAAGTATGCCTCTGCCCCTACTGTACCGGCAACTTCTGGTAACAGTGGCACTGGTATTGACGGTGCTTTTGCGTCCATAGTGAAGACAGCGGTTAGCGTATTGGTATCATCAGTAGCGGTTACAATATGGCTACCGGCAACACTGGGCGGGACAGTAAAGGTCGCCAAGAAATTTCCGTAAGTACCAGTGAGGGCTGTAGCTACAGTGGTGGCTTCATTATAGGTGATGGTAACTGTGCTGTCGGCTATGAACCCAGCGCCGTAGACCGTAAGCTCCATACCAACATAACCCGGTGAAGTCTGACTTGTCGGAGGACTGAGACTAATACCAGCCGAAATAGTCAAATTCGTCCTGGCTTTATTGGCACTGCTGTCACTGGCTTTTACCTCGCTGATGCCGGCAGTAGTATAGGAAGGTACGAGGAAGCTGCCACTGAAGCTACCCTTGTGACTAGTTTTTATTTCTATCGGATTAGTGGAAACCCTATGTTCATCAAAGGTGATAGTTATATATTCACTTTCAGTAAACCCGGTACCGCTAACCTCTACCGTATTTCCTGGAGCTGCTGGGGTTGGGGCCAAAGTAATTTTAGGTTTAACGCTGAACTCAGCCTCGGGCTTATTGCCGGATTCATCAGTGACGGTTATAGTATGGCTGCCGATAGTGCTCTCGGGGACGATAATGGTGCAGGTAAATTCGCCTTCACTGTCGGTTTCCGTATCACCACTAACTATATCAACATAATCCTCATCATAGTCAATGGTAATGTTTTGACCCTGGCGAAGACCTTCACCGCTAATACTGACCTCAGTGCCTACTGCAGCCTTATCAGGGTCTAGCTTAATTTCGCCATTGATTACAGTAAACTTGGCGGAGGCTTCAATAGGGCTGTCGCGATAGGTAACATAAATATAATAGTCACCGCCGTACACATCTTCCGGGTTAGAACCCTCGGTAAGTTCATAGGGTACGTCAAATTTGGTATTAAAAGTACCATCGGCCGTTGTGAGCTCTCTTTCCACCTCCTCATAGGCATCAAGCTCATCAATATCATCACCGAGATTAGCTTCACTACTAGAAAGGTATATGTACACCGTGTAGTAGGCATCAAATTTGGAGCCAGAAATCTCAATATCTTCGTCGCCGATTTCACCCTCATCGGGGTCCACTTGAATAGCCTCGGCGGCTAGGGTTGGTGTGACCGGTATGGCTACCACCATTAAGGCAAGGATAATGCCTGATGCCAGGATACGGAATAATTTATTATGTCTCACTCTACTTTTCCCATTCATTTCTGATATTGCAGAGATCATTTATCAACGAGGAGCTTTTTATTCTGCGATATTTAATAATAGTCTTCAATATGTCCTCTGTCAATGGCATAATTACATTGAGTGGGGCTAAGCCCTGAAAATGACTATCAGATTGACATCAACTTAAATTATGACTATACTAAAAAGCGATATTCCCGAATTCCGATGGCAGAGGGCGAAGCCAGTGAATAATAAAGCTAACACGGAAGAACAGAAATATGACGGTGGAGCCGAGGAGGGGGCAATGAGAGGAGTTAAAGAGGCTAAAGAAAAAGCAAAGAGAGATATTAAGGCAGCTAAAGAGATGGCAAAGAGGGAAGCCGAGGAGGCTAAGAAAGCCAAGGAAGCTGAGAAACAGGCGAAGAAGGAAGCCGAACAGGCAACTAAGGAAAGGGCAAAGAGAGAAGCCGAAGAGGCTAAGGAGAGAGCGAAGAGAGAAGCCGAAGAGGCTAAGGAGAGAGCGAAGAGGGTAGCCGAGGAGGCTAAGAAAGCCAAGGAAGCTGAGAAACAGGCGAGGAAGGAAGCGGAGCAGGCAGCTAAAGAGAAGGCAAAGAGGGAAGCCGAGGAGGCTAAGAAAGCCGAAGAAGCCGAGAAGCAGGCGAAGAAGGAGACGGAGGAGGCAGCCAAAGAAAGGGCGAATATAGAAGCCGAGGAGGCTAAGGAGAGAGCAAAGAGGGAAGATGAAGAGGCTAAGAAAACCGAGGAAGACGACAAACAGGTAAAGAGAGAAGACGAAGAAAAGGTAGGCGCTGAGCTTTATGAGGGAACGGTGAAACTAATTATAGCGCCGCCAGTGGTTCATAAGCAGATAGAGAAATTGGAGGAATATTTGCGTCAGGTTCAAAATCTACACCTGGTATTAGTTGGAGGTTCATCTGAGGAAGGAACCAAGATTGTTGTATCAGCAGAGAAACCAACCCCTTTAGTCAGTGCCCTGAGAGAAATGCCATTCGTAGAGCAGGTAGTTAAGGAAGGTAAGGAAATTCAGGTTACACTTAAAGCCAGCTTGTAACTGAACCAGCTACAAAATAACCACAACTTAGGCACTCACCATCCTGTCATTGCGAGGGGCAGAGAGCGGAAGCAATCACCAGTAATACCCAACCACCGAGATTGCCACTATTTCATCCTTCACCAAAGGGTGAAGGACTCTCAATGACACTCCTACGAACACATTAGCTTGACAGTAAGTATGTGACTCTGAGTATAATAAGCTAACTTCACTTCGGGTGAGATATAATGCAGATAAATGTTTCTCAGCAGATTAAGTCATCCATAGGGTATATACGAAACTATGAGGTAAGTGGGACTGTTGATATTACTGGTGTTGACAGTATGGTCGAGGGTGAGGTTAGGTTGATGCGTACTGACCGGGGCATCTTGGTTAAAGGTACACTACATACTGAGGTTGAGGTTACCTGCAGCCGCTGCTTGAGTTTATTTAATTATCCGCTGGCTGTAAATATTGAAGAAGAGTATTATCCTACAACAGATGTAATTAGTGGTGCCTCGCTATCCTTACCTGATGAAGCCGGCTGTTTCACTATTGATGAGCATCATATTCTTGATTTAAACGAAGCAATACGTCAGTATGCACTAATGGCTATTCCTATGAAGCCACTTTGTAGTGAAGATTGTGCCGGGTTATGCCCTTATTGCGGTCACAATCTCAATCAGGGACCGTGTGATTGTCTAGCTCAGGAATCAGAAAGGAATGGTGTAAATAATGGGAGCTTTACCCAAGCGAAAATATGCTAAGGCACGCCAGGGTAAGAGGCGTAGTCATCTTGGATTGACTCCTCCCCCGCTGGATTATTGTCCTCAATGTAATAGTCCTAAGCTACCTCATCATGTTTGCCCTACCTGTGGAACCTATGCCGGCAGGGAAGTCATCGAGATTAAGAGCCCGAAAAAGAAAGCTGGGTAGTTGTGGCTGAGCTGGAAAAAGTAGCTTATGTTTTTCCCGGGCAGGGTTCTCAGTGGGTAGGTATGGGTCGTGACCTCTATGATACTTTTGACTCGGCTAAAGCAGTCTTTGAACGGGCTGACCAAGCTCTGGGATTTCCTCTGTCTAGACTATGCTTTGACGGACCGGAAGATGAGCTTCGCCAAACTATCAATGCCCAACCGGCGATAGTAGCCGTTAGTCTTGCCTGTTTGGAGGCTATCAAGGAGGAGGCCGGCAGCGATGTTATTCCATCTCCTACCCTTGTTGCTGGTCATAGTCTTGGTGAGTATACGGCATTAGCCGCCACTGGAGTGCTTGATTTTGCCGATACCATTTATCTGGCTCGAGAGCGGGGGCGGTTAATGCATGAAGCTGGAATTAGCCAACCCGGGGGCATGGTGGCAATAATTGGACTTGACGAAGCTTTATTGGCCGAGGTGTGCAGTCAGACTGATACTCGGGTGGCTAATATTAATTGCCCCGGTCAGCTAGTAATCAGCGGAGCTAAAGAGAATCTAGCTCAAGCTGCAGATTTGGCTAAGTCCAGAGGGGCTCATCGAGTTATACCGCTACAGGTAAGCGGCGCCTTTCACACACCACTGATGCAGCCGGCTTATGATGATATGTCTGAGGTTATAGCTACACTTTCTTTTCGTGACCCGGTTATTCCTATTATAGCTAACACTACCGCTCAACCGGTAACTACTGCTGGATTGATTAAGGGAGAGCTACTCGGGCAATTGTGTAATTGCATTCGGTGGCAGCGCTCTATTGAATATATGGTAAATGAGGGTGTGTCCACATTTATTGAGATAGGACCGGGTAAAGTGCTTAGTGGTCTCATTAAACGGATAGACAAAGATGTTAAAACGCTGAATATAGGCGATGCCGAGGCTATTAAGAGTATGACTTCAAGGGTAGATTGAAGAGATTTTAAGCAAACCATTCCCCTAACCCCCTTACCCCACCACCGGGATTGCCACATCCTTTATCCTTCTGTGAAGGAGCAATGGCACTCCACTTTTGTCTTTGCGAGGGGCAGAGCCCCGAAGCAATCTCGGAGGAGAGGGGAGGTGGAGCGACGATGCAATTACCAGGAATACCCCGCCACCGGAATTGCCACGTCCTTCCACCGAAGGACTCGCAATGACAGGGAAAAAGAGAAACGCCGTGACACCCCCCTTTTGTCTTTGCGAGGAGTGTAACGACGAAGCAATCTCGGAGGAGAGGGGGGAGGATGAGAAGTAATCACAAACATAGCGGTTGTAAAAAATGATAAGATGGTAAAATAATACTAAATGATGTAGAGGCATGGCAGGAGCTTGGCTATGAACACGATTGATTCCTACCAGTTTGGGCTGATAGTAGTTAACGGTAAGAGATATTACTCAGATGTAATTATTTTCCCCGACAGGGTTAGAGATAGCTGGTGGAGAAAGAGCGTACACCGACTATGCCTTGACGATATAGCCGAGGTTATAGCTGAAAGTCCTGAGGTGCTGGTGGTGGGCACCGGGTCATCAGGCTTGGTGAAGGTGCTGCCTGAGGTAAAACAGAGCCTTGATGCTCAGGGCATTAGGCTTATTGCCGAGCCGACCAGCGAGGCGTGCAATATATATAATAAGCTTTGCCATTCCCAGAGGGTAGTAGCCGCACTCCACCTCACCTGCTGAGTCAAAATGCCATAGAAACAGGAAGGGATTCCTCGAAGGGACTCCCTCTATTGGTGTGAAGTTCCTGTCCTAGCTAATTCAACGAAGCAGCACTTTAGCGGCTAGGTAAACTGCTATCTACGAAATCCTCAACGTCAACGTAGATCAAGTTAGAGTCACCCCAGATAAAATCATCGCCAATATAGCCCTCGAAGTAAGCACCAAAACAACTGCTAGGGTTACGGCTATTACTTTCTTCCTCTATAGTCACCTCCTTTCCTTTAAGATTGCCTTATCGCACATCGACCTCAGGCATAGACACATTTGATTTTTGCAATATAATTTTTTATTCTTAAAGCTATCACCCCCTTTTCAGAAACACAGAACCGACCTTTGTAAGGTCGGTTTCACTATTAGCTTCCCACCACCCAAGTGACCAAATACAGATGGCGGTTCAACGCCCCCTGCTTACCCGGCTACTGGTCAAGGTGTTAGTTCATTTTTGACCTTCTACCATATTAGTCACTGAGTGGCGAAAAGGTATCTCGCACTGTAATTACAAGAATACTTCGACAATTGGCGGAAATCAAGGGGATTGACCTGACTTATCCCACCAATCTGGTACTATCTTCCCATTACTTTCTACTTATCAATCTGCTTCCACTAATGGCTGGTCGATAATCACTCTACCAAACTCAAGAAACCCACGGCGGCTTTCGGGTCGTCTAACCAATCCAGGACTTCTTTACCATGACTATCTACTGGTCAATTTTAGCCTGTTTGGGTGATTGTATAGTCAATTGAAGTAAACTATCATTAAGATAGGTTAATTAAAGGGTAGAGAGAGAAAGATATGGTAAGAAATAACGAAACGGGTCCACTGCTAACGGTAAGAGAAGTAGCCCGGCTTCTCCATATTCATAGCAATACGGTAAGACGGTGGAGTGACCGGGGGATAATAAGGGCATACCGTATTACCCGTCGTGGAGACCGAAGATTCAGGCGGGAAGACATTGCTCAATTCCTAGCTGAGCTCAATGCCAGCAATGGCAATGAGGAGGAAGCTAGTTCAACTCAGAGAGAAGATGATAACAACACCAACATTGAACCCATATTGGAGCATCTGCTAAAATCAATTCAAGATGCGGATTCGTCTCCAGTCTTTAGCCACCGGCACACCGGCTAAGTGCCAGCACTGCGGCAAGGAATCTCCTCTTATTTCTGGTAGCCTGGGCTTGTGTTCAGACTGCATTCGCCACCACTTTGACGAAGTCTTACCCACTATAAAACAGTCCCATTGTAAAGCCAGGGAGCCATTTGCTCTGCCTCCATATCCCCCAAGGGCTGAGGCAGGAAAGACCTGCCGTATCTGTGTTAATGAATGCTCTATTGCCGAGGGTGGGGTAGGCTATTGCGGGTTGCGCACCAATATAGAGGGCAAGTTAAAGGGGGCTACGGCTAATTTGGCGAATGTTAGCTGGTATTACGACCTATTACCGACTAATTGTGTGGCTGATTGGGTTTGTCCGGGAGGGACTGGGGCTGGCTATCCTGACTTTGCCTATCGGCGGGGCGTAGAACGTGGCTATAAGAACCTGGCTGTCTTTTTTCAGGCTTGCTCCTTTGATTGCTTATTCTGTCAGAATTGGCACTTTCGTCAACAAGCCGGTAGAAGACCCTGGGTAACAGCGTCAAAACTGGCTGAGGCGGTTGACGAATCTACGTCCTGTATCTGCTTTTTTGGTGGAGACCCTACACCTCAACTGCCTTATGCCATTTATGCCTCCAGACTAGCCTTGAAGAAAAGCCAGGGGCACATCCTTAGAATCTGCTGGGAGACTAATGGCTCAATGCACCCAGCTTTACTAAAGCAAATGGTTGTGCTCTCCTTAAACTCGGGTGGCTGTATAAAGTTTGACCTCAAGGCGTGGAGTGACGAAATACATATAGCTCTTTGTGGTATTAGTAACCAGCGGACTCTGGATAATTTTCGGTTTCTGGCCGGGTTTACCAAAATAAGACCGTCTCCGCCTTTATTGGTCGCCAGCACCTTGCTTGTCCCCGGTTATGTTGACAAGGAGGAAGTAGCCGGGATTGCTGCCTTCGTCTCCTCACTTGACCATGATATTCCTTACACTCTTCTTGCCTTTTGCCCCGATTTTTTGATGACGGATTTACCAGCTACCTTCAGGCAACAGGCTAATGAGTGTTTGGAGGCAGCTAGAGCCGCTGGACTGAAGAGGGTAAGATTAGGTAATATTCACTTATTGCACTAACACCGAGATTGTTATGGTAACCCTCCAACTTTACCCCGTTACAGTTCGTAATGGGGTTTGTCCCCCATTCTTTTTTGTCATTGCAACAAAGCAATCTCTAGGAATGCCCCACCACCGAGATTGTCACGTCCTTCTGTCGAAGGACTCGCAATGACACTGGGAAGAAGAGGTACACAGTGCCGACGCAATCTCGGAGGGGGGGTTAAGGTTGGCACCGTTTGGCTCTGCCCTTAAGGGCTTTAGACCAGAGGGAAATCTAAAGAGGTTGATAACCCGCCTCAGGCGGGTAAGTAATTATAATTAACTATTTTTGACTAATATGATATTATAATGTCATATTAGTATTTGGGGGTAATCTATGACAGGGGAACGGCGAAGGGCGAGAGCCCTTGCCCTCAAGGTATTATATGAGGTTAACTCTGTGGGGCATGAGGTAGAAGGAGTGGTGACACGTCTTCTGGAGGAGGAGGGATTGTCCGGGGGGAATGCTTTCTTTGCCCAGGAACTGGTAAGCGGTGTTATCCGTAATAAAGAGACGATTGACCTTAATATTAGAAACTTGGCTTCAGCTTGGCCTATGGAACAGATACCGATGGTTGATAGGAACATTCTGAGGCTTGCAATATTTGAGATTTTACTTGATAATAAGGTGCCAGTTAAAGCAGTAATAAATGAAGCTGTTGAACTAGCCAAGAAATTTGGCAGTGATAATTCGCCAAAATTTGTTAATGGAGTTTTAGGCTCGGTTAGCACTCTTGCCAATAGATAGAAAAGGAGGTAGCAAATGGCAACTATTCTTGAGCGGATAAAAAAGATAGCCGTGGAGCAACTCGGTGTGACAGATGAGGAGGTAGTCCCATCGGCTAGCTTTGTTGATGATTTAGGGGCTGATTCTCTGGATCTGGTAGAGCTGATAATGTCTTTAGAGGAGGAGTTTAGTGATCCTTCACGGAAGATTGAGATACCAGATGAAGATGCTGAGAAGATAGTAACCGTTCAGGATGCTATTGATTATCTTACGGACCTGGCTGTTGAGGGTGATTAAATAGGTAAGTTAATGTGATTAAAGCAGTATTCCTTGATTGGTTCAACACTCTAGCCTGCTATGAACCTCCTCATTACCAATTACACAGTCAAGCTTGCCAACAACTTGGTATTGAAGTATCCCCTGAGGAAATAATGAAGGGTGTTTTACTGGCTGATAAGTATTTCTTTGAAGAAAATGCTCTCTCACCAGTGGAGAAGAGAAACCCTGAGGAAAAGGCTAAGGTCTACTACCGCTATCAGGAGATAGTACTAACTGAGGCCGGGGTTAATGCTCCCAAAGAGCTAATTTTAAAAATTATGAAGAAGGTAAGCGAGTTGTCTAAGGAGATGACCTTTGTACTTTTTGATGATGTGCTAACGACCTTAAAGGTATTAAAGGAGCAAAAATTCATTTTGGGCATGATAACCAATTTAACTAGCGATATGAAGCCTATTTGTCGTGAACTAGGTCTGGAACCCTACCTTGACTTTGTGGTTACCTCTGGAGAGGTGGGAAGTGATAAGCCTGAGCCTACTATTTTTCTGGCGGCATTAGCGCGAGCTGGGGTAAACGCTTCTGAAGCAGTTCATGTCGGTGACCAATATAAATTAGATGTGGTTGGTGCCAGAGGGGTTGGCATTAGTCCTGTACTTATAGACCGCTACGATTTATACCTTGATACTAGTGACTGCCCACGAATTCGTAACTTAACTGAGCTAGCTCAATACCTTTAGCCGTTAATCCTGGTTATCCGCCAGGCTCTGATTGTTCCAAGACTGGGGTATTCCCAATTGGTGTGCAACTTAATTTCTTAGCAATCTTGCGGAAATGAAATCCATAGACGGCAAGGCTCATAGATAAGGGGAATGACCGAGGGTATCTCAGTAGCGTCGAAGCAATAAGCTTCCAGAAATAGCGTCTTCCTTTTTCTTTAATACCCAAAATCCATACAGATTTCAAAGCTGCCCCAACAAAATGAAACTTAAACTGGGGTTTCATCTTTGTTTTCGGGGGTTTATACTCCTTCAGAAATGTTTTAAGTCGCTCGTAATACTGCTTGGGTGAATAGATTGTATTCAGGATATGCGTATAGCCATTAATGAGCGTCTCATAGTTCATCTTAGGTATAAAGTTGAGTGAGCAGTCGGTATTGTCACCAGAAAAACCCTCTAATAGGCGGTTCTCCTTTTTTAGACGCTGGTATAGTCTGGTACCACGAGGTGCATTTAATAAACCGACCATGGCGGTAACAATACCGCTCTTTTGGATGAAGCTGATTTGACTCTTAAAGATAGATAGCGGGTCACTATCAAAGCCAACAATAAACCCTCCCTGCACCTCCAAGCCATGGTTTTGAATCTTCTTGACCGAGGCAACCAAATCACGATTCTTGTTTGGTAGTTTGTGGCATTCAGCCAGACTGTCTTCATTGGGAGTTTCAATGCCGACGAATACTCGTTGGAACCCGGCTTCGACCATCAATTGCATTAGATCTTCATCATCGGCCAGATTTATAGATGCCTCAGTGAGAAAGATAAAGGGGTATTTTTTCTCCTTCATCCATTTGATTATTGCCGGCAGCATTTCCGTCATTAATTTTTTCTTGTTGCCGATAAAATTATCGTCGACAATAAATAAACCACCACGCCACCCCTGATTGTATAATGCCTCCAGTTCTACCAGCATCTGTTCTTTATCCTTGGTTCGCGGCTTATGCCCATTTAGTATAATAATGTCACAGAACTCACAATTGAAAGGGCAGCCCCGAGAATACTGGATATTCATTGACGAGTATTTTTTCATATTAATAAGCGACCATAGTGGGACAGGAGTTTCATTAATGTCCGGTCGGTCATCCGAATTATAGATATATTGGGCACACCCCTTCTCTAAGTCTTCTAAGAAAGGTGAAAGGGTAACTTCAGCCTCGCCGAGGACAAAGTGGTCTACCCCACTAAACTCTTCATATCCGGTAGTAAACAGGGGACCGCCGGCGATGATCTTGGTACTGAGTTTCTTACATCGGCTAATAATATCCTTCACTGAATCCCTTTGCACCACCATGGCACTGATAAATACATAATCAGCCCACTTGATGTCCTTATCAGTTAGGCTGGTTACATTCATATCTACCAGCTTTTTCTCCCACTCTTCGGGGAGCATGGCAGCTACAGTTAATAGACCCAGCGGTGGGAAGGCTGCCTTTTTAGAAATGAATTTTAAGGCGTGCCTAAAACTCCAGAAGGTATCCGGATAATACGGATAAACCATAAGTATTTTCAAGTTATTCTCCTTTTAGTATGGTGACAAAAATTTGCCTATTATAACAGGTTCCTTATTGTAAAGTAAAGGACAAGAGGTTGTTCATATGATTAGTGACATGTCACATCCTTCGTTTCATCCTTCACCATTTGGTGAGTCCTTCACAAGTGAAGGATAAAGAATGTGGTAATCCTGGTGGTGGGGTATTTCTGGAGCTTACGTCGTCGCAATGACATAAAGAACTGCAGGGATTGTTCCAAACTAAAAGTAGAAGATAATCTTATATTTTTAAAGTCATTCATCTATTTGAACAAGAGCATTAAGCTAGTTTTAAGATTTAAAACTACCTCACCCCCTTCACTACCTCCTCCAAAACTCCCTGCCACTCCCCACCGAGGCGTTTGGGGTTTAGGCGGAGCCGGGTGGTGCCTATCTTTATGCCGTCCTTTAAGAAAGGCTCGAGTTTCTGCTTATCAAATCGCAAGCCTTCAAACAGTATGAGTATAATTTGACCTTCCTCGGTAGAGATGGATTCAATACCAGCCTTAGCTGCTAGAGCCTTAATCTTTACTGCATAGAGCAGGTTTTTTACCTCTATAGGCGGAGTACCGAACCGGTCGCTGAATTCATGAGATAACTCCTCTATTTGCTCAACTTTTTCCAGCTTTACCAGACTATGGTAGAGAGATAGCCTGGTATTAAGGTTGGATACATATTCTTCAGGTATGTAGGTGGCCAGGGGCAGGTCTATAGTTGGTGGTGGCAGGCGTGATGGCTTTACCTTTTCCTTAGATATACCAGCCTGTTTGGCTTTTTGTTCCTCAACTGCTTCGGCCAGCAGCCGGCAGTAAAGACTGAAGCCAATTGCAGATATATTACCACTCTGCTTTACCCCAAGCAGAGTTCCGGCTCCCCGAATTTCCAGGTCTTTCATGGCAATGCCAAAACCAGCTCCCAGCTCGGTGGCTTCAAATATAGTCCTAAGCCGCTTCTCGGCGGTTGGGGTTAGAATATTCCCCTTGTCATAAAGAAAATAGGCGTAGGCTAAGTTGGCGCCGCGACCCACCCGTCCCCGCAGTTGATATAGCTGGGTCAGCCCAAATTTATTGGCTTTATTGACAATCAGAGTATTAACATTGGGCATATCCAGTCCCGATTCAATAATAGTGGTGCATACCAGGATGTCGCTTTTACCCTGGGTAAAGTCTGCCATTACCATCTCTAGCTCTGCCTCAGACATCTGACCGTGAGCGATGGCTATCTTAGCCTCAGGCACCAGAGCTTGGAGCTTATCAGCCACGTAGACTATGCTTTGGACTCGATTGTGAACAAAGAAGACCTGACCATTTCTTTCCAGCTCTCTAAGTATAGCTTCCCTGATTAAGTGGTCATCGTATTCAGCAACATAGGTTTTAATGGGCAGGCGTTCTTCTGGGGGAGTTTCCATAGTGCTCATATCCCTTACCCTTACCAGAGACATATGGAGAGTACGAGGTATAGGGGTAGCGCTGAGAGTGAGAACATCTAACTCTTGCCGCATCTGTTTAAGATGTTCCTTGTGGGATACACCAAAGCGTTGCTCTTCATCAATTATTAACAGCCCCAAGTCTTTGAAGACGACATCCTTTTGTAGTAACCGGTGGGTACCGGTGCAGATGTCCACGCTACCATTAGCCAGTCCGTCGAGGATAATCTGCTGTTCTTTTGGTGAACGAAATCTACTCAATACCTCAATTCTTATGGGGAAGGCAGTCAGTCTCTGACTGAATGTAGAGAAGTGCTGCTCGGCTAACACAGTAGTCGGCACCAGCACGGCTACCTGCTTACCATCCATTACTGCCTTAAAGGCAGCGCGGATAGCTACTTCAGTCTTACCATAACCTACATCTCCGCAGACCAAGCGGTCCATAGGTTTGGCTTTCTCCATGTCTTCTTTTACCTGCTGCTGTGTCTCTATCTGGTCAGGGGTTTCAATATAAGGGAAAGAGGTCTCAAGCTCTTGCTGCCATGTGGTGTCAGTAGAAAAAGCAAAGCCGGGCACGACCTCCCGGGCAGCATAGAGAGCCAGTAGTTCCTGAGCAATATCTTCGGCTGATTGTTTAACCATTTGCTTAGTTCGTGTCCATTCCTGAGTGCCCAGTCGGCTCAGTGCCGGTGGTTGTTCGCCAGCCCCTACGTAGCGGTTGATACGGTCTATCTGGTCCGTGGGGACATAGAGCCTGTCACCGCTAGCATATTCTAAAACCAGGTATTCCTTTTGGCTGTTATTGGTGCTCATTGTGGTAACACCGGTAAATTTGGCAATACCGTGCTCAATATGCACTACATAGTCACCGGGGGTCATGTCGATAGAGAGCTTGCGATGTGGAACTGGTCGTTTTCTTATCAGCCGCCGCTGCTTGGTAAATCCGAAGATTTCAGCGTCGGTATAGAGGTGGGTTTCATTATTCATAACCCAGCCTTCAGCCAGCGAACCCTGGAGCAGTGTTAGTGAGCCGGGTGGTGGTATTTGCTTGATTTCGGTAAGTGGTGGAGCAATAATATCTTCTTCCTCAAGCAGTTCTGATAAACGGCTTGCCTGATGGGTGACGAGGATGAGCCGGTGTTTTTGGTTTAAGGACTGTTTAGCTTTTTTGATAAAACGACCTAGCTGTCCAGCATGGCTGGGAGCGGGAGCGAACTTCAACTGGTATGGTTGTTCATTATCGCCAATACCCCAGGCGGTGAGCATTAAGCTCTGTCTATCTTCTATTCTCGGCTCCAGTTCCTTCCAGGTGAGGTATGGTCTGGGAATATTGTGGGGCAGTTCGCCCTGTCGCAGCTTCTCGGTGCGCAACTCAGTAGCTTGAGCATCCAGGTCTTCTACTGCCAGTTTAATGTTCACCGGTTCATCTAGTATTAGAAGGCTATTCAGAGGTAAATAGTTCAGGATGCTGTCTTTATTAAATAGCGAGGCATAAAATTGTATATCGCTGGGTCTTTGTTTATTAAGTAACATAGCTAGTTCTCGCTTAAACTGCTGGCGTGTCTCAGAGGCACAATTAGATAGGTCGATATTATTGACGACTGGCTTGAGCTCCTCCGGCTTATTCAATAGCAGTTCTGTGGCTGGACCAATAGCTATTGATGATATTGCCGTTAGTGAGCGCTGAGTTGCTGGGTCAAAGAGTCGGATATTGTCTATAGTATTGCCAAAGAATTCAAGCCTGACTGGTAGCTCACTGGTGGGGGGAAAGATATCAATGATGCCACCACGGTGACTTACTGTGCCTGGCACCTCTACTGTGTTTTCCAAGCTGTAGCCGATAGCTTGCCATTGGCTCAGCAGCTTGAATGGCTCGGCCTCCATTCTCAATTTTATAGTGTGAAAGGTAGAGATGAAATCACCAAATGGAATCATCTTTTGCATAAGTGCTGGGGCGGAGACGATTACTAGAGGAGCGGCTACATCAGTCTCATGAGTTATATTAGCTAAAGTCGTGAGCAACTGTATTCTTTCCAGTTCACTGGATATATCGGAGGCGATGCGCTGATAGGGTAGGGCATCGGGCTCAGGGAAGAGTTTTACCTCAGTAAAAGACCAGGTTGAAAGTTGTTCATAGAGCTTTTTACCGTTCTCTGGTTGTGCAGTAACTACAAGCATCGGTAATCGCAGGCTGTGGTTTAGAGCCGCTATGAGATAGGGCTTGGCGGCATTGAGCATTACCACTCTGTTATTGCTCTTTTGCTGCTTTAGTTCACCTGTAAGCTGGCGATAGGCAGACATCTCCTCAATGAGATGTAATAGTTGAGTTAGGTCTAGTTGCACTTTTTCTTCACCAAACGCCTATAGGGCTAGCCAAAACGGACTAGCCCCCCGATAAATTCTAACACAGCGCTAGTAGTGCAACAAGCTCAGATACGCCTAAAAGCTGTTAAAGCTATCACTAAAGTTAAAATTATAATGCTTACACTGGCGCCAAGCTCATGGGCATAAAAAGCTATGATTGGAATATGCAGGTGGGTATCCAAAAAGCCGAGGAAGGTTATGGCTGTTGTAATAGGCAAGACTCTTAGGGCGGGAGGTTGCTTTAATTTGTTAATCAGCGAATACTGTAGCATTATAAGAAATTAAATCTCCTTGTTCAACCTTACCCTGCTTGCTATAATGAAGCCAATTTATTAAGGTTTACTTTAGATGGCTAAAGATAGAAAGTCTAACTCGTCTCTGTACTATCACCGAATAGTGGCTAAGTTTGGCACTTCTCTGCTCACTGGCGGTAGCGACCGCTTGGATGAGGGCATAATGTCAAGATTAGTCGCCCAGGTGGCTCAACTTCACCAGCAGGGTCTGGAGATGCTTGTAGTTTCCTCTGGAGCAATAGCCTCGGGCAGACATAAGCTAGGGTTGACCAGGGAGTTTAGAGGTATCCCTTTTAAGCAGGTGCTGGCTTCAGTGGGACAGAATCACCTGATGCAGGCTTATGAGCAGCTATTTAGTCAATATGATATTACTGTGGCTCAAGCCCTGCTTACCAAAGCTGACCTATCTGACCGTGCTGGTTATCTGAATGCCAGAAATACCCTGCTGGCTTTACTGGAGCTTCGGGTGTTGTGCATTGTCAATGAGAATGATGTGGTGGCCGTGGATGAGATTCAAGAGGCTAAATTTGGTGATAATGATAATCTTTCAGCTATGGTAGCCAATTTGGTTGATGCCGACCTGCTGCTACTGCTTACTGATACTGCTGGACTTTATACCGCCGACCCTTACCGCAATCATGATGCCTACCTTATTTCACAGGTGGAAAGGATAGATTCAGAGATTGAGCGTGTGGTGGCTGAGACGCCCAGCAGCTTTGGCACTGGAGGTATGATTACCAAGATAGAGGCAGCTAAAGTGGCTACTGCTTCTGGAGTAACAGTAGTTATCGCTGATGGCAAGGAGTCGGATATTATTTTACGGCTAGCCGGCGGTGAGACTATAGGCACTCGTTTCCTACCAGCTACCAGCAAGCTGGAAAGCCGTAAACGCTGGATGCTCAGTGGTCTTTCTATCAAAGGTAAGCTGGTAGTGGACTCGGGGGCAGCCGTGGCGCTAAAGAAGCAGAACCGGAGTCTGCTAGCGGCTGGTATTAAGCAGGTTGAAGGGGAGTTTCAGCGCGGTGACATAGTGAATATCTATGATAAAGAAGGGTCTCGACTTGGCTGTGGTATAACCAACTACAGCTCTGGTGATATTTCTGTTATTAAGGGAACACACTCCCGAAAAATTACAATGCTCCTTGGCTACGACTACGGCTCCGAGATAGTGCACCGGAATAACTTGGTGATATTATAGAAAGGAAGTTATGAAGTTAAATAAAGGCAAGCTATACAGTTCTAGGGGCGAGGAATTTATAGTCAATGTTGATTACAAGTTGTACCATGAATCAGAATCAAGCTGGCAGGGGGAGCTTAAAACTACGGAATATAGGCGTCTAAGTGATGGCGATGGATATATCATTGAATTACAGGATGGATTCAGAAGTAGATGCTCTCTTAGAAAGAAGATTAACCAAGCTGTGAGCGGAATCCCTCCGCTTTATCACTATTATTTTAAAATGCATGAATCTTTTGAATAGTAAACCGGAATAATTTAGTGGTGCTTTAAGGATACTAATCAATGGAAATGTATGCTTATATAGATGAATCCGGGGACGAAGGTATAGGAGGAAAGGGAACAAAGTGGTTTGTTGTTACGGCGCTGATTGCTAGCCAGGAAGAGGCTACTGCGTTAGGGTATGCTTATCACCGAATAAAACAGCGAATTAACTTGGGTGCCGATAAAGTTCTCCATTGGTCAGAGCTCAGTCATCCAAGGAAAAAGGCTGTAGTCGAGGAATTAGACAATAATGACTTTTCTATCTGCTCAGTGTTGGTGGATACACAACACCAAGACATTATTAATACCAGCCTGAAATTAGGGGGTAGGTTATATTTTTATACATTCAGGCGGTTGGTAGAACGCATTACTTGGTACTGTGATGATAAAGGTTACAAAGTGAGGATATATGCGGAAAATAAGGGTGGAATTAAATATGAGGAGTTAAATGCCTATCTAAACTACATCCAGAGCCAGCCAGACTGCGAAATTAGAAAAGATTGCATCTTGGGGGTAAAACCCAAAGCCAAGACGCAATCTAACTTAGTACAACTTGCGGATTGTGTTTGTGGTGCAGTTTACAATGCTGTAGAGCATAAATATGGTGTAATTGAAGACTCATATTTACTAATAATTAAAGACAAAATGTATAGGCGAGACGGTAAAGTATTCGGCTATGGCATAAAGTTTATGCCACACAAAAGCAAACTGATTCCGCAATTACTATCAGGAACATATAAATGGCTAAATAGTATATAAAAATAGCTCCCGGCGGTAGGATCCCACGCCTCTACAGACGCTGCCATCTTTATCAGATGACCAACCGAATTCCAGGAGCCTTTCTTACTGTAAATAAAATTATAGTATATAATATATAATTTGTCAACAACTCGATGGAAATATTAAGAGGTGGGTTATGGATGAATTAAAGACTAATGTTCTTTACTTTGGAGATAATCTAGAAATCTTGCACAAGTATATCCCAGACAACTCTATTGACATGATATACCTAGATCCACCATTTAGCAGTAAAAAGGACTATAACATTATTTTCAAGGAAGCCACAGGGGAGCGGTCTGAGGCACAGATAAAGGCTTTCTCTGATACCTGGACTTGGGATAAGATTGCTGAGAGAACTTACTATGATATTGTTCAAGCTGCGCCGCCAGAGGTAGCCACACTTATTGATGCCATGCATAGCGTTCTGGGTAACAATGATGTGATGGCGTATCTGGTTATGATGACCCCTAGACTAGTTGAACTACACCGGGTACTCAAAGACACCGGCTCCCTTTATCTTCACTGCGACCCCACTGCTAGCCACTATCTAAAGCTAGTGCTAGACCGAGTGTTTGGACCAAGGAATTTTAAGAATGAGATTGTGTGGCACTATAGAAGATGGACAGCACCATCAAAGAAGTTTCAACGCCTTCATGACATAGTGTTCTTCTACACAAAGGAAGATAATTATACCTTTAATGAGATATTAATTCCTTACACTGAAGGTTCTGTTGAACGAAAGACTCAAGGAGTATTGCATCGATTCAAAAGAGGAGAAGAACCTGTTTTAGTAAGCGACAAAGAGCTTCAAGCTGAAGGTGTTCTAGCAAATGATGTTTTCCAAATACCCTTCGTGGCACCCTCGGCAAAAGAGCGGCTTGGCTATCCTACTCAGAAGCCCCTCACCTTATTGGAGCGTATTATTAAAGCAAGCTCCAATGAAAGCGATATTGTCCTAGACCCCTTCTGTGGTTGTGGTACTGCACTTGTCGCTGCTCACAAATTAAATAGGCGATGGATAGGTATCGATATAACTCATCTGGCAATAAGGGTTATGAGCAAGCGACTCAAAGACAGCTTCCCCGGAATTGAGTTTGAGGTTATCGGTGAGCCGGTGGATTCTGCTGGGGCTAAGGCTTTAGCCCACCAGGACAGGTATCAGTTCCAGTGGTGGGCATTGAGCCTCATTGAAGCACGACCCCTCGGCGAGAAAAAGAAGGGTGATGATAAAGGGATTGATGGGGTTATTACCTTTTCTGAGGAGCGTCCCACCAGAGCCAAGCGGGCGGTAGTTCAAGTCAAGAGCGGTCATGTTCATGTCAAGGATATCAGGGAGTTAAAGGATATTGCCAGTCACAGTGCCATGGGCGTCTTTATTACTCTTGAGCCACCCACCAGAGAGATGCAAACTGAAGCGGTTAGCGCTGGCTATTATAACTCACCGCTCTGGGAGCGAGATTATCCAAAAATTCAAATATTAACCATTGAAGAACTTCTTGCTGGCAAAACTGTTGAGATGCCACCAGCAAACTTACCTTTCCCTAAAGCGCAGAAGATACCCCAAAAGGAAGGGGAACAGTTACGGCAATTATGAAATACGGGCAAGTAGCTGGGAGCAAGAAAATTAACTATGCTATCTATCGGTGCTTTGAGCACTTGTGCGAAGAAGACCAACAAAGGTTTGCAAAGAGGTTTCGGGAGCAGCCCCATGATTCCAATCAGATAATGCATACTTTTAGGGAGCTTATTCTAGGAGCCTATCTTGGCTCTTGCGATTTCAAAGTAAGGCATGAATATTTGGTCGAGAGTAAAACCCCTGATTGGTGCATCTTGGATAACAGGTCGGTGGTTGTAGGCATCGCTGAGTTGTTGAACTTCCACATAGATGAGGTAACAGAGGGCGAGATAGCTAAACAAGTTAAGGCTAAAGGTATAGCAGTATATAGGCAAGACGAGAACAAGAATAATATTGAGCGCCTCTATTACAGCATTTGGGATAAGATGCAAAAATATCAAGCCTTGATTGAAAAGCTAAGTGTGCCTTACATCATAGGCATATTTCTGGACTTTAAAGTAGTGGTGGATATAGAAGAACTTCGTGCTTGTCTTTACCGAAATGGCACTGGACTTTTCCAGATGTATCGGCATGTTAGTGGGGTTCTGTATTTTGAGGAAAATGCTGGGCAATACTTGTTTGGATACGAACGGAACCCCAATGCGCTGAGAAAAGTCGAATTACCTGGTGGAGTTTTTTCGCTTGCACCGGAGCAAGGGAGTTTTAAAGGGGCGAAGTCCCTCTGATAAAATATTACCTCTTCCCCTTATAAAGGGGAAGAGGAGTAAAACTGGTACACAGGAATATCGAAGATTATTCTGGATGCTTAAAGGGGATAGAGTTACCATATAAAAGGAGTGAACAATGAAATCGGATTTAAAAGGGCTGGAAGCGAAGGGTAAGGCGGTTAAGGCGGCTTCCCATCGGATGGCTTACCTTTCAACTGAGGTCAAGAATAGAGCTTTACATAATATTGCTGATGACCTATTAGCCAGGAAAGATGAAATACTAGAGGCTAATCAGATTGACTACAAGGAAGCGGAGGCATCAGGTATGAATGCTGCCATGCTTGACCGATTACTCCTATCATCTAGCCGTCTTGATACTATAGCCCAGGATGTGCTGGCAGTGGCAGAATTACCTGACCCAGTGGGTGAGGTATTTGATATGCGCACCCTGCCTAATGGATTGCAGATAGGTAAAAAACGGGTTCCGCTAGGTGTAATCGGTGCCATCTATGAGAGCCGACCCAATGTTACTGTAGATATCTCTACCCTGTGCCTGAAGTCGGGTAATGCCATTATGCTCAGGGGAGGTAAAGAGGCAATTCACTCCAATAGTGCCTTAGCCAAGGTGGTTCAGGAAGCAGCTACAAGGGCAGGAGTGCCTGATGGAGCAGTGCAGTTCATTGAGAATGCCGACCGGGCGCTAGTCGATAAAATACTCGGAATGCGTGATTATATTGACCTGATTATCCCACGGGGGGGAGCTGGTTTGATAAATATGGTTAATGAGAATGCTACTATGCCGGTGCTCAGCGGTGGTATTGGTGTTTGTCATACTTATGTGGATAAAAGTGCTGATATAGAAAAGGCAGTAGCCATAGCTTTTAATGCCAAGGTGCAACGACCAACTGTTTGCAACGCCTTAGATACCCTGCTGGTACATGACGATATTGCAGAGCGCTACTTGCCCCTGGTGGCGGCGGAGTGGGCAAAGGCTGGAGTGGAAATGCACTGCGATAAGCGGGCTATGACTATCCTTAAGTCAAATGCCTCTTTGAAGCTTATGCCGTCTGTAGATGAGGATTGGGGCAAGGAGTTCCTGTCGCTGGTAGCGGCAATTAAGGTTGTGGATTCTCTGGATGAGGCACTGGAGCACATTGAGCACTGTGGCTCAGGGCACTCTGAGGCTATTATCACTGAGGAATATCAGGTGGCGATGCGCTTTCTTAATGAAGTGGATGCTGCCTGTGTCTATGTCAATGCCAGCACAAGGTTTACCGATGGTGGTCAGTTCGGCTTAGGGGCTGAGGTAGGCATTAGTACCCAGAAACTTCATGCCCGGGGTCCGTTAGGGTTAAAGGAATTGACCAGTTATAAGTGGATTATCTTCGGCAGTGGGCAGGTAAGACCTTAAACGCCTGTCTTTAACGCATCCAGGGCGGCTTGCTGAGCTTCAAACAGTTGCGTGATGCCCTTTTCTGCTAAGGAGAGTAAAGAATCAATGGTCTCCTTGGAGAAGGGCTTGATTTCTGCCGTCCCCTGAACCTCAACAAACTTACCCTGGCTGGTCATTACCACATTGAAGTCAACATCGGCATTGCAGTCTTCATCGTAACACAGGTCTAATAGCTGGTAACCATGCACGATGCCAACGCTGGTGGCAGCTATTGCACTCCTTAAAGGTATAGATGATATTATCCCCATATAGGCTAGGGTTCGGAGGGCTTGATATAGGGCTACATAGGCGCCGGTGATGGCAGCAGTCCTAGTGCCACCATCTGCCTGTAATACATCGCAATCTATGATTAAGGTTCTTTCCCCTAATGCATCCAGGTTAGTGACCGCTCGTAGTGAACGTCCAATGAGACGCTGTATTTCATGGCTTCTACCGGCAACCCTACCCAGTGACGAATCACGGGGGGTGCGAGTAACCGTGGCACGGGGCAGCATAGAGTATTCAGCAGTAATCCAGCCACTTCCTTCCCCCTTGAGGAAACCTGGCACCCTATCCTCAACGCTAGCCGAGCATAGTACTCGTGTCTTCCCTAGCTCTATCAATGCTGAGCCTTCGGCAAAGTTCTGGAATTCCAGTATTATTCTTATTGGTCGCAGTTCATCCCAGGAACGACCGTCAGCCCTTTTCATATAACCTTTCCTTCTAGCTTCTGAGATATACGCCAAAGTATAACATTGAGAGGTGATAATAGCAATTTTTATAATCTACTTCACCCCCTTAATTTACCCTAAAAATCAAGATATTCGGGGACACCAATTTAATCCTCTTCTCCATGAAATGAATATATATTCCTATAATGAGGAGGAGATAAATAGAAAGAGAGGTGGAGTACTTCTTAGATACCATGTATTTATATAGGTGGAATCTAGGTTGTTAGCTTTGACCTCATTAACAAGTGTTGATAGAATAAGTGCTATGAACATTAGCCCTGAAATTATTAGCCTGATTGATGAGGTCAGGGATGATAAGACTCATGGTGCCAGCCAGTTGGCGAGGCAGGCACTTGGTGTATTGAAGGTTGTTGCTGAGCAGAGCCAGGTTGAAAGCCTTGAGCAGTTTTTACAGGAGCAGAAGGCGGTGGGGGAAAGGTTAATAACAGTCCGTCCAGCTATGGCACCCTTATTCAATATCGTAAATCGTTTACTTAGCATTGTATCGGTAAAAGCCAGGGGAATTGATTTAAGTTCAATTAGACGTCTAACTATTGATAAGGTTGATGAAGTAATAAAAGAGTCATTACAGGCTGTAGCACAGATTGCAAAAAATGGCTCTGAGCTAATTAATGACGGCGACATAATAATAACTCATAGCTATAGTTCAACAGTGGTGGCAGCACTGAAGGAAGCCTTTACTGAATACAGGAATATCGGAGTTATTACTACCAGGTCGGGACCGGGTCGCAGTGGCGAGATTACTGTCCAGCAACTCAGTAGTTGTGAGATACCGATTACCTTTATCGATGATGCGGCTATGGGGCTTTATATATCAACGGCGAACAAGGTCATGGTAGGGGCTGATAGAGTATGTGCTGACGGCAAGGTGGTTAATGGGATAGGCACTTATCAGGTAGCCTTAGCTGCGGATAGAAGCGGTATACCGTTTTATATATTATGCGAGACGCTTAAGTTTGACCCCAGGCTAACGAGTACCGAGGTTGATTTGGAGGAGAAAGAGGCATCTGAGGTGGTTGAATCGGGTAAGTTACCGCCAGAAGTAGAAGTTAAAAACCCATGCTTTGATATTACACCGCTGGAGCTGATTACCGGGATAGTTACCGAAGATGGATTGCTTACACCTGAAGGGGTTATCAGCTATATGGAAGAGCAATCAGTTAGTGATAACTAACATTTATACACCTGGGCTAGAGTCTCTTTAAGCTTGGGCACGGTTTGGTAGTTATCTATATCTCTGGGGTTTATCCACCGTGTTTCTTTATGTTCCCAATCAATCTTGACTTTGTCTCGGTCTTTTATATGAAAAAGATAGGGGTGGACTATCCATTTAACACCGAGCTTCTCATCTTCAATCGGTAACGGTTTGCCACTTCTTATTAATTCAAGGTCTTTTCGACATAGGCTGGTCTCCTCTTCTATCTCTATGAAGGCTTGCTCATCGGCGGTTGTCTCCGCTTCTATATAGCCGCTAACTCCGGCCCACCTTCCTTGATAGCTACCAACTTGCTCACTACGTCGTAAAATCAATATCTCATTTTCATATTCAAGGAAGCAGGTAACGACATGTTTTTCCTGTAAGGGTTTATTTATCAACCTCACCCCCTTTAGACTAGCCCCTTGTAATTGTGAGGAGCGTCAGCGTTTGTAAAACGTAGCCGGAGAAAACTCGGAGAAAGATTCCTTGCTTACGCTCGGAATAAGCTCTGCAATCTCAAGAGATAAAATAGTTGCCCTCTCTATTTTAAACCTGTCAGGTATTCCTTTAACCAACCCAGGGCGGCATTAGTAGCGTATCGCTTGTTTTGCTCTCGGTTTCCCTGGAAGTTGTGTTTCCGACTATAGGTTCCAGCCTGATAGGCTAAGCCAATGTAGAATAGCCCTATCGGTTTTTCTGTGGTAGCCCCGGTGGGACCGGCAATACCGGTGTCAGCTAGGCATATGTCTGCGGCTAGTGCTTTTCTGCCACCTCGTGCCATCTCCTCAACCACCTGATAGCTCACAGCACCATATTGGTTAATGGTATCCTCATTAACACCGATTACTTTAATCTTGACCTCATTGCTATAGGCAGTAACTGAACCTTTATAGTAGTCTGAGCTGCCACGGATATTTGTTATCAGATGGGACAACAGCCCTCCGGTGGCTGATTCGACTACTCCCAGAGTTAGTCCTTTCTGACGAAGCAAATTTCCTATCTCTTGCTCTAGGCTAGCCATGACTTATATAAACATCTCCATTAAAGTATTAGTAGCCATTTCTGTTTATAGCCATCTGAGTATATTCTGTTTAACGAATTCAAAATTGTTTTTAACCTTTTCAGTACCAGTTATTATATCCATATGACCGGGAAGCAAATACTCAATTATTAGCTGTGATAGCTCTTCTATGGAGTGCTTGAGCTGCTCACCATTGCCACCGGGGAGGTCAACTCTCCCTGTATTTTGGTTAAAAATGACATCCCCACAAATCAGGATTCCCACTTTCCTGCAATAAAAGCAGATACTGTCCGGGGAATGTCCCGGGGAGTGGATAAGCTCGAATTCCATTTCCCCGCTATTTAATTTGTTATTATCCAAGTAGCCGTCCTCTTTCAATTCAATGGATGGAAGACCGAGCAATTTTGGTACATCCTTAAGGGCTGCATCATAGAACTTTTTGTGCAAGGGGTGGAACAGGATTTCGCCTCCAGAGATTTCCTTTAAGGCTATATTTGCCGAGCAATGGTCGGGGTGGAGGTGGGTATTAGTGATAATATCAATATCTTTGGGGTCAATACCATCTTTAACCAAATCTTCTATTAGCGCTGGTAGGAATTGAGTTGAGCCGGAGTCTATGACAACAGTGAGGTTATCATTAATCACATAGGTGTTGCAGTCGAATATTCCTTTTTCGGGGTATAAGTATAGATTATCTGTTAGCTTCATATTATCAACCTATTGATTATATAGTAACTATGGGCTAAAATAAAGACAAAAGGTAGCTCACCTAATAAACAAGGAGGTTCTATTATGGGAGTGTTAGCTTTAATTCTTGGTATCTTGGCTGGGCTGTGCACAGTAATGGGAATCCTTACTGCGGTGGAAGTAGTCCCAGCATTTATTACCGGGGGATTGGCTACTGCCTCAGTTGCTCATAACGCAGCAGGCTGGGGAGGACTGGCAGTAATTTTACTTCTGGGCTGTATTGCTACACTAATTGCGCGCAGTGGAAGTGAATAGCTGAGCTTACTGGATGTGCCTACTTCGGGGAATAAAGTAAATATTGCAATGCATGTTTACCCTAGTACCAATATGAGTGAGGTGGTAGGCTTCAGGAATGGGGTATTGCAGGTAAAGGTATCAGCGCCACCAACCAAAGGTAAGGCTAATAGGGAACTCATAACTTTACTAAGCCAGCTTCTGAAAATAGGCAAAGGCAGTATAAATATTATAAAGGGTCATACTATTAGGAGTAAGGTTATAGCTATTGATGGTTTGAGCCGGGAAGAAGTTGTGAAAAGGCTTTCATCTAAGTTCTTTTCTTCCGGCGACGCCAGTAGATAATACCCAGAATAGTCCCCCATATAGGGCTAAAGATTATTAACCAGATGGCGGCGACGCCTAGCCACTGCCCGAAGATAACGAGCCCACGAACAGCAGATTTGAGAATCTCTAGAGCATTCCAGCCAGCACGAACCAGTGGATTAGCAGTAGCAACCGGCTTCAGATAGATTGAAATTAGGCTCATTGATGATGTTCGTTCCAGATACTGCATCCGACCCTGGATTTGCTCTATTTCACGCCTTACCTGGGATAGCTTTTCGTAAATTTTAAGGATATCGTCCACATCCTCGGCTTTTTCTAAAAGGGCTAGATATTGGTTCTCAGTTGCTTCAGCGTTCCTGAGTCTAGACTGGAGGTCAACATACTCCTCGGTTACATCCCGGCTATCAGTGCTTTCTGAGGTTACTCTTACGGCTAAGTTCCTGAGTTCGGCTAGCACTTGGTCAAATTTATCATCAGGCACCCGAATAGAAATCCATCCCGTCCTATCCTGTTCCTCACCTGAGATGTGGGATGATACCACATAGCCGTCAAACCTTATCGCCAGCTGGGCTATCTCATCCCGGGCTTCAACCACATTCTCCACTACCAGTGACATATCCCCGGTGCGGACTATCATCCGCTCTTCTGTTGTTGATGGTAAATCCCCAGCCCCAGTATTCTTGTAGTCGATGTCTTCCTGTCCCGGTGACATTGAGGGCTCTTCTGAAGGTGTCCTGGCGCAAGAAACCGGCACCAACAGACACGCTACCAGTATCATTCCTATTATTAGCTTTTTCATAGGAAAGCCTCCTGTTTATTATCACTACTATACTATAACGCTGGAATGGTGAAAAGGTTAGTCCCACAAAACCGATGAAATGCAGTTTGGCTTCGCTACTTTATACGTTATTGCGAGAAGTCATTCGGTGTAAGGATGATAAAGAAATCTCTAAAAGGGATTTCTTCGCTTTCATATAATCAATGACAAGGAAACTCTGCTCAGGCTTAACCCAAAATCTCAATTTTTAAGTTAATCGCTGATATAGTGTGATTTATTGTTTCTTCTCCACACTCACCCACAGTCTTTCGCCATTGGTGATGAATTCTATGGTGCCGTGTTCATCGGTGCGGTAGATATTTTCTGAGCCTAGCTTATCCTCAAGTCTCTCCATTACCTCAGGGGTGGGATGACCAAATCTATTATCGGCGCCAACTGAGATAACGGCTAGTTGTGGGTTAACCACCGCCAGGAACTCTTGGCAGGTAGAAGTATTCGAGCCGTGGTGAGCCACCTTGAGTACAGTGCTATAGAGGCCAGCTCTACGGTTAATAAGCTCAAATTCTGCCTCCTGCCTTATATCGGCGGTAAGCAGGAAGCTCACCTCGCCTATACTTAAACGCAATACCATGCCGTTATTGTCTATATCGGAACTGGTGTCGGTGAATAGTATTTCCGGTGGGTTGAGCACCTCTATTACTACTCCCTCGCCTAAGTCAATCTTATGTCCGGCTTGAGCTATGGTGCATTTAGTATTCTTTTCATTGAGTAACCTGAGCCACTTATCGTATATATCGGACTTAAAATCTAAATCAGGATAGAGTACTTGCTCAACCTTATATCTTTGTAGAACCTCTACTAGACCGGTGACATGGTCAGCACTGGGGTGGGTCAATACTACCAGGTCAATAGTTCTATCCCAGAAGGGAAGCTTTTTACTTAATTCCAAGCTTACTGCCTGGGGGCTGGGTCCGCCGTCAACCAGAACCTGCTGATTACCCTTTTGAATCAGTATGGCGTCACCCTGGCCTACATTAAGGAAGCTTATATAGAGGTTATCATCGGGCATAGTGGCAGCGACGAGTGATACCAAGATAGCTAACACTAGCAGTGGTGGGATAATCCACTTCTTGGGTAATCCGGAAATGAGGATAGAGGATTTACTTATCCCTGACTTTAGTCTGGCTGTAGTTTCAGGCATCAGATTAGTCAACCTCTTCCTATTGCTGTTGAACCAGATAGCTGAGGCAAGGGCTAGATAATAAACCCATATCAGGGTAGTGTCAACCGAGCCTACCTCAATGGAAGATATAGGAAGGGCGGCAAAGCCATTGACTACCATGAGCATATATGATAGGAAGAGCCAGGCTAGCCAGGCTACAACCTGGGCGATAGGTAAGGCAACAAGTCCTAAGGAACCAGCTAAAGCGCCAGTGATAATGATGCCAGGTAAGGCTGGTAGAGTAAAGAATGTGGCTAGGGGAGCAACAAATGAAATAATGCTGAAGTAATGAGCAATGAGTGGCCAGACAGCTATGATTGCCCCCAGGGCTACACTGAAGCTATCGGTAATGAAATAGGCTAGTGGTGTTACTGGTCTGTTTTCGCCTAGAGTAGTATTGACAGTTTTCCTACCTAAATCTCGGATAGGTGGGAATACAAAGATTAAACCAGCCATAGCTAGAAAGCTTAGCTGGAAGGAAGCGGTCCACAATACCTGGGGGCTAATACCGACCATTATAGCTGCAGCAAAGGCAAGGGAGGTAATGGCACTGCGCTGTCTACCCAGAAGCTCAGCAGTGAGGAACAGGCTAGCCATAATCGCTCCTCTAGTCACCGGTGCGTGCATACCAGTAAGCAAGGCAAAAAGCCAGATTGTACTAAGCGCTAGCCAGATGTAGATGTAGCGTCTCTTGCCAAAGAGCCATATACCGAGGCTAATCATAATACCAGCTACGATGCTGAGGTGGAGTCCGGATATGGCTAACATATGAGCAGTACCACTATGGACAAAAGCGTCATAGGTTGATGAGGGAATATTGCCTCGGATGCCTAGAATAATACCCTGAGCAAGCGACGCCTGTGGCTCGGGTAAAACTTCAGACAGGGTTTGGGATAGGCGGTTTCTTAGTGAGTAAATCCATTCCAGAGGCTTAAAGCCCTCCCCCATTTCAAGAATTTCTATCTTAGGGTAGAGCATAGTGGAGTAGATTCCTTGGTGGGCTAGATAACCTCTGTAATCAAAGTCATCAAGCTGGGATGGTGTTTCCAGTTCCCCGGTCACGAGGAGCATATCACCATAGTCATAGGTAGGGTATCGGGGTACAAATAGTAGAGCCGTTCCTGAAACCTCTTGCCATTCTTTATCAACTTTAATTTCTGTGGCTGACAAGCGGAGGTGAGTAGATTTATCTCTGACCTCAGGGTCCACATTAACCATACCCTTGAATTCTACTGCTCCGTGGTCGTTGTAAAATTGGAGGCAGTTCTCATTAACAATGGGCAAGCTTGACTGATAGCAAAAGGCTCCACCAAAGAGGGCAATAAGACATAGACTGCTCAGGATTATTAGCTTTCTGCGGTGACGAAGGAAGAGAAGTAGGGAGAGGGGGATAAGTCCGGTGAAGAGGAAGGCTAAAGGTAGATTAAATTTTGAACCCAAATAAATACCAACCACCCAGGCGCAACTAAGATAGATAAGAGTCACTATCCTCCATCCTGAATATTAGTCGGCTACAGTAATAAGGTGTTTGACGTGCTCGTAGGTAGTTACCCCTATGCCTTCCACTTTGATCAATTCATTGATGTTGTGAAATGGACCATTTTGACGCCGATAGTCTACGATAGCTTGAGCCCTAATTTCACCAATGCCAGACAGAGCCTGTAGTAGCCACACTTCGGCTCGATTAATATCTATTTTTTGTAGCTGATATTCCTCTCCTATACAGGGAATGTAGAGTTTAAGCTGATGGAAGTCGGCACTACTACCAATTCCGCCAGCAGCTTGAATAATATCTCCTATACTATCTTCGGTTTTTAAAGAATAGAAACCAGGGTTAGTGACAGCACCGCCGATGTAAATCTCACCTTCTAACTCCTGGCTGGGCGGTATAGAAATGTCTATAGGCTGGCTTGGGCAATATCTTGACCGAACTATTACACTACCAGCAGCAATAATAACTATCAGGAGAATAATAACCAGCATCCAATATTTGTTAGGCTTGCTCGCTGTCATAGAACACCTCCTAATATTAGCTTTGACTAGTATAGCAAAATAATAGTGGGTAATAAATATGAGGTTGTTAAATAACGCCGGATAATCCTACCGATTAATATGTTTGTTAATATATTATTAGCACAGCATATAATAATACAATCTCAATTAAACGCTAGAAAGGGAGGTAAGTAATGATACGTGGTCTAAAGGTAGCGTTGGTTCTCTTTGGGGGATAAGTATTTTAGCGGGTTTGGTGGATATTATTGTATCTTACCAGTTATAGAGCATGATGGGTTTCGGGGAAATACCCGACGTCTTTCGCTCAGTAACGTATGTTAGGGAGATGGTAGGCATCTCTTCTATTGCTCCTGGGGTCTGGTTGATAGTAGACGGGCGATACCCGTTACGGCACCTTACCTGGGTAAAGTTTGCCATATTGTGGTGTATTCTTGCTGCAGTAACCGGGTTGTACTACATATTCCAAGGTGCCGTTGACTTCAGCCAAGTTGGGATGGCAATTATCCTGGATGCTGTCTTCGCGGTAGCTTTACTAGCTCTGTATCCCTATCGGCTAGCACATACCAGCCAATGAGCAAGCACCTTTCACTGGCATAGCTTCCCCTTGATAAATGGCTTGTATTAGTTTAAAGCTTCTAGGTGCTCGTCAAGGTAGCTCGTAGTACCTCTTCTGACTCAAGGGGGGTAATAGCTATTATCCGGTCTTCTGACTGAAGGATAGTATCGGCTTTGGGAATGATAGGCTTCTCTTGCTTACGAAGAAGGAGACACAATGAACTTTCCTCAGGTAGTGAAAGCTCTCTGACTGCTTTGCCCACTGTAGTTGACTCAGGGAGGATTTTTACCTCTACAATCTCCATTCCCTTATCTCTAATGTCTAACAAGCGGGTCACAGAGTGTGTTGGCAACTCTTCTTCTATGTGCTCAAGGATGATATTAGTGCTACTTACCGTAACATCAATACCCAGTTTCTTGAAGATGGTTTCATTCTTTGGGTTTCTGATACGGGATATAGTCCGGGGCACATTAAATTTATGCTTGGCTACCTGGCAGGCAACCAAATTGTCTTCGTCATCACCGGTTACAGCGATGAGCATATCAGCCCGCCCAGCGCCTACTTCAGCCAAGGTAGATGCCTCACATCCATCACCCCGAAAGCAAACGCTACCCATCTCATCTACAGTGTTTTTGCATATGGTGACATTCTTTTCCACAAGAAGGACTTCATGTCCTTCATCCAGCAGAGCTTTAGTTAAATAATAGCCTACTTTACCCCCACCAACTACAATGATATACATGTTTCCACCTCAACTCACCAGCTTTTCTTTTAACAACTGGGCAAATATCGTGGTTGGACTGAAGGCTTCTAGCCCCAGAGTGCTGTACAATTCCTGTCGCAAGGGGTCATAGATACGGCAGATTACCCTGGGTACATTGAAGACATGCTTAGCAATTTGAGCTGCCATTACATTGCGGTTATCTCCCTGGGTTACAGCGACAAAGGCGTCGGCTTCCTCTATGCCTGCCCTTATAAGTGCTTCTTCATCAATGCCATTACCTAGTAGTGCCGTACCATTAAAATCAGGGGGAAGCCTTCGGAAGCTATAGGCATCAGTATCTAAAGTGGTAACCAGGTGCCCCTCGGCATCCAGCAGTGCCGCTAGCTGGGCACCGACTCGTCCACAGCCCATAATAACTACTTTCATACATTGACCTCATCATGCAGTAGGTTGGTGATATAGTATAACACGGCAGGGAGCATTTTTCAGCACATAAGGTACCACATTACCCAGGCTAAACTGACCAAAGCGCCTCTCGTAGGTAACACCCATTAAGATTAGGTCAACCTCTCGTTCTACGGCTTCATCGACAATGCTTGGTGCCACCTCACGAGCTTGAAGTAGGTCAGTATCTACCTCACAGTCTTGTTCTTCAGCAACAGCCTCTATGTGGTCTAGTATACCTTCTGCCGTTCTAATCTCAGATTCAATTTCGGCATCTAACGGTAGGGCACGTTTCACTGCAATTACATAAACTGCCCAAATTTTAGCCTTATTCTTCTTAGCCAACCTACAGGCTAGCTTCATTGCTTCTTCGTCAGCATCGGTGCCTATTACCGGCACAAGAATCTTGTAAAATTCCATTGCTTTCTATTCCAACTGGTTTAGGTATTATAGTCTTCTTTTTAGAAATCTACAATATTCTTTATTTATTGTCTTCTGTTTGTTCTCAGGTTAGAGGCATGTGCTGTTTTCGCCGATAGAGGTAGTAAGTAATCAAGCCAACAACCATCCAGATAATTCCAACCCAACGGCTATAGGGTTGGGTAACAAGTATAATAATCCATATTATTATAGTAGCAAACAAACCTAGAATAGCACTTATTGGCAACTCACGCCCTCTAATGGTTATATTCCAACCAACTTTAAAGGGGCGTGGTAGTTCTGGCTTTCTAGCTCTCAGGATAAGGATAGAGGCATGAGCAAACATAAAGGCTAACAGGGAACCGAAGGCATACAAAGTTCCCATATTTTTGAAGACATTAGCAGCAAAGAGTCCTGGAGACAAGATGAGAATGGCTACTATGCTGAACAGAATTATGGAAATATAGGGTGTTTTAAATCGGGGATGCACTCGACTAAGAATTGGTGGTACCAGCTTATGGTTACCTAGTGAGAAGGCAAGTCTTGAAATACCCATAATTCCAGCGTTAGTAGCTATGAGTAAGATGGTACCGGCCAATATAGCTATTAGAGGCTTGAGAATGTCGCGTATCAACGCTATAGGAAGGCTAGCAGCGATGCCAGCTACAGGGTCTCGAGACCATTCAGAGGCAAGCTCCTGAGGTGTCATGGCTGATAGGGATACCAGGGAAATGCCAGCGAAGATAACTAGGACAGTAAATATCATCATAATTAGAGCCCGGGGTACTCTTTTCTCTGGTTGTTTAGTTTCTTCAGCCAGTTGCGACATAGTTTCGATTCCGGTATAGGCGATGGAAGCTAAAGCTATACCAAGAATAAAGTTGGGTAGAGTGGGCCAATTACCTGGGGCAAACATATTTTGAACTAAGACTGATGGATTTGGTAAGAGTATCAATATAACTCCAATTATCACCAGCGAGACCTGGGTAGTTATATCTAGTATGGCGGCTCCTATATTTAGGAAGGAGGTTTCCTTTACGCCGATGACATTAATTATCATAAGGAAGATAACGATTCCTATAGATGTTGCTGTGCCGGCGATAGGATCTATCTTCAATCCTTCCCAGAAGTAGCCTAGGTAGGGGGGGATGGTGAAGGCTGATATAGAGATGGTGACAATGTAGCTTAGCATTAGTGCCCAGCCAGCGACAAAGCCAGCCAGGTCATTGAAGCCGTGCCGAGCAAAACTAGCTGAGCCACCGGCCTCAGGCAGCATGGCTGTTCCTTCAGCATAGGTAAGAGCAGTAAATATAAAAAGAAGGCCAGCTATAGCTAAGACTATAGGGGTAGCCCCCATAGCTACTAAAGCAACAATGCCCAGGGCATAGTAGATAGAAGAGCCAACATTCCCATAGCCAGCACTAAAAAGAGCAGGGACTCCCAGTATTCGTCTTAAGCGATAACGCTTAATCCGTCGGGGATGGAAAATCTTATCACCGGGCTTGGGTTGCCAACTATTGTTCATAATTCGTTTGGTGGCTTGGTTTTAACTATTTCATACAATCGGAGGAATTCTACGCACCTGACTGCTGGTTGTCAATTGCTGATTGGAATATTGTTTATCAATATTAGTTGGCTTGACAATTGTACCACTCTCATCTAAACTCACAGTGGAAGCAAATGGTGAATCTTTTCTTTCCTGTCTCCCTAATTCCAACCTCTTGGTTACTAATGCGCATTTTGTTGGAAAGGAGGATTAGTTGTGTTTAAATTTTCTTTTATCCCCCGGGGGGAGAAGTTCTTTGACCTTTTTGAACAGAGTGCCCAGAATATGGTAAAGGCAGCTCATAAGCTAAAAGAGCTGGTTGATACCTGCGAGAATGTTGAGGAAAAAGTGGCTGCAATAACCAAGCTGGAGCACGAGGGGGATACTACTACCCATCAGATTATGGCGCAGTTGCACCGCACCTTTGTCACCCCCTTTGATAGGGAGGATATTGCTCTACTGGCTCATGTCATGGATGATGTAACCGACTTTATTCATGCGGCAGCTGATGCTATGCTTCTCTACAGGGTGGCTTGTCCTGGCCAGAGGGCTAGGGAGCTAGCTGACATCATAGTACAAGCAGCAACTGAGGTAGAAGGGACAGTGCCACAGTTGCGGCATCATGCTGAGTTAAAACAAATACTTCCACGATGTGTAGAGATTAACCGGTTAGAGAATATGGCTGACAGGGTATTCCGCTCAGCAATGGCTGAGCTTTTTGATGATTCCACAGATATTGCTTATATTATCAAATGGCGTGAGATTTATGAGCATATGGAGCAGGCAACCGACAGGTGCGAGGATGTGGCAAATGTCCTTGAAGGAGTAGCCCTCAAGCATGGCTGACCCCTCCCTGTGGCTTCTTTTCTTTATTATCGCGCTGGCTATTGGTTTTGGTATTGTTAACGGTTTCAATGATGCCGCCAATGCCATCGCTGCCTCAGTTGGTTCACGTGCTCTTTCCCCTAGAAAAGCCGTAATACTGGCTGCCTTATGTAATATGGCCGGTGCTGCCACTGGCACGGCGGTTGCCATGACCATTGGCAAGGGGATTTTAGACCCAGAAGCAATATCATATTTAACAGTTATTTCTGGTTTAGCCGCGGTTATTGTCTGGGGGACTATCGCTACTTACTGGGGTCTGCCGGTAAGTATAACTCACAGCTTTATTACCGGGCTAGCTGCCGCAGGGGTAGCTCTAGTAGGTAGTGAGGCGATACAATGGAATGTATTACAACGGGTTTTATCAGCAGTGGTTACGGCTCCTGTCTTGGGCTTTATCGGTGGCTTTGCACTAATGGTTATTCTACTTTGGGTATTCCGGCAAAGTGCCCCAACTAGAATGCGGGTTATTTTTAGTCGTTTGCAATGGCTTACTACTGGCTTTTTGGCTTATAGCCATGGTAAGAATGACGGTCAGATGCCTATAGGTGTCATCACTATGGCGCTGGTAATTTATTCTGGAGATGCTGGCTGGTGGGATCGTCTCTCATTGTGGGACCCTATAGGTCGGTATATAATCATTATATCGGCACTAGCTATCAGCTCAGGGACGGCTATTGGCGGCTGGAGGGTCATTAGAACATTAGGGCTAAGAGTTACCAGCCTTCAGCCGGTTCATGGCTTCGCCACTCAAGCTTCAGCGGCTATGGTAATTGAGGTAGCTTCGAACTTTGGTATACCGGTAAGCACCACCCATTGCGTAAGTTCGTCTATTATGGGAGTTGGTGCCACCAGACGGTTGTCTGCAGTACGCTGGGGGGTAGCTGGCAATATTGTCACTGCCTGGATATTAACCTTCCCTATCTGTGGCGGACTGGGTTATTTGTTTGCCCGCTTACTGGGAGCAATATTCTAGCTTATTTATAAAGTAATATCCCTGGGAGTTACTCGGCACTTTTCGGCAGTGATAATAGCCGCAATGTGTGAAACCGCTTGGTCAATTTCATCCCGCTTGTTCAACACTACGTAGTCATACAGGGGTAGTTGCTTTATTTCTTCTTCAGCAGTTTTTAAGCGTAAGGTTAGGTTGAAGGGTGATTCAGTGTGACGCTGCTTGAGCCTGGTGGTAAGTTCTTTCATTGACGGGGGCATCACAAAGATGAAGACTGCTTGTGGTAGGATTTTTTTAATGGTAGATGCTCCCTGGATATCAACCTTGGCTATTATATCTTGACCTTTGTCCAGTGCTTGTTTAACTGGTTGCTTAGGCACCCCATACCAATTACCATAAACATTTGCCCATTCTAGTAACTCGTTACTAGAAATCATCTTCTGGAATCTTTCCATAGAGATGAAATGGTAGTCTACATTATTTATTTCCTTGGCTCGCTGACTCCGTGTAGTTACGGTGGTAATATATTCAAGGGGATAGTCTAATTCTTTCATCCTGGTTAAAATCGCATCTTTACCTGCTCCTGAGGGACCGGAGAGGATTATGAGTAAAGGTTTTATCGGCAAGCTGAGTGAGACTTGGCTTTTATGGCTCACCTTTTTCATCGCTTTGCTCTGGTATTAGCACTGGATTTTCTCGGTTTGCCTGCAACCTGCCAGCAATAGTTTCTGGGGTAAGGGCAGCTAAAACAATATGCCCGCTATCGGTAAAGATAACAGCTTTTGTTCTTCTGCCACTGGTCATATCAATTAGTAGTCCCTTATTTCTTCCTTCTTGGATGATGCGTTTGATGGGTGCTGAGTTTGGCGAAGCTATAGCGATAACCTTATTCATTGCTAAAACACTGCCAAATCCAATATGAATCATTTCAATGTCCATTATTATCACCTCGGAAGATTAATTTTTATTGACAAATCTGAAAGTTATCTTATCATCCGATTGGCTTAATCAAGTCTTGCCAATCTTATTCTAGCGATACCTATCACCATCTTCATGTGTTATTTCTGGTGCCTATTATCTTAACACCCTTAATGGCAATAAGGCAATAACTAAAGACTTGAATTTTATTATACTTTGTGCTAAATTATGACTCGGCAATTGAATTCTATTTGGGGGGTTAAATATGCGCGAGCGATTATCGCCAATTCTTGCTCCATATCGTAGGCAGAGGGGAGCGTTAATCCCCGTTCTACAGAAGGTGCAAGAGGAATTAGGCTATCTTCCTGAAGAAGCAGTTTCAGAGATAGCCTTTTTTTTGGGTTTATCTGAGAGTGAGGTCTATGGTGTTGCCAGTTTTTATGCCCAGTTTCGGTTTGAACGGCAAGGTGAACATACCGTAAAGGTTTGTCAAGGTACCGCCTGTTATGTTAGAGGTGGTAGGCGCATTTTAGAGCTAGTTAAGAGAGAACTTGGCATTGAACCTGGGGAAACAACCGAGGATTATGGATTTAGCTTGGAGCGAATAGCCTGTTTTGGTTCGTGTGCTTTAGCCCCGGTCATGGTAGTGAATAAAACTGTCTATGGCAGGATGACCACAGCTAAAGCAAGAAAAACATTGGCTTTATATAGACGGGAACCGCAAGTTGATGGATGATAGTATGGTAGATAAAGATAATTCGTCTGGTAATTCCGAAATTCGGACTGTTCTTGTATGTAGAGGAACAGGATGTGTGGCAGGAGGCTCCGATGAGATTTATGATGCTCTGAAGCAGGAAGTCGAGTCATTAGGATTGAAAGATGTAAAGGTTGATTTTGTTGGCTGTCATGGTTTTTGCCAACGTGGTCCCATTGTTGATATTGAACCTGAAGGTTTCTTCTATACTGAGGTACAGGTGGAGGATGTTCCAGAAATTGTCCAATCGCACCTAGTCAATGGGCATCCTGTAGAGCGGCTGTTCTACCATGACCCGATGACAGGTGAAGCAATATCTTACTACCATGATGTCGCTTTCTATGCAAGGCAGAAGCGCATCGTTCTCCGCAACTGTGGTCATATTAATCCAGAGAGAATTGAAGACTACTTAGCTATGGGTGGCTATGAAGCGTTGAAGAAAGCTCTCTTTGAGATGACTCCCGAACTGGTGATTGAGGAGGTAAAGAAGTCTGGATTAAGAGGCAGGGGGGGGGGTGGTTTCCCCACTGGTCGGAAGTGGGAGCTTTGTCGGAAGACGCCGGGCAATGCGAAGTACCTAATTTGCAATGCTGATGAGGGCGACCCGGGAGCATTTATGGATAGGAGCATTTTAGAAGCCGACCCTCATTCGGTATTAGAGGGTATGCTTGTTGCCGCCTATGCCATGGGGGCAACTCATGGCTACATCTATTGTCGAGCAGAATATCCACTAGCTATAGAGCG